>Ga0209628_10001529_pt1 | contig 15080 bp, 10 predicted proteins | sample TergutCu122P4_FD_187285 | JGI IMG/M metagenome (GOLD analysis project Ga0209628, IMG submission 187285) | Cubitermes ugandensis P4 segment gut microbial communities from Kakamega Forest, Kenya - Cu122 P4 (SPAdes) (version 2) | ecosystem: Host-associated > Arthropoda: Insects > Digestive system...
GTGGGCGCCAGGAGGAAGGAGGAACTGGAAATGCTGGCCGAAAAAAACCCGCAAGTAGGCAAGGCGGTTGCCAAGCTGGTGGAACTCAACGCGGACGAGCGCGCGCGTCTGATCGCGGATTCCCGCGAGAAGCTGCGCAGGGATAACGCTTCACAATTGCGATCGGCTGAGAAGGAAGGTCTGGAAAAGGGGCTGAAGGAAGGTCGGAAAGAAGAACGTCTTGCGATAGCGCGCAAGCTGCTCGATACCGGGATGCCTGCCGAGAACGTTGCGCAGATCACGGAGCTATCCCGTGAAACCATCCAGACCTTGCGTCGCCGAGAATGATTGCGCCCCGGTTCTTTTCGCGCATTCAAGCGTTGCTACTCCTTCCGTCACCCGCCTTCGGCGGGTGACGCCGCCCTCGCGAGGCAGGCGATACATCTCTACGGAGGGGGATGATTACTTCGATGCTTCGCCATTTCTTTTTATATATTTGTATTCACATATAAACACGAACGTTCCCCTGCGGTTTGTATACGTGTTTTCCATAATAAATCCGCTTATTTGCGGACATTACTGAGTCGAAAATTTTTACAATATTTTCCATATATATATATATATATATATATATATGGAAAATCAATGACTTACAATTCAGGCATAGATTTTGCTTATAAATCAGCGTGTCTGTGATCAGACCGCGCGAAGCGGTATCACGGCTGCTTTCAACAACCCCCTTCAACACCGTAAGAGGAAATTTGTATGAACAAGAGAACCATCGCGTCGCTGATTCTTGGAGCGACCGTTGCGTTGGCGGCATCTTCGGCACATGCCGCTCCCGAAACAGTCCATAGCTGGTTCCCAAAGGACGATCTGCTCAAAGCGCTGGTCGGCAATAACAGCGCCATCACCATTGTCGACAAACGCTACGAAAGCGCCAATGACTGGTACACCGCCGCCGTCACCAAGAATGATGGCTACATCACCTTGAGCAGCGGGTCTGCTTTTGCCCACAACGCCCTGTGGGCAAAAACGAGGAATCCAAAAGGCTACTCCACGTACTTGAATCTCAATACACAAGGCTATTACGGGGGAGGTGTTTTGCTGGATCGCGAAACTACCGGAGCCAATGCCAAACTGGCAGAGATCGCTGGCGTCGGAGTCGCTGAATCCTTCGATACGGCCTTGCTGACCTTCTCGTTCACGCTCAATGATCCTACGATCAACGCCATCACGACGAGCTTCATCTTTGCCACGGATGAAACCGGCAAAAAGGATTACAAGGGCGATATCCTCTGGCACATGGTCAATAATGACGTTTTCGCTTTCTGGGTTGACGACGTGAACTACGCTCTTCTGCCGAACGGCAACGTCGTCACTGTCCATAATGCAAAGGATTACTTCATCGACGGCGAGGACTATGGCTACGTCAGCAGAACGGAGGAAATCAAGATCACTGCGTTGCTCGATCCTAACCGTACCACGCATACCATCACCATCGCCATTGCCGACGTGGATAGCTGGTTCTTCCCCGACAACTTTCCTCCTTGGGAGGGGGGAATCGTCGATACGGGCGGCTCGTGGTACGACAGCGGCTTTTACATGAGCGGGCTGAATTTCACCACCGTCACCAGCACCGTTCCCGAACCCGAAACCTGGGCCATGCTGCTGGCGGGCCTCGGCCTCGTGGGCGTGACCACGAAGCGTCGCCGCCGTCAGAAGTGAGTTGAGGTTTTTCCCCCGCTTCACGCGGGGCGTAGAAATGGGGACTTGCATGCAAGTCCCCATTTCTATTTGCAGGCGTTTAGTCTGCTTTACGCGTTAAGCGGATAATTCCCAAAAGCTCAGTAAAAAGCAGTGCATTTTTTGATGTAATGACCGGCCTGCCGCTACGCTGTTCGATACTGCGCCGGGTTTCTCCGGCCACACTACCGCCCTCTTTGGCTATCTCCCGGTTTCCTTCAAAGGTTTTTGGTTCTCTGGCCTTTGAAATTTCCGTGGTCGTAGCTTCGGCCAACATGTTGAGCACCAGTTCCAGAGTGCTCATATTGTCGCGGAGATTTTCCTTCTTCAATCCCTTGTAGTTTTTGTACTGTCGAGTGCTCATGCCCGCCCAGGCCCGCGTAATTTCATCCGTCAGAATGGCATATTCCGCGCCTTCCTTGACGCCCCGAGCGCCCCATTCGTCCGTGAGTTCCTTGCGTACCTGAATGGCTTGAAGCCGCTGATTGATCCATTCACGACTGTAGCCCTTACGCAAATACGTCTCCAGGGCACGATCAATTGTCAGTTCCGGATCAATAACCTCATCAATGCGCTCCCTGCCGACCATTGCCAGCCAGAGCTTGAATGGCTCAGCCTTGGGTGAGGGAATGGACTGGATGATGCGTAAAAGCTGTTCCGTATCGGCCACATCCGTCAGGCGCATTTTGCCGTCCGGTGCAGGCATCTTCAAACCGTTACAGTTTGTAACGGTTTCATTCCCCTCATCCTTCAAGCGTTTTTTCAATACCCTCCAGTAGGTTTGAGGATTTTGGCTGTCAGTCAGGGCTGCAATCACATCCACCACAGAAAATAACCAGCGTTCCTGGGCTTCATCCCAGGCGGTGCGGATTTTGCGGCCCTCAAAAGGAGCAATGCCGGTCATGAGCCAATTTCCTCGATTCTGTTTCCTGTCAGGCAAACAAACCACTTTTGAAGCAGAGTATATCAATATTTTTGAATAGTCAAATTACATAATTTGAGGGTATGCCTCGTGCGTACTGGCATCACCCAAAAACAAACGGGCCGACATCGTCGGCCCGTTTGTTTTGCACCAACCCCTCACCGCATCACAATCATTCCTGCCATTGCGGCGCTTTTTCCTCGCCGCCAGCGGGCGGCGTTTCTTCCACCGGAGCCCAGGCGTGCGGCGCATCGCTCTGGTCCTCTCCAGCCGTCTGCGCCTTGCGGCTGCGATGATAAGCGAGACCCGTGCCCGCAGGAATGAGACGACCCACGATGACGTTTTCCTTCAGGCCGCGCAACTCGTCGCGCTTGCCCATGATCGCGGCTTCGGTCAGCACGCGGGTGGTCTCCTGGAAGGAGGCCGCCGAGATGAAGGAGTCGGTCGACAGGGACGCCTTGGTGATGCCGAGCAGGAGATTCTCGTAGCGCGCGGGCAATTTGCCCTCGGCTTCGAGACGGTCGTTTTCGTCCAGAACTTCGGAACGCTCGACCTGCTCCTCGCGGATGAACTTGGAGTCGCCCGGATCGGTGATGACGACCCGACGCAACATCTGACGCACGATCACTTCGATGTGCTTGTCGTTGATCCGCACGCCTTGCAGACGGTAGACGTCCTGCACTTCGTCGATGATGTAACGCGCCAGTTCGGAGATGCCCTGCAGGCGCAGGATGTCGTGCGGATCGGCCGGGCCGTCGACGATCATCTCGCCCTTGTTCACGACCTGCCCTTCATGCACCATCAGGTGCTTGTCCTTCGAGATCAGGAATTCGTGCGCAGCGCCGTCCGGTTCGGTAATGACGAGACGTTGCTTGCCCTTGGTGTCCTTGCCGAAGGAAACGGTTCCCGTGTATTCGGCCAACATGCCCGCATCCTTGGGCGCGCGGGCCTCGAACAGTTCCGCCACGCGCGGCAGACCGCCGGTAATGTCGCGCGTCTTGGCCGATTCCTGCGGAATACGGGCAAGCACGTCGCCGATGCCGACCGCCTGACCATCCTGCACGGTGATGAGCGCGCCCGGCTGGAAGGTGATGGTGACGACGTGGTCGCTGCCTGCGATCTTCACCTCTCCGCCCTTGTCGTCGAGCAGTTTGACCTGCGGGCGTGCGCCCCTGCTCGTCGAGGAGGTGGAGCGGCGCGGAGAGTCGATGACCACCAGAGTCGAGAGGCCGGTGATTTCATCGACCTGCTTGGCAACGGTCACGCCTTCTTCGATGTGCTCGAATTTCACCGTACCCGAGTATTCGGTGATGATGGGTCGGGTGTGCGGGTCCCAGTTCGCCAGCTTGGCGCCGGCCTTGATTTCGGCGCCATCGTCGACGAGCAGCGTTGCGCCATAGGGAATCTTGTGGTGCTCACGCTCGCGACCATGCCGGTCGGCTACCGCGACTTCCGCCGAACGGGCAATGACGACCTTTTCGCCCTTGGCGTTGGAGACGTAGCGCATGTTACCCGCAAAACGGACGATACCTTCGGTCTTGGCTTCGACCCCGGTGACCGCCGCCGCACGCGAGGCCGCGCCACCGACGTGGAACGTTCTCATGGTGAGCTGCGTGCCGGGCTCGCCGATCGACTGCGCGGCAATGACGCCGACCGCTTCGCCGGAGTTGACCATGTGACCGCGGCCAAGGTCGCGTCCGTAGCACTTGACGCACAGGCCATAACGGGTTTCACACGTGAGCGGGGTACGCACCTTGACTTCATCGACTCCAAACTGGTCGATGAGGTCGACCGCGTCTTCGTCGAGCAGGGAACCCGCGTCGATCACAGTCTCCCGGGTTTCCGGGTTGATGACGTCCTCGGCGCAGACGCGGCCAAGGATACGGTCGCGGAGCGGCTCGACGATTTCGCCGCCCTCGGTCAACGCCTTCATGTTGAAGCCGTTGCGGGTTCCGCAATCGTCCTCGATAACCACCAGGTCCTGGGTCACGTCGACCAGACGGCGGGTGAGGTAGCCGGAGTTTGCGGTTTTCAGCGCCGTGTCGGCCAGACCCTTTCGTGCGCCGTGGGTGGAGATGAAGTACTGGAGTACGTTCAACCCTTCGCGGAAGTTGGTGGTAATCGGCGTCTCGATAATGGAGCCGTCAGGCTTGGCCATCAGGCCGCGCATCCCGGCAAGCTGGCGAATCTGGGCGGCGGAGCCGCGCGCGCCCGAGTCGGCCATCATGTAGATGGAGTTGAAGGCTTCCTGCTTGACCTTGTTGCCTTCGCGGTCGATGACGTCCTCCTGGCCGAGTTGCTCCATCATGGCCTTGGCAACCTGATCGCCGCAGCGGCCCCAGATGTCGACGACCTTGTTGTAGCGTTCGCCTTGGGTGACGAGACCGTTGGCGTACTGGCGTTCGATTTCGCCAACCTCGGTCTCGGCGGTGCTGATGAGTTCCTTCTTCTTCATCGGAACCAGCATGTCCTTGACCGTGATCGAAATCCCGGCGCGGGTGGCGAGACGGTAGCCGGACTGCATCAGTCTGTCGGCAAAGATCACCGTGGCCTTGAGGCCGCAACGGCGGTACGAGGCGTTGATGAGCTTTGAGATTTCCTTTTTCTTGAGCGGCTTGTCGATCGCGCTGAACGGCAGTCCGGCAGGCAGAATCTCGGAAAGAATGGCGCGACCGGCCGTGGTGTCGGCCCGAATGATGCGCTCGATGCGCTCACCGTCCGGCCCGAGATCGACTTCCTTGATCCGCACGGTGATTTTGGCGTGCAGGGAAATCTTCCCCGATTCGTAGGCGCGCTTGACTTCGCTGACGTCGGCAAACAGCATGCCTTCGCCCGGCGCGTTGACCGCGGCGCGGGTGGCGTAGTAGAGCCCGAGCACGATGTCCTGGGAGGGGACGATGATCGGCTCGCCGTTGGCCGGGGAGAGCACGTTGTTGGAGGCCAGCATCAGCGTGCGGGCTTCCATCTGCGCTTCGAGCGAGAGCGGCACATGGACGGCCATCTGGTCGCCGTCGAAGTCGGCGTTGAACGCCACGCAGACGAGCGGGTGTAACTGAATGGCCTTGCCTTCGATCAGAATCGGCTCGAACGCCTGAATACCCAGACGGTGCAGGGTCGGAGCGCGGTTGAGCATCACCGGATGTTCGCGAATGACGTCTTCCAGAATGTCCCAGACGATGGGTTCCTGCATTTCCACCATCTTCTTGGCCTGCTTGATGGTGGTGGCCAGGCCCATGAGTTCGAGCTTGTTGAAGATGAAGGGCTTGAAGAGTTCGAGCGCCATCAGCTTCGGCAGGCCACATTGGAAGAGCTTCAGTTGCGGACCGACGGTAATCACGGAACGGCCGGAGTAGTCGACGCGTTTTCCGAGCAGGTTTTGCCGGAAGCGGCCGCCCTTGCCCTTGATCATGTCGGCAAGCGATTTGAGCGGACGCTTGTTGGCGCCGGTCATCGCCTTGCCGCGCCGCCCGTTGTCGAGCAGCGAGTCGACCGACTCCTGGAGCATGCGCTTTTCGTTGCGCACGATGATGTCGGGCGCTTTCAGCTCCAGCAGACGACGCAGACGGTTGTTGCGGTTGATGACCCGGCGGTAGAGGTCGTTCAGGTCGGACGTAGCGAAACGCCCGCCATCGAGCGGCACCAGCGGGCGCAGGTCGGGCGGCAGCACCGGCAGCACTTCGAGAATCATCCACTCGGGCTTGATCCCGGATTGCTGGAAGGCTTCGAGCACTTTCAGGCGCTTGGAAAACTTCTTGATCTTGGCTTCGGAGCCGGTGGTGTCCAGTTCGGAGCGCAACCGTTCGATTTCGAGATTGATGTCGAGCGTGCGCAGCAACTCCCGGATGCCTTCCGCGCCCATCGTCGCGTCGAAATCGTCGCCGTACTCTTCGACCTTGGCGAGATAGTCGTCCTCGATCAGCAACTGCCCGCGCGTGAGCTTGGTCATGCCCGGTTCGACGACGACATAGGCTTCAAAGTAGAGCACCCGTTCGATGTCGCGCAGGGTCATGTCCAGCACCATGCCGAGACGGCTCGGCAGGGATTTCAGGAACCAGATATGGGCGACCGGGCTGGCAAGCTCGATGTGTCCCATGCGCTCGCGGCGCACCTTGGACTGGGTGACTTCGACGCCGCACTTCTCGCAAATCACGCCACGGTGCTTCAGGCGCTTGTATTTGCCGCACAGACATTCGTAGTCCTTGACGGGGCCGAAAATCTTGGCGCAAAAGAGACCATCGCGCTCAGGCTTGAAAGTGCGGTAGTTGATGGTCTCGGGCTTTTTGACTTCGCCGTAGGACCACGAGCGGATTTTATCGGGCGAAGCCAGACCAATGGTAATGGCTTCGAATTCCTCCTCGTTGGGGAGGGTTTGCTTGAACAGGTCAGCAAGCAGGCTTTTCATGTATTACTCCATCCAGGACATGCGTCACGCGATGTCGTCGGTTCAACCGCGGTCCAGATCAATGTCGATCGCAAGCGAACGAATTTCTTTCACCAACACGTTGAAGGACTCGGGCATGCCCGAATCAATTTTGTGTTCACCCTTGACGATGTTCTCGTACACCTTGGTACGGCCAGTGACATCGTCCGACTTGACCGTGAGCATTTCTTGCAGGGTGTAGGAAGCGCCGTAGGCTTCGAGCGCCCAGACTTCCATTTCCCCGAAACGCTGACCGCCGAATTGCGCCTTGCCGCCCAGCGGTTGCTGGGTGACGAGCGAATACGGGCCGGTCGAACGCGCATGCATCTTGTCGTCGACGAGGTGGTGGAGCTTCATCACATGCTTGTAGCCCACCGTCACCTTGCGCTCGAAGGGTTCACCCGTGCAGCCATCGAACAACTGCACCTGGTATTGCGCCTGCCCGTCCTCGCCAATGAGGCCAGCCAGATCGAGCATCTTCTCGATTTCGCTCTCGTTCGCGCCGTCGAACACGGGGCTGCCAAACGGCACGCCCTTGCGGAGGTTGTCCGCGAGTTCGACGATTGCGTTGTCATCGAGCGCATCGAGTTCTTCGGGGCGTCCGCTGCCGTTGTAGATCTGGTCGAGGAAACCGCGCAGTTCCCGGATCGACGCCTGCTTGCGCAGCATCCCGTCGATCTTCGCGCCCAGGCCGCGTGCGGCCCAGCCGAGGTGGGTTTCGAGAATCTGGCCGATGTTCATCCGCGAGGGCACCCCAAGCGGATTGAGCACGATATCCATCGGCGTGCCATCGGCCATGTAGGGCATGTCCTCGACCGGGACGATCTTGGAGACCACGCCCTTGTTACCGTGGCGGCCCGCCATCTTGTCGCCCGGTTGCAGGCGGCGTTTCACGGCGAGATAGACCTTGACCATCTTCTGCACGCCCGGCGGCAGTTCGTCGCCCTGGGTGAGTTTCTTCCGTTTGATCTCGAATGCCTGATTGAAGTCGGCGCGGGTTCTTTCCAGCCCTTCGCGCACGGCTTCGAGCTGGGCGGCGAGTTCTTCATCGGCCATGCGGATGTCGAACCACTCGATAGGTTCGAGTTCATTGAGGTACTCGTCGGTCACCACCTTGCCCTTGGCAAGTTTCCGCGGGCCGCCGTTGACCTTCTCCCCGACGATCTGACGGCGCAGACGCGCGAAGGCGTCGCGCTCGACGATGCGCATCTGGTCGGCCAGATCGGCCTTGAAGCCGCGCAACTGCTCGTCGATGATCGCCTGCGCCCGCTTGTCGCGCTCGATCCCTTCGCGGGTGAAAACCTGCACGTCGATCACGGTTCCGATCATGCCCGAGGGCACGCGCAACGAGGTGTCTTTCACGTCGGAGGCTTTTTCGCCGAAGATCGCGCGCAGCAGTTTTTCTTCCGGGGTCAGTTGGGTTTCGCCCTTGGGCGTGACCTTGCCGACGAGTACGTCGCCCGCTTCGACTTCGGCGCCGATGTACACGATGCCGGCTTCGTCCAGGCGGGAGAGTTGCGCTTCGCCCAATGAGGCGATGTCGCGGGTGATTTCTTCCGGCCCGAGCTTGGTGTCGCGCGCCACGACCGAGAGTTCTTCGACGTGGATCGAGGTGTAGCGATCCTCGGAAACCACGCGCTCCGAGACCAGGATCGAATCCTCGAAGTTGTAGCCGTTCCACGGCATGAACGCGACCAGCATGTTCTGACCGAGCGCCAGTTCGCCGAGGTCGGTGGATGCGCCGTCGGCGATGACATCGCCCCGGGCAATCGCATCCCCAACTCTCACCACCGGACGCTGGTTGATGTTGGTGTTCTGGTTGGAACGGGTGTATTTGATGAGGTTGTAGATATCGACGCCGACCTTGCCGCTTTCGGCTTCGGCTTCGTCGTCGTTCACACGCACCACGATGCGCTGGGCGTCGACGTAATCCACGACGCCGCCGCGTTCGGCTCTGACCACCGTACCCGAATCGAGCGCCACGGTGCGTTCGATGCCGGTTCCGACCAGCGGTTTTTCGGGGCGCAGACACGGCACGGCCTGACGTTGCATGTTCGCGCCCATCAGCGCGCGGTTGGCGTCGTCGTGCTCAAGGAACGGAATGAGCGAGGCAGCAACCGAGACGACCTGTCCGGGCGCCACGTCCATGTAATTGACGCGCAAAGGCTCGGCCAGAATGGTCTCGCCCTTCTCGCGGCAGGTGACGAAGGTGTCGCACAGGCGACCTTCGTCGTCGAGCGTGGCATTGGCCTGGGCAATCACGAACTGCCCTTCCTCGATTGCGGAAAGGAATTCGATCTCGTCGGTCACCTTGGAGTCGATCACCTTGCGGTACGGCGTCTCCAGGAAGCCGTGGCTGTTGGTGCGCGCGTAGACGGCCAGCGAGTTGATGAGGCCGATGTTCGGGCCTTCCGGGGTTTCGATCGGACACAGCCGCCCATAGTGGGTCGGATGCACGTCGCGCACTTCAAAACCGGCGCGCTCGCGGGTAAGACCCCCTGGCCCCAGCGCGGAAACCCGGCGCTTGTGGGTGATTTCGGAGAGCGGATTGGTCTGATCCATGAACTGCGACAACTGGCTGGAGCCGAAGAACTCCTTGATCGCCGCCGAAATCGGCTTGGCGTTGATCAGGTCATGCGGCATCAGGTTGTCGGATTCGGCCTGCGAGAGGCGTTCCTTGACCGCGCGTTCGACCCGGATGAGTCCGGCGCGGAACTGGTTCTCGGCCAGTTCGCCAACCGAACGCACGCGGCGGTTGCCGAGGTGGTCGATGTCGTCGACGTCGCCGCGGCTGTTGCGCAGTTCGATCAGCACGCCGATGACGGCCAGGATGTCTTCCTTCGAGAGCACGCCCGAGCCTTCTTCGCCGCGCGGGCCGACTTCGGCGTAGAAACGCTTGAGCCATTCCGGCGATTTTTCATCGGTGATGACCGGATAGGCGCGACGGTTGAACTTCATCCGCCCAACCGTCGAGAGGTCGTAACGTTCTTCGGAATAGAACAGGCCGAAGAAGAGTCCTTCGACGGCTTCTTCGGTTGGCGGCTCGCCGGGACGCATCATGCGGTAGATGGCAACCTTGGCCGTCCACTCGTCGATGGTCTCGTCGATGCGCAGGGTCTGCGAGATATACGCGCCGCGGTCGAGATCGTTGATATAGAGGGTCGTGAGCTTGTCGACCCCGCTCACGCGCAACCGGGCCAGAATTTCTTCGGTCACTTCGTCGTTGGCGCGGGCCAGCACTTCGCCGGTCAGGGGATCGGGAATGTCGCGGGCGATGACGCGGCCCAGGACGAAATCGTCCGGCACGGTCATGCCTGTGATGCCCGCCTTGTCCAGTTCGCGGATATGGCGCGCGGTGATGCGCTTGTCCTTGGAAACGATCAGTTTGCCGTCGGGCGCAGTAATGTCGAAGCGCGCCACTTCGCCGCGCAGGCGGTCCGCCACGAGATCGAAACTCACGTTCCCGGAAGCCAGGTGGAATTCGTCGAAATCGTGGAAAGCGTGGAGAATCTCTTCCGGCGTCATGCCGATGGCGCGCAGAAGAATCGTGACCGGCATCTTGCGACGGCGGTCGACGCGGAAATAGAGGTAATCCTTGGGATCGAACTCCAGATCGAGCCAGGAGCCGCGATATGGGATGATCCGCGCGGAAAAGAGCAGTTTGCCCGAAGAATGCGTCTTGCCCCGGTCGTGCTCGAAGAACACGCCCGGCGAGCGGTGCAATTGCGAAACGATGACGCGCTCGGTTCCGTTGATGACGAAGGAGCCGGTTTCGGTCATGAGCGGAATTTCGCCCATGTACACTTCCTGCTCCTTGACTTCCTTGACGGTTTCCTTGGGCGCGTCCCGATCCATGATGAGCAGGCGCACGCGCGCGCGAAGCGGCGAAGCGTAGGTCAATCCGCGTTGCTGACACTCTTTCACGTCGAACACGGGTTCGCCCAACATGTATTCCACAAATTCGAGCCGGGCGTTTCCGCTATGGCTGGAAATCGGGAAAATCGACTTGAAGGCGGCCTGCAAGCCACGATCCTCCCGTTCTCCCGGCGGCGTCTGCGCCTGAAGGAATTCAGCGAAAGAATCAATCTGGGTGGCGAGCAGGAAAGGCGCATCAGGCACGGCCGCGCGCTTGGCGAAGCTCTTGCGGATACGCTTTTTCTCAGTGTAAGAATACGCCATGGATACTCCGGGCTAGAGGTGTTACGTCAGGAAAACAATGCAGCCTTGCTCCGACTGCGCTTCACGCACAAGGCGCGAGACAACGCACAAAAGGGCCAGCGCCCGGCTACTGAGCGCCAGCCCCGTCACGAAGGCGAAAATTACTTGATCTCGGCCTTGGCGCCAGCGTCTTCAAGCTGCTTCTTCAACGCTTCGGCCTCGGCCTTGGGCAGAGCCTCCTTCACAGTCTTCGGCGCGCCGTCGACGAGATCCTTGGCTTCCTTCAAGCCCAGGCCCGTGGCCGCGCGCACGACCTTGATGACTTCGACCTTCTTCTCACCGATGGCGGCGAGGATGACGTCGAATTCGGTCTTTTCCTCGACCTCGGCCACGGCAGCGCCGGCGCCCGGTCCAGCCACAGCCATCGCAGCGGCGGAAACCCCGAATTTTTCTTCGAACGCCTTGACCAGGTCGTTCAGTTCCATGACGGTCATCGAGCCAACGGCTTCGAGGATGTCTTCTTTGCTAATTGCCATTTAAATCACTCCACAATCGAATGTGTTTGAAAAACCGTAACGGATGTTCAGGCTGCTGCGCCTGCTTCCTCGCGTTGTTTGGCCAGCGCGGCAAGCGCCACGGCAAAACCGGAAACCGGCGCTTTCATGACGCCCGCAAGTCTTGCGAGCAGTTCTTCACGCCCCGGAATCGAGGCCAGCGCCTGAATGCCTGCCTTGTCGAGCACCTTGCCGGCGTATGCGCCTGCGCGCATCGTCAGCTTGTCGTTGCCCTTGGCAAAGTCGTTGAGCACCTTGGCAGCCGCCACCGGATCTGCCGAAATGCCATAGATCAGCGGCCCGGTGAGTTGGGCAGCCAGATTGGCAAACGGCGTATCGGCAATCGCGCGGCAAACCAGGGTGTTCTTGAGCACACGCAGGTATACGCCAGACGCACGGGCCTTGGCGCGCAGCGCGGTGAGATCGCTCACCTTGATGCCGCGATACTCAGCCAGCGCAATCGTCTGGGCATTGGCTACCTGTGCCGACACCTCAGCCACTACGGCTTTCTTGTTTTCAAGATCGAGACCCACGGGTCTTTCCTCCTATCAAGTCCACACGCGGAGAGCACAAAACCCTCCGCACCCACGGCGACCTGGATCAGGAGCATGGCCAAATGGCCTGGAATCCTGTTCTGGGTACACCATCTGCGCAGGTCGTTTCACGATTAAACGGCCATTCATGTCGAACAGCCGTGCCTGCGGTCTTTGACGATCCGCCCGGCCTGAAATAGCGCCGAGCGGCCCAAAGTTCGTTTCGTTTCTCAACCCGTCACGCCAGCGGTATCGATTCTCACGCCCACGCCCATCGTGCTGGAGAGCGCGACGCGACGCAGATAGACGCCCTTGGCCGCAGCCGGACGGGCCTTGACCAGCGCATCAATGAACGCCTTGAGGTTTTGTTCCAGCGCATCGACGCCGAACGAGGCGCGGCCGATGGTGGCATGCACGAGACCCGCCTTGTCGGTGCGGTACTGAATCTGACCGGCCTTCGCATTCTTCACCGCAACGGCGACATCCGGCGTCACGGTGCCAACCTTGGGGTTCGGCATCAGGCCGCGCGGGCCGAGAATCTGACCCAACTGGCCGACGACGCGCATCGCGTCCGGCGTGGCGATCACGCGGTCGAAATCAATCTTGCCGCCCTTGATTTCCGCAGCAAGATCCTCGAATCCAACGATGTCCGCACCCGCCGCGCGGGCGGCTTCGGCTTTTTCGCCCTGAGCGAACACGGCCACCCGGACCGTCTTGCCCGTGCCTGCCGGCAATACGACGGAACCACGCACCACCTGATCGGACTTGCGCGGATCGACGCCGAGATTGACCGCAACGTCGATGGATTCATCGAATTTCGCCGTTGCACATTCCTTGACCAGCGCCAGCGCATCGGCCAGCGGGTATGCCTTGATACGATCTACTTTCGCGCGCTGCGCTTGTACACGTTTGGAAAGCTTCGCCATGATCAGAGCCCCTCCACGGTGACGCCCATGCTGCGGGCAGAACCGGCAATGGTGCGCACTGCCGCATCCATGTCAGCCGCTGTGAGATCGGGCTGCTTTGCCTTTGCAATTTCCTCGGCCTGGCCGCGGGTAATCTTGCCCACCTTGTCGGTATGGGGCCGGGCCGAACCCTTGTCGATTTTCGCGGCCTTCTTGATGAGCACCGTCGCGGGCGGCGTCTTCAGGACAAAAGTAAAACTCTTGTCCGCAAACGCGGTAATCACCACCGGAATCGGCAACCCCGGCTCCATGCCCTGGGTCTTGGCGTTGAACGCCTTGCAGAATTCCATGATGTTCAGACCGCGCTGACCGAGCGCCGGGCCGATCGGGGGGCTTGGGTTGGCCTTGCCGGCCGGAACCTGTAACTTTACATAACCAACTATCTTCTTCGCCATGAGGGCTTTTCTCCTTGGTGAGTGCTAACGCGTCGGCTGCCCGACGCTCCTCCTTGCAACCACCGCCCAGCAGGATACTGAGGCGGTCCTTGATGACAGGCATCGCTGCCCGCCGTTCCATGCTCAGGCTTTCTCGACCTGAGCAAAATCCAGTTCCACCGGAGTGGCCCGACCAAAAATGGTCACGGACACCCGCAGCTTGTTTTTCTCGTAATTGACCTGCTCGACCGCTCCATGGAAATCGGTAAATGCGCCTTCCTTGATCCGAACGATTTCGCCGTTTTCGAACAGCACCTTGGGACGCGGTTTCTCCACGCCCTCCTGCATCTGCAGCAGGATCTTGTCGACATCCTTCTGCGGGACGGGCATCGGCTTATTGGCTGTGCCGCCGATAAAACCCGTTACCTTGGGCGTGGACTTCACGAGATACCATGACTCATCGTTCATTTCCATTTCGATGAGCACGTAACCGGGAAAAAATTTACGCTCGGAGACGTTTTTCTGGCCACCCTTCATCTCGACCACTTCTTCTACCGGGACCAGTATCTGCCCGAAGAAGTCATCCATCCCGGTACGCGTGATCCGCTCAATCAGCGCGCGACGCACGGACTTCTCGAACCCCGAGTAAACATGAACGACATACCAGCGTTTTGTCATGATCATTTTTTCCAACCCAGAATGAGGTCGTACACCACCCATTCCAGGCTTTTATCGGTCAGCCAGAGAAAAATCGCCATGATCACGACAAACACGAACACGATGCCAGTCATTTGCACCGTTTCCTTGCGCGTCGGCCAGACTACCTTTTTGGTTTCAGTAATCGCGTCCCGCACGAACACGGCAAAACGCTGTCCCGGCTCGGTGAACCACGCCACCGCGCCGCCGACAGCCAGACCGGCCATGACACTGAGCACACGAAACACCAGCAACTGGCCACTCAGCACGTAAAAACCAGCTACGCCGGCAACAACCAAGGCTACAGCCAGCGAGAATTTCAACTTTTCGACCATCGAGGCGATGACTTCCGAAATGAATGGCAGGGGCAGAGGGAATCGAACCCCCAACCTTCGGTTTTGGAGACCGACGCTCTGCCAGTTGAGCTATACCCCTGCAACAGAGACTACAAAGCGCGCCCCCACGGGCGCGCTCCCAAATCGACCAACCGGCGGGCGATTACTCGATGATTTTTGCAACAACCCCGGCGCCGACCGTGCGGCCGCCTTCACGAATGGCGAAGCGCAAGCCTTCTTCCATCGCGATCGGGGAGATCAGGTTGACCGTGATCGACACGTTGTCGCCAGGCATCACCATCTCGACGCCTTCGGGCAACGCCACCGAACCCGTCACGTCCGTCGTCCGGAAGTAGAACTGCGGACGGTAGTTGGCGAAAAACGGCGTGTGACGACCG
>Ga0209628_10001530_pt1 | contig 15078 bp, 10 predicted proteins | sample TergutCu122P4_FD_187285 | JGI IMG/M metagenome (GOLD analysis project Ga0209628, IMG submission 187285) | Cubitermes ugandensis P4 segment gut microbial communities from Kakamega Forest, Kenya - Cu122 P4 (SPAdes) (version 2) | ecosystem: Host-associated > Arthropoda: Insects > Digestive system...
CAGTGGGCTGTGGCCTCTTCGTTCACGAGGTTTCTAGATCACATTCCACGACGCACCATAGTCGGTAGGACTCCTCTGGACGAGTGATCAGCTCGTCGCAGAGACCTCTACCTGACAACACCCAACACTCACCACAGACAGACATCCATGCCCCCGACGGGATTCAACCCACAATCTCGGCTGGCGAGCGGGCGCAGAACTACGCCTTAGACCGCGTGGCCACTGGGACGGGCAATAAACCTGACACGTCTTAATAACGATGCTACGGATATTATCCACTGTGCTTTAAAGAGCTAACATTTACTCCAACAAATATCCGAATGAGTGAAGGTATCACCCACTGAAAGTTCATTGTACTGTACCTTCAGAGGAAGTGAATATGGTTAACAGAACGATCCCCCGGGTTTCATATTCGACCTACAGCCTCCTCTCGAATCTCTCTGTGTCTTCTGGTTAGAACATGTGCCACTTCACAGTTTATCATCACGCAGTCGTTAATCTCTGATCCATACATCTTCGGGTGCGTGTAATAAACAATGAATCGGAAAAGACACGGATGCACGAGGTCCTATCCTGATCTGAGGTACTACACCGGCATTTGCCAGAAGGTGGGAGCTGAAATCAAAGTACCGCTGTTCCTAAGCTTAATCAAGCACCGCGTAAAAAACACACACGGAGTGATGGCACTAGACCGACAAGTGTGATCAGCTTCACATTCCGGCCGCTCCATACCCAGCAAGAGTCCACGACAACTACTGATTGGGAGAAAAGGTGGGCCAAACAATCGGTCTGGACGATATGAAGAACATAATAATCTCCGCCCCCAACCACGAATCGAGATGTCGTCCAGCACGTGACCTGGCGCCAAATAACCGCCTGAAGTATTCAAGTATGCAGGGAGGAAATGAGAGAAAACACGGAAACTCCCACTCAGGACAGCAGGCTTCTGGGCTGAAATGGTGGTATTCATAGAAACTGACAGAAACCACGAAAACATCCATTTATGACAGCAGGCCCCTGGGCTAAGATGTGAAACCGGGACTCCCGCAAACGAATCAGTGCTAGCCGACTGCGACTACTGTTCTGAGGATCCACTTTCTACAGTCGCTGACTGTTCATACCGTCCAGGTGGCTAAACCACCTTTTGACCTACTTTCAAGGATTGCTGGGCCTATGGCGTCATATCCGTCTATATTCGCCCGCCTAGTAACTTCTGAATCGGTGGATAGATTTCCAAGAGTTTTATGAACACAGTGCCACCAGGAAAATGACAGGCAATTAAACGCACTGGTGGGCCATATCACCAGATAACGTAAGCTTTATCGGTCACACGTCTATCGACGTACGTAAAATTGGGTATGTTTCAAAGACCCGGGATAGATCCCACGGCAGTCCACGTGGAATGTGTGGTGGAGAAAATGGCACCACGGCGGATTTTACTGCGAGTACTTCGGTTTCCCCTAAGAAAGTTCATTCTTACAAAGCCCCATATTCAGACTCACCATCTACGATCGACGTCATCCGAGATACGTACACAATATTACCTACAGAAAACTGAAGTGTAAATTTTCAGTTTTACATACAGAAAATTAAGGGAACATAAAAAGAATTACAAACGGTTTAAGTCAACAGAAATATAATCCAAGAAGTTTCAATTTATTTCAACCTTACATTTAATTAAATTGTAACTGACATTCAGGAGGAAAATAGGTAATTCTAATAAATTTTGTCCCACACTTAATACACTGCCGCTGATGTGCCAATGTGCTGTGGGGCAAGATTACGCCCGCGAACGCCTGTTACAAACACCAGCATCACAGGAACCCCACTACTGTATTTCGGCTTTCAATAAGATAAATATGACGCGGGCAACATTTCATGGAAAGTCCTGAAATTCTGCAATAACATCTTCAAAAATACGCATGTTTAGTGAGGAAATCCTTAAAAACATGGCTGCAGTATGAAACACATATCGCGTTTAACTTTCCGCATGTAAAGGAAACGGCGCTGAGAGCTTCGGATGAGCACAAATCACAAACTATCAGTTCTACATAAAACAATGTTTCATTATCCTCTGAAAATCCTCTCAGGCCGACAGCCGCGTAATTCGCCCGGACGAGATTTAACAGAATACTGTTGCCGCGAAAACTTCGCAACTCCTAACAATGTTTCGTTATTTTGCGAATATAAACAATGCACCGATACGAAATTTCGACGTTTGAATTTTGTTCAGTGGCTAGAGAAAGTAGGTTAACTGCCGTCATTTTACATCCTGAAAATCCAAACACTGGGTATATAACCTCAAACATATTTCAAAGAACACGTGGCATACAATGCAAAAACAAGCAAACGTTGGTGTTAACGCATCCCAGCCAAAGTAAAAAACAAGTGGGTACAGGCTAATCACACATAATACGAACTACACCCAAACTCTCAACCTATGATAAGCATTACTATCACAAGAACACTGTGTGGGTATCAATATCCTGTCTGGTAACAAGAGGATGTGACGCCATTACGGAGGGGACAAATCCTACTCTACATTTCAAGAACATTTACTCATAAACCATTTCACTATCAACAAATCGCACGCAAAAATTCTGACGAACCTGTCCTTCAAAACGTATGCGAGAACATTTAGCCCTTCCTTTGGTGCACGGTGAATTGAATTCATACCATCTTAAAAGTTCAAAAATCGCCGAGAAACGCCAGCTATGGCTTCCAACATAACGTGTTTTGTTTTGAGATGACACACCCCCATTGTGTCGGACTGTTTTGAGTAAAAAAAAATCTCTAATTGAAAGATACAACGCGAATGTGTCATCTCAAAATATATGGAGCTAGGCAAGCTTACACCCATTGTTTCTCGAAATTCAGAAGAGGAAGATCTCGCGCTATTGCAGTGTGAAATGTCTTTTTTATATTCTTAACAACGGCCTACTTGCGACTTAACAGGCCGAAACATGTAGTCCATTTTATCCTGCTTTGTATATTCTTTACGACTGTTTTGAGTATAAAATTTATCTATAATGTGTTTTGTATCTGTGAAAATACATTCTCTAGCCATCTCCTGGCAAAACAATTCAACGAACTGTGGCTTTTTAAAAATACAAACTATAACCGCTGAGGTACATTACACAAAAGTATTCCTTTCTAAACTTAATGCCGGATTCAAAGTGTTAAGCTTCTACCTTATGCAACAACCCAACAGGAAAGAAGTCTGATTCATCATTTAATGACACTATAAACCCCGAGGTGTGCAGCATGGGACAGATGACAGGATGACTGTACAGTACAAATGAAACGAAAAGAAGTTGGAAGGCAGCAGGGCTGGCATATGTCACTGTACTGCTGTTACATTCATAATAAAGACGTCAGTCAATAAGGTATGAAGCAGAACAGTAGACATTTGGAGCTGACAAGACAGACATTCAAAAACACTAGTATTGGACACATTCTTCAACTGTTCCACCGTTAGTTTTTAAAAGTACCACTTGTCAGAATGAAATGTAATATTTAGCCACTTAAAGCACAGTGGTCACTATGTGCACCACCTGTTTTTATCATTGAAAACCGTACATTTTGCACAAAGTCATGTGTTTTTGGTACCATTTCCACAATCAAGAGCAATATTATTCTCTGCAGCAAGGACCTACTAGTGCTTGTAACTGAGACATGTTTTCTGTGAGGTAGGAACTGAGTGTATTACTTACATTAAATTCAAGATTCCAAGGGTCAATAAATGTCACCATATATATTCCACCAACTGCACCAGAATTAGATACAACACTATACAAACATCTTCGTATAGAACTGTAACTAATTGCAACACAGTTGTTTGAATATATATATATATATATATATATATATATATATATATATATATATATATATATATATATGCCGACTTGTCTTATTGCATGGAACATGTATAATTTTTTAATTTGGTCAATAAACGCCTGCACAGTGAAGGGCATCCATACCAGATTTTGTCTCATATTAATGAATGGGATTTAATGATAACTGGTACTGTCTGTGTCACACAATAAATATTAACATGTTTTCACAAAGTAAATGTTAACATAAATTTTAATTCTGGCTCACATTAATCATGTCATTTAATCAAACCTCTTCTACTGGTGGGTGAAGAGGGACCCCACATTAATGAAACACAATAATCAACACTTTATATCAAAACAAAATTCAACATTATCAACTTCTTTGCAGCAACTCATCACAGAAAATACTGTTCGTAATGAACTGTAGGTCATTTTACAATCTACAACTCTCTCTGAAAGAGAAACGTACTTCGATATACCAAGTACGTTATGAACCACGATGCAAAACTTATGTACCCTTCAATCATACAACATTCTAGTGCTTATTTCTAGCCCTGAGAGCAACACATGGTGAAAAAGATGAAAACAAGAAATTTGAATATTTTTCTGTAATTTTCGTATCACAATCCAAAAAATTACATATTCCACACGTTTAACATTTCAAATGTCTAGTAACATACCAGTATAAAGGATGAACATAAAACTTGTCATTAAATAGAATATGTAAGGGAAAATAGAACGATAGGAAATGTAAATGGGTTAAGCCAAATGAGAGAGTAGTGAAGTGTAAATGAGAGGAAGTGAAGTATCGATAAGTGTAGTGAAGTGTTGCGGTGTAATGATGGTACTAGTAATAAGGTGTCCAACATTATTATAAGACATATAGACAATAGGGAGTTGCTGCTTATATGTATTTTGCTATTATCACATTCTCTCATAGTCTTTAGGTTCCTTTTTTATAAATACATGGTTGTAATTTATGTATTTTTATCGGAAGAGGCTATGTATTCTTATTGTTAGTCTACGTATTCTTATTGTTAGTCTATGTATTCTTATCGTTGTCTATATATTCTTATACGCAGCTACCCTGACTGAGGTTTTTCCGTGCTTTTTCCTCAGTTGTAAGGCAAATGCCAGGGTATAACTAGCCAGGACGGGGCATGGCCCGCACTCTCCCAAATTGTTGTGTTGTTCTATGTATTGTTTGTTTTGTGTCTTCTGTGCATAGTTTGGGTGTAAATGTGTACTGTACTACTGCCACTGGGTGACAACCCAATTGCAGTTGACAAATATATCAAATCAATACAAGTAAATTCTTCATCCATTTTTCTAACTCTACACTTGTACGTATACATTTCTCCAAGTTATGAAATTCTACCATTCATTTCACCACAAGAATTCACCACAATCCAACAGAAATGCATATGCCAAAAACTATCCATGAGGGGGGGATCAGCAAAAATATATTCACCAAAAATATTTATAAGACTTGAAGCTTTCGCAGCAACAGAATTCAATAAAATCTTCTCAGGCAGATAGCTGCATCAAGGTGTGAAAGTCCTCCAATTTTTATTAAACGTGCACTCCATCACCACAGATCTACCCACAAGATGCCGTCTGCAAGTTTCTCTGAAACATCACTATGTTATTTACCAGACTATGAGGCAATGCATCCCAAAAGGAGTGTTATCCTATATGACTGACTTAATTTTGAAGAGTCCTGTCTTTGAAGATGACACCTCGGAAATGTGCGCGCACCTCTGACATGATGCCATGAGCTAAGTTTGGTAGGTAAGAAGCTATCAACAAAATTACATGGTGTCATATCTCAGAGGCCAGTAAAACAGAAAGAAAATTAAACAAACAAAATGCAAAGGCCACAATGTACAAGTCCTGCGTGAGATGCCCACAGTTTCTCAGCTAGTCCAGAAATTTCCCACATTCTGTGGAAACTGAAGTTTCATTACTGGGTTCACAAGTCTTCCTCTGTTAAGTGCTAAGATTATATAGCACTTATGGCAGATGTATGTATATAAGTATGGAGTACTGACAGCGTGATACCAACAGACGAAAGCTGAAATATGTGGCAAAAAATCTGCCTCAGTGCCACTTTGTACTCCACAAATTCCAGGTGGACTGCCCTGGAATCAAACCTGGGCCCTCAAAGCAAGACACCATGGTACACCCTGAATTCCTCTTCCCTCCCACACATGACACATGGCCTGCTCATGTATTCCTCCACAATCTGCTCCCCTAAGAGTCCCTAATAACATGTACAAATTACATAACCCCTCCTTATGCAATTCTCTGTAGCATCCTGCTTCTGCCTATCTCTTTGGATAAAATATATTCCCCAGTATCCTGTTACCAAACATCCTCAATCTAAGTTCCTCCCTCAAAATTACAGATCCATATATTTAAATATTGTTTTTGATAACAGATGGGAAGCCAAGCCCACAAGTCAATAACTTTCAAAATTAAACTGCTAAATTTAGGTAGAAAGTGTAAATACCAAATTCCTTTAAAATTTGTTCATGCAAAGAACAGTGATGACATGCACACATGAGAGATTATGCAACAATACAGATCTAAAAGAAGACAGTTGAGTATGATCCCAGTGTATCTTTACACAAGAATGAAGAGTGATATCACCCTTCACTGGCAATATAATCAATTACTGAATGGACAAGAAACAACAAATGCAAATTCTAAGTAGCGCAAACAATATGCATTACAAGCAGTTGCCAATGGTGTGGTGCAGTCTAGGATTCAAAAGGATTAACACCATCTACAATGAGGCCATGGAAAGTAGTCCCATGAATGACAGGGATGATGATACTCTGGGCTTCCCACTATCTGTACACTGTACTCCCTCCAAACCCCGCCGGCACTTTGTCAACCAGCCCGAAGTGACTGTTACAAGCAAATGCTATCTGTGCTAACATTTGTGTGAACAGAACCGCTAGACAACTTGAAAGAGATACTGTGAAGCAGGTTGATGAGCAGGGGTGAATCTTAATCCAGAGGTCATGGCTGGTGAAAATGTACCATGCCAATGTGTACCCTTCCACTAGACCTGACCTCCAGATCAGGATTCACCACTGCTGGCAGAAGCATAGCAACTGGAAGGAGATGTGAATGGTGTCAATTTATGTGAAATCTTTTTTGTATTAATATGGAAATGGTACCTCAGAAATGTTGCACAGTTTTCACTATTTAATGTAAATCATTTTACTTTCTTCATGTATTTCACACTGCTTTCCATTATGTTTCACTTAAGCAATATACATGCAGAATGACAGCAAGTAAAAAGACTTCACAGGAAATACAGGAGTCATATTCATTGGGGAGGAGGATCAGTGAAGTTTATGAATTATCAATCACATCAGGAACCACCATTTCGAACTATTCGACTGAACAACTTCGGAAAATAAACTGTCAACTGGCTATGCGGCAGCACCTGTCCCAGAAGAAACTGCTGCATTTGGGATGACCAGTTGCCTGTATTTCATGTCACTATACATATTTCATGCAACATCAACACACACCACACCATCCCATATTTACCATTTTCATAACAAAAAAGTTAAGAATTAAAGGTGTGAATTGCCAAATATTTTTCACCATAAAAAACTTCAGGATGCTATAGTGAATGCTGTTATTACTAGTTCAAATCTCACTAGTTCTTGTGGCCCCCACATTCATATGATTATCAGAAAGTCTAAAGTGCAAACAGTCAGTGCCTGTAACGAAACCTGTGCACAGACATGCACCTCACCTATACAGGTCTCAAGATGGTAGTCTGTACCTTCAGCGTGATGACGATGCACTTGCCTAGGCTTGGTATACAACGTAGATAATATCTGTTGGGAGCTCCGCATCCTAATTTTTCCATTTAGTTTCCACTGTCCTTATTCTAATAATTCTATACACTTTTTTGAAAAGAAATAATGTCTCACATAATGTGCACTTTTGTCACATATTTACTTCTATAGCTGTACCAACAAAGAAAAACAATGCATCACAAAAAAAAAACTGCTCATTCATGGCCTACTACACACATACAATGCAGCTAAACAGACTGCAGGTTGTGTTGTATGTGTGTTGTTGCCTCATTTACCCAGCATGTAAATCACATCTTCATGGCACCACAAATGTTCTGATCATCAAATATTTCATTGGCCTCACTGTCTCTGCCAAATTTCTTGTAATAGCTTGTAAAAAGCATTATTATGTATACAGCACATGTGACTTAAAACATGTGTTTTCATTTTCTCTACATTGTTGCCTTCAGCATTTATGAATTCAAGAAGAATTCAGCAACATATTATCAGAATTTTATGTACTACTCCAAGTAAAGTGTTTTGTGTCAAATTTTAACCAAAATTTAATTTGGTCAACAGGTTTCAGTAAAAAATTCCCAATATAAAATTTTACAAAATCTGTGCAGTGCAACAAATATGTGACCTAATTAACACAACTCATAGCTAATCAGCAGTATGATTCAGGGGTCAATTGGGATTGACTATAAAGACTACTTTGGATGTGATCTTGTGTATTATTTATTTATGGGTTATTTAAAGATTCTGCCAAATAACTCAAACTACAGAGTTTCAATTGTACAGCACAATGAACTGTAAAGGATGTATGACAAACACAGTCATTTTCTAACTTGAGGTGTTATCCTGGCTCCTGCCTGAACATAGAAAAACTACAAAAGACATGTCAGGATAGCTTGCCTATGGGTTTGGATTTGAACCTAGGATCCCCTAAAATATGAAGTAGAAGTGTCACCCACTTCTCTGCAAAGTTCAGTGTGCTACCATGTAGTGTGGTACACAGGTACTGATGTTTCAGAAAATCTGCAGTTTCCACCTACAAGGAAGAAGATATTCTTAAAAATGTTTTTATCTCTCTACAAAGCTAAGCAGTGTCACATCCCAGAAGACAGTAATCTTCAATTCCATAGTAGTTTTCCTTATCTATTCAGTTCATTAATTTATCCCTTGTTTTTCATTCATTTATTCCCTACTTCATCCTTATGTTTTTCTGACTCATCAAATGAGTTACCATAAAACCTGACAATTTATTACAAAAGTCTACGATGGGCATTCCACATCTTTTCCCAAACCCAGAGTAATATGGTTAACATTCCTCTTCCATACATAGGACATCATGACTTAAAAACTAGCCTGAGGTTTTCCTCAATCCCTCTGTTAAAATGACAGCATATGACATCAAATCAGTCTGGCCACGTCCTTCCACAACCCTTCCAATTCACTCCTCACAAATCATCCCAACACTTCACATTAGTTTGAGCTACTGACAGTACCATTACCTAAACCATACACCATAAACAAACTTATTTCTCCCATAGAATTCATCTGGGCATAACAAAATAACTAATTTAAAAGCTACACAGCTTTTACAGACTGTAAAATGTCACTGATGCTTACACTCTGGCAATGAAAGAAGGCCACACAAAATGAAAACCCTAACTTATCCTGATGAACACTATCAAAATAACATTTGAATATTCAGTTCTTGCTTCACACACAACACCATGTCTCTAACACAGAGACTGATCAGAAAGTAACACAGTTTTTGCAGAATGCAAAACGTATCACTGAAGCTTACACTCTGGCAAATATGAGAAGATAAAAGGGGAGGACATCTCTAATTTAACCCTTTAAATGTTATCCAAATAATACTCACACATTTAGTTCCTTCTTCACACAAAACAGAGCATCTCCATTACAAACACCAAACATGCAATGCTTTTCAGGCAGTAACTGCTCTATACTGTGAGACTCACCCAAATTGCTGAGATTCTTTGAAGTTAAAACAGGTGATACAGGGTTACCACAGTTTTATAAGGGATTAATGCAAAACCATACATAATTAACTGAATAATGTCAAATTAAATTAATCACTCACAGAGCTCTCAGAAGTTACTAGGTTTAACTTCAAGGTCAAATGGAAAACTGAAGGAATAACACAACAGGTAATGCTACATACACACAAACAACCAATGTAGGTCATGAAGATTTGGTATCATGCAAAAAACCACTCACCATAATTACATATGTATCAGATTCAACACTGTACCTTCTAGACAAACTGGGTTGATTAACAAAGTAAGAGAGTAACAATTATCAATACGCTTTGCAATCAAGTAATAAATTGCGTGTTTCAATATCACAAATACCCTCATGAACCCCATTACCAAATATCAATGAATATAAATTTGACAGTTTCCCATAAATACATCCCACTGGGATAATACACAATTATAGATCTCTGTTATTCTCGTTCCGTGATCTCTAACTTGTTATATACATTTTAAAAAACGCTAATATGAAAATCAATGGCTGCTTTAAGCAGTCCCCACCCTGTTATTCACACAATAATGTTTACAGTTTCTTTGTACATTTAATGGAACATCTGTACTTGCTTTTGATAATTCTGAACACGATGTGTGAATTAAAACAACGAAATCTTTTGAATTTTAGTATTTCTGTAACTCCAGTACCAGTTTCCTCTATAACCTCACTTTACGCGCGGTGTACGCTGTGAACTGTATTCAATAACGTTTAACAAACCCAACTTATTTAAGACAGCAGCATACTTCAATTGTGCTGCAAAACTTTAAACACACACCATACATGTTGAAAAAATGATCTGAAATGCGATCATTTGACAGCACTCAATTTTAACTAATCGGCCATGACGGTTCGTAAGCCTAATCGGGATGGCTTTCAGAACACTTCATTGAAATATTACACATCATACATAACGCATATACCTCTGCACACTTGCTAAATACACATCCCAATATCTTTCAGTCCATTAACATGATCATAAGATGATATTTTACCTGGTATTCCAAGATACGTATACTGCAGATTGCCAGTCCCCCTCCGCCGATTGCAGACTACTATCCACACTTCACAAAATACCGGTACAAAATAATAGCAATACTCACATTTAAAAAACGTCCCTGATGATTTTATGAGGGTCAGGGAGTCATACAACACAAATTTGAATAGTAATTGTCCGTTAAAACTATTTTCTTGCAATAACTGTTTACAGACCACTATCTGGGTAGGGCGCGGCTTCCCTCTACTAAACTTTGCAAACCCCGTAGCTATATGACGTCACACATAGTACAATCGACGATGGCCGAAACGAATTTCTTGTGAACGGCTTGAAATTACATAAAAATATTTCATTCCCAAATCGAATAAATACTAAAATGCTTTTGTGGATCACAGTCGAAGGTATTATATCATGGTAACATGACAACTATGTATTCCTTGCAAACCTTCATAAGCAGAAGTTTGCGGGCTTAATTCGAAACAACAAAATGATCGAATATGAAAATTACCATTAATTTAGGACCTTTCCTTAATCTAGCGAATATTATTGCTGTATTCAAACACAGTACAAAAATGGCAAGTTATAAGTTCTCCCTCTTTATTTTTAATTCAGATTTAACTGTTATGTGGCATGACAGGCACACAAATGAATTTTGAACTCCCGTGTCTGTTGATAAGGTTTAAATTATTACGTGTGTTTAGGAGTATTTCCGTAAGCCTTTGATTAGGGCATATTTTCCCCTTTTTAACATTATCATTAAATTCGCGGGAAAAAGCCAATGACCTATTTTAATGAATTTTGACGTCACTACACACACACACACACACACACACACACACACACACACACACACACACAAACACACACATATATTTATCCTACATTACGAAGTGACGTCACTTCATTGACGTCAGGTGTTGTCTGCCATGCATCAAGGACTTCGTAGCCGGTAATTCAACCGTCCTCCCATCTTTTAGCATTATTTTGAACTAATAAAGAAATACCCCCTTCAACAGGTCCGTTGCATGTGGTAAGTTGCCGTATCGTGACAGCGTTCACCCATCAACAATATTATCTGTGCCTGTTTGACAACGTTTGAAAGTGTAATAAATTATGATACTTGGAGTTCAGGCAGTTAAGAATTACACTGTGGTATCCGAGGTACTCATGCCCGTGCTTATAAAAACTGTCTTGTGGCATGTGATACTGGATAGTGTGGTAGAAATTAACTGACGTTTCAGACAGACTTATTGCCTTCGTCAAGGCAAATGAAGACACAAGATTCCAAGCAGAATTTTTAAATAATCCATTACCGTGCATTGCGCTAATTAGGTATGGTACCGAAATTAACAAATGCACATTAATGTATAAAAGTAGCTTATCAACAAAGACGCGTAAGGTGTTTATAAGATACTTGTATACATTTATGTGCATTTGTTGGTTTCAGTACCGTGTTTGTACATATAACTTATGTCAATTAAAAAATGCTCGGAAAGATTCATATTGCGGTCATCTGCATTATGATATGGTATGAGGTTACACTTCAGAACAGCATACTGCTGCTTCCATCTAGTGTGTGTGGAGGCAGCAATCCTGAAACATTGGTGTCCATCTACCAGATTACATGTTGTCATAACCAGCAGACTACAACATGGAGGCAAGAAATTAATTAACAGTTCAATAATGCAACAACCACTGACAGTGGCAAATGCTGATATGGATGTTAGGTCTAGTGGAAGGGTACAAAGTGTGGTGTACTGTTCTGTTAGAACTGATCTGTGGATTAGAATTTCTCAGTGACCACTGTAAATTTAATGAAGAATTATAAAACAGCATTGTTGTATCTACTCATTTTGTTTTCAGAGTTTGGCATACTTGGGTTATCCAGACTTAAAATGTGTCTGCAGGTCCCCATTTGGTTGAAATGATTTCTCCATACAAATCAGCTGCAAATGGCTGAAAATTATATCAGTGTACTGCACTGGTAGCACCTGCTTTTGTGTGCAGGGATTTTTAAATGCAACAGGTCAGTGACTGAATGCTCTTAGGTAATTACAGTTTTTAGCCATGCTGAGACAAAATTAAGTGTGCTTTACATTGAAACAAGTATCAAGTAAGCTTAATAAACTGCAAAAGAACACTGTACAGAATTTTGTGTACTGTGTAATGCAGTACAGCCTTCCAAATAATGTGTGATGGAGTAAAATAACAGCTGGTGCAACAAGGTAGCATGTTGGAGTGCATCCAGACTGGAACATGGTTATGCAAATAAAAATACTATTTATTGTAAATTACTGTTAACTTTATTGCTCATGTTTAGTAACCTCCTAGAGTATTTTCGATGTAACTCAGCCCTCAAAATACTGAGAGAACAGACTACATATATTTTTTTATGAAAATAAATACTAAGACTATATCTAAATGCATCTTTTGTTCAGCAGAATTACTGTCAGCAACTATACTGAGGCCACATAAAATATTTCTGTATCTCTCCGTCAACCATACTTTTCCATATTCTTCCAGTCATCTGGTTTTGTTCATATAATTATAAAACATAAATTCAGTCATTTATTTGCAATCTGTTTTACAATACAGTCAAGAATTCAGACCATACAGTATCAAATCACTGGATAATGAATATTGAATTGAAAAAGGTAAATTTGAAAGGAGGTTGTTTTGGTTTGCTTATGTTATTATCCTTGAATATACTTTGACTAAAGAAACCATGATAAATGAGCCAGTGATGTCCTGAGTCAGCCTGCTAAGTTGCTTAACTAATTACATGCTATTGAAGTTGCATGATGGAATGGAGTTATAACTCTATGTATAGTTAATCTTTGTGCATATGGGGGGAGGTGAGCTGTTGGCTTCATGGACCAGCTGTTTTATTCCTGGGAGTAAGTTCCTGGCATTCACTGTATAGGCAGCTGTTTGGGCTGCAGAGCTGGTCTGGACACTGGTGAAGAGAAAACTCTCTTGCCACTGCTGTGATCAGATCCTTCTAATCCCATTTGCAGTTAGTCATTACATTAATGTTCTTTAGGGTTCTGACGTTGGTGTGTGACATCTGAACTCATTAACTTAATGGAATTTTTCCATCACATGTATTTAAATTTAACACACTACATTTCAGGGACAGGATTGGTCCTGTCTTCAAGCTTGTCTTTTCCAAGCCAAACTCTACTACAGAACTATGTACATCCCAATTAAACTTGGACTAAAGTAAAATTTTAAGACAGTTGACTCCCATTGTGCTCTCATTCTAGTCAAAATACAAGAATTCATTCTGTTATTTTCAGCTGCCTGTTTCGGCATGCAAGGCCATCAACAGACTGAGCACAAGAATAATAGAATATATATATATACATGGTTTATAAGGAACTGAGATCTCAAAACCTCATAATTTGTATTGTTATGTGGGTATATGTAATATGGGAAGAACAGCCTTAGGAACAGAATTTGTATAACCGTGTTGTAGTTTTAAAGGACTGGGTCAAGAACATAGCAATACAAAATAAATAGTAATCTTAAAATGTTAAAGGGTAAAATCAATAGAAGAGTAGGTTATTCTTCACAGGACAGTCTGTATAAGTTTATAGTGGTCGTTTATAGTGGTCTTTTGTAATGAAGGTGGAAATTTCTTGAAGATAGAGCATTTAAGTAGGACTTCCTTGTTTTGACATTTTAGATGACCTGAAAATAGAATTCATTTATGGTGCATTAAATGGGATGAGGTTAATTACATTAGAGTTTATATGGAAGCAAAACTTTAGAAGTAACATTTTTTATAAACCTTATGTGTATCAGAAATTATAAATATTTCTACAGCTTATCACTATTATTTGAAAAGCATTTTCTTCCCACAGTTGAATCACTTGGTTCTTAGTGCGAAGGAATCACTTTATAAGTAAGATTGAAAAGCTGCACAAATATTTGTGATCTCTGATAAATGTAAGTTTCTTAAGTAATGTTCTTTCTAAAGTTCTGCCTCCATATAAACTCTAATTCAATTCACCTTATACCATTTTAACATACTATAAACAAATACTATTTTCAGGTCTAAAATGTCAAAACAAGAATGTTCCACTTGAATGCTACTTCTTTGAGAAATTTCCATGCTCAATAGGCAAGACCACTATAAACTTATACAGACCATCCTCTGAATAATTACCTATGCTTCTACTGATTTTACCTTTTTTAACATTTCAACTTTATTATTAATTTTATATTGATAGTTTCTTGATCTTGTCTTTTTAAAACGGTTCTTCCTGTGTTATACGAGGGTTGGAACTTTAATAGTGGCAACTATTTATTTACAACTGATACAAAATAGATACACGTTTCGAAGTTTTACTGTCCT
>Ga0209628_10001531_pt1 | contig 15073 bp, 11 predicted proteins | sample TergutCu122P4_FD_187285 | JGI IMG/M metagenome (GOLD analysis project Ga0209628, IMG submission 187285) | Cubitermes ugandensis P4 segment gut microbial communities from Kakamega Forest, Kenya - Cu122 P4 (SPAdes) (version 2) | ecosystem: Host-associated > Arthropoda: Insects > Digestive system...
TGAAGCCTATTTTCTATTTTCTTGATAAAAGATAGTGCAAACCGAGAGAAAAACAAAAAAACTTGTTTTTTTTTATTCCGAGGTGAAGCCTATTTTCTATATAGTGTTTTTTTTAGCGTATGAAGCCATTAAACTTACCGCCCTGCTCGGTTCGGGTTGTTGAAAGGAAGGGAAAGACTTACATCTATGACCCGTTACGGCGTAGATATGTGAAGCTAACGCCCGAAGAATGGGTCAGGCAACATTTTGTTGGATTTCTGATTTCAACCCGCTGTTACCCCGCAGCACGAATAGCCAATGAAGTAAGCATCACCGTCAACAGTACTTCCAAACGCTGTGATACGGTTGTCTATGATAACTTTTTAACCCCCTTGGCTATCATCGAATATAAGTCGCCCGAAGTGACAATCAACGGCGAAGTCTTTAACCAGATATCCCGTTATAATTTAACGCTACGAGTGCCCTATCTTTTAGTTACTAACGGTTTGACACACTACTGTTGCCGTATGGATTACGAAACGCAGTCGTGTGTTTTCTTAAAAGATATCCCGTGCTATACGGATTTATGTGTTACTTAGGGGCAACGGCAGGGATACCGTTGTTACTTTTTTACCCAGACGTTGGAACGGGAGGTGCGTATCTGCGGGTCGCGTGGCTCGTTGCGGTTCATACGGGCATAGTTGGGTATGGCTATCATCGGGGCGCCATCGGCCCATGTGCCTTTTATCAACACCATGCCATGGTAGAAATCGGGCGTCCATTCGGCTCTCAGCGGGTTGTTTCCAAGACTGCTTTCATTGATACGGGCGCCATTGTCCACTTCTTCAAAGTTATATATCAGGGGTCCGTAACGTAAAGCGACCTGACCGGTGGTAGCAGCAATTTTTGGGTCAGCCGTTATCCGTTGCACCTCCATCGGCATAACTAACTCTACCTTATCGCCTGCCTTCCATCGCCGTTTGATTTCGGCATATCCTTTGTTTATTGCCGGTTCTATCTTTTGTCCGTTGACAGTCAAGGACACCAACCCTTTGACAGCCGGCGTCGGTTCATAAAGTTCACTCGTCTTCCTGTCAGGTATACGGATATAAAGCGAAAAATCCTTTTCCTCTTTGGGGTTGACCGTGATAGCCACCTTCCCGTCCCAAGGGTAGTTGGTCTTCTGTACCATCTCGACATCCGTTCCAACTACTTTTTCCACTTTTATTGTACTTCCTATGAAGAGATTGACATAGATGCCTTTGTCGGAGGTTACGTAGGTCCAGGTCGGTATCATCAACAACATACGCGGGATGTTACCCACACAGCACGGACAGGTGTGCCAGGACGTTCTTTCCGTATAGGCTACTAACGGGTTGGGATAATAGAACGTCTTTCCCTTCATATCCAAAGAGCCTAACAGGGCGTTATACATGGTTTCTTCGTACAGGTCGACAAATTTGGCGTCATGATAGGCTAAGTTGAGCTTGTACTGAAAGAAAATAAGGGCGCATGATGAGCACGATTCGCAGTAGGCATTGTGCCTTAATGAGTAGTTAGGGCCGAAGCCTTCGGAAGTCTCACCGCTCCCTACCCCGCCGGTCAAATAATATTTTTTGTTCACAAGGTTGTCCCACAATGACAAGACAGCGCTTTGATAATCAGGGTCTTTTGTTTCGGCAGCAATATCCGACATGGCTGAGTACAAGTAGACAGCGCGGACGGCATGACCGACCGCTTCATACTGTTGTTGAACGGGCACATGCGATTGACTGTATTCGTTACCTCCCAAGCGGCTGTCCATCAGGAATTTGGCTAAAGCGATATAGCGGTTGCCTTTACCGTTACCTTCCATGTCATTGACAAAACGACCGAACCTCACCAAAGCCATTTCCATCCCCTGATGCTCGTCCCACCAGACGATTTGTCCCGGATTAGGGCCGATATGATTAGCCCAGCAGTCGGCTAATTTTTTAGCCGCATTATAAAGTCGTAGATCCTTCCCGTTGGTTAAGGTGTAATGATTGATAGCCGATTCGATAAAATAGCCGGCTACATATCCTTCATGGTCTTGCCGGTTTCGGGGCGACCAGCGAAACTCCCACCGGTTCGGGTCGCGGAGTGTAAAGGCAGTATGCAGGTAGCCGTCGGGTTCCTGTGCCGCTAAAATGATCGGTATCCACTTCTCTAATGTCTGCTTCATCTTGGCCTGTGCAGTGATGATTTCTTTATCGCCTTTCGGGTCTATCATCAGTGCAATACACATTGATTCAACGGTTTGATGCACCCACGCATTAGAAAAAACGTATCCTTTATGAGCACCATGCGGCAAGCCTTTCAGCGCTTTTGCCGCTTCGATAAAATTGTCGATACCGCCGGGGCCTAACGTCAGGTTTGGGTTTTCAATTTGCTCTATGCACCAGGGTATCCAATTCACTATCATCGCCTTTGCACGGTCGTTCCAGAGTGGATTGTCAATTGAGAATCTCTTGGTATAGACCACTTCTAACCTGTCCTCCTTGGGCGGCTCAACTACCTTTACCAAGATATTGGACGAGACCGTCTGCTTTCCTTTTGTAGCTAAGAACGCCAGTTCGTACTCACCTGCCTCTGTAAAAAAAGCTGTAGTTTGAATCGTGTCTTTATTCGTCGCCCATTTAGAAGCTTCCTGCATTGAGAATGTGACTGTGCCGGGTCCCGAAATCTTTATCCAGCTTGTTTTTTGCACAGGCGAAACCGAATTGATATAGGCTGTCAGATACGTATTCCCTGTTATCATAACAGTCCTGTCGCCATTAGTAGTGACAATAGGAGGCAGGTTTTTGGCGTTAGGCGATTGAATCACTTTCCACTCCAACAGGGAGGCTGTCAATTGGCGGGCAGAATCAACTTCCAACCTCAGCTTGGTTGTTTCGACTTCATCAAACGTTGACTTGTTGAAATCTGCCACATTCAACCCTAATCCTTTAGGGTTTTTGACGGGTATAAATGCTGTCCCGTCCCAATACGTTATCCGGTAGGTCTTCGGAAGCGCCAATGTGCCTTCCCAATCCCACCAGAACACTTCTATTTCGCGTGTTCTGACCGCTTGTGGCCATTCGTACTGTACCCATTGGTTTTGTGCAGATAAAACAGGTTGTTGTCCGGGCCTTACCCGCATCTGACCCGTTTGGGCGTTGGTAATGCCATCATTGAATGTAGCAATGGGGCGTCCATCCCCTCTGTCGCCTATCGAAATAGACCCGGCGGCAACCACAGCGATGTTAAGGCCCGCGTCGCTATTGTCTGATATACACTGGGTTAACACAATAAACGACGCAAGAGTACAAACGGTTAGTTGAATAAAATTTTTCATCAAAAATAGTTAATTATTAATTATGGAAAGTTAAACCCACCGAAAGATTCAAAGTGTTCATATTATGGCAATAATCGCCAATATCAAGTGCTTGATCACTTGGTCTTACATATTTTTGAATATCCCTTATTTTGACAAAATTAGGATAACCTACATTATAAGATGTTTTTATTCGGGCCGATACTTTGTTAGTAAAGCGGAAATGATAACCGGCTGTTACCTCACCGGAGATAGCTGTTGCAAACATTTCTATTCGGGGGCGTATCAAATCTAACTGTACAGGTGCGTTTTTTTGAACCATCCAGCCAAATCCGCCGGAGAAACTGAAGAAAAAATGATTGGTTTTATTTATATTCCTGTACCTGAAGGTGTTCATCTTGTTGTTTTCCCAAAACCTGAAAACCATCATCGGGCCTACATAATGATAGTTGATATCGCCGCCCAGTAACGAGCGGAAATTATATTTCAGTCCGTAACCTATTCTGTGTGAAATAAAAAAGGTGATATCGGTACCCAGAATAATACCGGTTCGCGCTCGGAAATCGCTCTTATCCGTCAAGTCGTCGTCTATGCGAAATACGCCCGGTTGATGAATGATACCCCCATCCAATCCTACATCCATGATAGGATACCAGGAACGTAAAGTGTTGTTTTTATAGTTCTTAAATACATTTTTTTCCATGTGAAGGATTTGATCCTGATGAATATAACCGCTCGTTACTTCACCGTCAAGCATAAAAGTAATCAGGTATTGATTATCCTTTAGCTTTTCAATCTTACAGTTTAAACTGTCAAATTCGGTCGTCACAATCAAATGTTGCGACAGGGCTGGGAAAACGCAGACCGCCCAAATAACTAATAAGAAAAACCTTAATTTCATAATTCTACTATTTAGAGTTAAAACATTTTTTCCAATAAAAAATACCAGCCTGTCTCGGTAAAAAAACCGGTTACGATACCTATCCCGACCATCAAAGAGCAATATCGCGGGTTCAGTCCATGTTGGCTGGCTAACAGACTTGCGGTTATGTGCGACGACATACCGGCTTCAAAAATGCTTATTTTAGCCGGATTACCGGACGAATGCAACAAGATAGCTAATATTAGAACCAAACTGGGCGCTACTAATAGTTTATAGAAGATGCCGGCGGAGACTAATTTCCACTCTTGTTTGATAGCGCCGAACCGGAGTTGTAGCCCGATTGAAAACAATGCCATTGGCGACAGCGTAACGACTATCTTGTCTAATAGCGGATTCAACGGTGAAAAGTTAAGGAAAGGCGATACAATCAGCGCAACGACGCAGGCGACAAAAGGCGGAAAACGCAATACCTTTTTTAAGATACGGTTGAAGTTCAAGACTTCGGATTTTTCCGCTGAATGTTTTAAGATGGTTATCACGCCAATTGAAGAAAAAATTAAAAACGTTATCTGGTCAAATACAATGGCATGACGTATCTCCGATTCGCCGAAATAGGCAGCGACCATTGGCAAGCCAAGAAATGAGGTATTTCCTAAGCCACAAGTAACAAGTAATGCGATACGTGAACCGATTGGAAGACGCTTTTTTCTATCATAGAGCCTGACAAATAACCAGGCGCCTGTCCAGATAAGCGCTGGGCCAATCACCGGAAGCAGTAATTGGACAGTCCATTCTATCTCCGGAATATACCGCAGCGAAAGCGCCGGTAAGGCTACATTGATGACCCACGCATTAACGCTTTTGTGCGAATCCACCGGTAATATTCTCATCTGTGAGATGATTATACCTGCCGAAATACAGATTAATATGAGTAAAAAATGCGTCACAGAACGTTTTTTTTATGTGAATGGCAGCACAAAGTAAAGGTTTTTTTTTGAAAAAAAAAAATGTTCCTGTAGTTCGTGTGGTTCGTGGTGATGAATTTTTTTGTACATTTGCTCGCCGAAACGACGGTAGATGTTGTATTATTAATGATTTTTTGATTATATGAGACTTTTATTAAGCGCTTTTTTGATTTTTTTGACTTGGATAGCGCGGGCTGAAGATGAGGCTAATAACGCCTTTTCGATAGGCGCTGACTTGGTCAGTACGTATGTATGGCGCGGCTCATATCAGGCGGGAACGAGTTTTCAGCCTACAATGGGTTATAGCCTCGGCGGGTTCTCCGTTGATGTTTGGGGAAGCGTCGATATCGCAGGCTTTGGCTACAAGGAGGTGGATTTTTCGGCAAGCTATACGCATAAAAATTTTACAGCAGGCCTGAGTGACTATTGGGTTGGAGGCGAAATGAGCTATCATTATTTCGATTATTCTAAGACGACGATACATCTGCTTGAAGCTTCGTTATTATATCGTTGCGAAAGGATTCCGCTCAGCGTCGGATGGTACGCCATCGTTGCCGGTGATGAGTGGTATACAAAGTATGAAAAGAAAGGAAAAACAAAAAAAGCATTTCCTGCCTACCTCGAAACCTCATATACTTTTTACTTGAAAGACGTTTCCCTCGAAACCAGCGTGGGTGTCAGTCCCTGGCAAAGCAGCCGTTTTTACAACCGATATGAGGAAGGAGGCCAAACCGATGGTTTTGCTGTCATTAATTTGTCATTGAAGGCGTGCAAGGAAATCCGAATTACCGACAGATATTGTCTACCTGTTTTTGGCCAACTGATTCTCAATCCGGCCAAAGAGGATGTCTTCTTAGTTTTTGGAATCAAATTCTGAAAGATTGCAAAAAAATTATTACTTTTGTAGCCCAATTTCCGTTATGAGCAACAATTATTACTAAAATATTATGGAAAATTCTCTAAACAAACTATTTGAAAATTGCTTCAAAGAGCATTGGAATTACCCCGCTTTATCTAATTATAAAGGGGAAACGTTACAGTATAAAGACCTTGCGCGCAGGATAGAAAAACTGCACATTATCTTTGAAGAATGTGGATTAAAGAAAGGCGATAAGGTGGCATTGTGCGGTCGTAACCAGGCCAACTGGGCGGTCGTATATTTGGCGACCCTGACCTACGGCGCTGTCTTAGTGCCTATTTTGCACGAGTTTAAGGAAAGCAGCGTGCATCATATTGTTACCCATTCCGATTCGCGCCTTCTTTTCGTGGGCGACCAGATTTGGGAGGGGATGTCCGAAACGGAGATGCCCAATTTGGAAGCGATAATCCTTATCTCCGATTTCTCTGTCCAGTATGCAAAAGACCCCCGACTATTGTATGTCAGGGAGCATTTGAATGAGCTGTTCGGGAAAAAATATCCCAAAAATTTCAGGCCCGAACATGTTAAATACCATGTAGATGATCCTGAAGAGCTGGCGATGATCAACTATACTTCCGGCACGACCGGTTTTTCTAAGGGCGTTATGCTGCCCTTTCGGACGCTGTGGTCGAATGCGGTTTTCGCCCAGGAGGTCATTCCTGAAGTAAGGTCGGGCGATGATGTGGTGTCGATGCTACCCATGGCGCATGTGTACGGCATGGCCTTCGAGTTTCTTTTTGAGATGACGGTAGGCGCTCATGTTCATTTTCTTACCCGTATGCCTTCGCCCAAAATCATCATGGAATCTTTTGCAAAAGTGCGCCCCAGGGTCATCATTGCCGTACCGTTGATTATCGAAAAAATCTATAAAGCCAAGCTGCAGCCGATGTTAAACAAGACCTCGATGCGGGTATTGCTGCGATTGCCTGTGATAGAACAAAAGGTACGTAACAAAATACATGACACGCTGTTTAACGTGTTTGGCGGTAACTTCTGCGAACTGATCATTGGGGGAGCGCCCTTCAACCATGAGGCTGAGGCTTTCTTTAAGAAAATAGGCTTCCCTTATACGGTGGGATACGGCATGACAGAGTGCGGGCCTATCATCACCTACGCCGGTTGGCGTAAAAATAAAACTTTTTCTTGTGGTAAAGCGGCACCCCGCATGGAAGTGCGAATTGAATCAGCAAACCCGGCAACGATACCGGGAGAGATTCAATGCCGAGGTACTAATGTGATGTTAGGTTATTATAAAGACCCTGAAAATACAGCAGCAGCTTTTACAGAAGACGGATGGCTCAAGACCGGCGACATGGGGACGATGGATGAGGAGGGTTTTGTGTTTATCAAAGGACGATATAAATCCATGTTCCTCGGCCCTTCGGGACAAAATATTTATCCCGAAGAGATAGAGGGTGTATTAAATAACATGCCTTTTGTAGCCGAATCGTTGGTTATCGAAAAGGATGCCAAGTTAGTGGCATTGGTCTTCCCCAATGTTGAGGTGGTAGCTGAAGCGCAATTATCTGACCAACAACTGAAAGATATCATGAACGAAAACCTCCGATTGCTTAATGAAGAGCAGCCTAACTATGCCAAAGTATCCAGGATACAATTGTTCCCCGAAGAGTTTGAAAAGACGCCAAAAAAGAGCATCAAACGCTATTTGTATCAGAATATTTGACTTGAATTTTTCATGGTACAAGCTGCCAGTTACAAACATGAGGTATAAAACGCAAAAGTTGCAAACTTACGCTTGGGATGGGCGTTAGTTTGCAACTTGCGTCTATATATGGAGCAAAAATTCCGTTTAAAGAATCGGGGTCAGCACAATGTTCCGGTATAATACCTTGCCGTGGTCGCCTTGTAAATAAATGGGACCTGGTTTAAACACATCGGCGTGCATAGCGCCGCCTGTCGGACCGTTAACCGGTTGGTTATCAATAATCTTTTTCCCGTTCAATACCACGGTTAAGAATCTTTGGCAGAGTATCATTTCCATCGTTTGCCACTCGCCGGCCGGCTTTTCTGCCGCTTCGGAAGGAGTGATACGGCTGTATAACGCGCCCATATTGTGCGGGTCAAGCGGTTTGCCATACGAATCAACTACCTGTATCTCATAGATACCACGAAGATAAACGCCGCTGTTACTGCCTGCCGGTACATTCACCTCAAGTGTGAGTTTAAAATCTTCAAATTCTTTTTCAGTTCTTAGATTTCCCGAACTCTGTCCTTGAACAGGGTCGTTGATCAATTCACCGTTTTCAACTTTAAAACCGTTGGCTTGTCTGGGGTTTATCAGTCGCCAACCTGTTAAGTCCTTCCCGTTAAACAGTTTGATGGGCGTTCCGTATTTAATCTTCGTTAAATCGGGCGCTGGTCCATGAGCAGGTAAACGCCATCCTGAGAACCTGCTTGTTGTAGTACTCAACCCGTCGCGAGAAATATTCGTTAGGGTCCCAATAATCTTATCGCCTACCCGTTCAAAAGTATAGGTTCGAGGTACAATATGTGTCCGGCTATCACTACGCCTGACATTACTGGTAAATGTAGCCACAAGTGTGTGTGTGCCACTGAAATAAACGTTGTTAACAGGCACAACGCTGCCACCTCCCCATAATATCTCAGCATCTAAAAAACCTTTGTCTTCATTGACGCCAAGCCATCCGACCGAACCACCTTCTATCTCAATGGTCCACATTCCATAAAAATCCTTTCTTACATCCTGCTGCGCATTGACAAATAATGCGGCGGAAAAGAACACTGCAAGTAAAATACTAATTCGTTTCATAATTATATAATTAAATTTAAGCATGTTTCTAACTTTGAAGCCTTTTATCTCGGCTACCAGCGGAGAGAGAGGGATTCGAACCCCCGGAACCTTTCGGTTCAACGGTTTTCAAGACCGCCGCGATAGACCACTCTGCCATCTCTCCGGATTATTTTTGCCATAAAAACGGCGCAAAGATACAAAAAAAAATTAATATCCATAGATTAATCATAGAACAGGGTGTTTTATTAACTTGTCGGCTTCTATATTCTTTTACCTTTAGGTATGTGTGACTCGGTAGAATAAAATGTCACAAAACAATTTGAACCGAAGGACGACGTAGTCAATTGCACCCACTAACCATTAATAATTAGTTCAATTATCCCACGCTGGGTCATAAATAGCCATCGCATTTCCCGGAAGGCCAAAATATATTTTTTTGCTGACAGCATAAATGCAGTGAATAGTCCTTAATCGGTCAATAATTTGTGACTTCTTTGTCCAAACATCGGTTGCGGGGTTATACTCGTGAATGTCATAGAAGGCGTCTATGACGTATAATTTTTGGTCGCAAACGACGCTCGCCAAAACGTTTCCAAACAGGGGATAGGTGGTTTTAAGTTCCCATGTATTGGCGCCGTCGGTCGATATCCATAGACTTTTGTTACATTCACCATCTTCTCCAATGCCCATGCCTGCATAAGCGACACTACCTATCATAACTGCCAAGCCTTTGTATTGTTTAACAGGAAAATCAGTCTTTTTTTGCCATGTTTTCGTAGCCCAGTGAAAACTCCAAACTTCTTGGCTGATCGTATCGGCATTTATCCCTCCAATATAATAAACTCTGTTATCATAAGCGTATCCGACGGTTCGGTTGACGACAGCCGAATCGGGTCGCCCATCATAATACGACCAAAGATTATCCGGAGCATTGTAATAATAGATACCGGGTTTTTCATCGCCTTTGCCATTAAATCCTCCATAAATTAATGCGCCGCGTCCATAAGGAATACCTGTTTGCCACTTCATCGGGCCGCCTGGAAAAGCAAGACAACCCGTCCAATGGTTGGAAGCTATATTATATTTCCATACCTCGTCGGTATACTTTGTTCCTATATCGCCTCCAACAATATACAGCTCACCGTCAATGTCAATAGCAAAATACGCCACCGAGTTAGTAAAACGCGCTTCGCTAGTAAGCGGGAGTAGCCCATACGTAAAAATGAACGGCGTCTGGAACGACACAACCTCGCCATATCCCGTACCTTTGGCGTTTGTAGCAAACGCTCTCAGATAATAGGTAAGGCTTCCTTTCAGTCGGGTCAGTCTACCTGAAAAAAAGCCTGAATAATCGGCCGGCAAAGACAGAACCGAATCCGATAGAGTAGGTACTTGATTATCAATAGACCAGCATATTCCGGAAGCTATTATCGGACTTTCGCCTATAGATGTAATTTTTCCGCTAATATCTGCGTTTCCGGGAAGATTAATTTTTATCTCTCCTGTTTCGACCGACGGAATTGCTTTTAATGATGGAACAGTGATTATTTCGCCATAGACCGTTATATCCAAATCGGTTGTAGCAAAAGCGCGTGCTAAATAGGTCTTTTCTGATTCAAGCGGTTGGATTATCCCCTCGAAAAAGTCATCAAATAAGTCACAACGCACGATTTTTTTCGTTTTGTTCAGTTCATTAGGGTCGTTAATTTCAGATTCGATAGCCCAGCAGAATCCGCGCTCGGTGATCTGTACAGTTGGGTCGCCCCCATTGGTAGCAGATGATTTTAACGTTGATTCGGTATATTCTCTATCTATTATTTCCGTTTTACCTACGATAGGTCTGCCATCCCTTGTAAAAAACATTTGAACGTTTCCGATGGTCGTCCCGAAATCATTGGTTACAAAGGCGCGTACATCGTATAGCGTAGAAGGCTTTAATCCGGTAACCACATATTTAAAAGAATCATTGACAACAACAGGTATCGGGTAGGTTGTTTCAAATACAGCCGTTCTGAGTATTTCAAGGTTATCTTTGTAATAGAGATGAAAGCCTAATTGTTTGACATCTCCTTCTCCGGCGTATGTTATCTTCAATCCTAAACGGGTAGATGCGGCCCATACCATCTCCGGTTCGGTTGTATGAACACCTGCTACCCCTTCTTGGGTGATACATTCGTGAACAGGCCCCTTTCCTATACCTATTTTGTTTTTCGCGTAGGGTCGAATGTAGTATTTCGTATTATTTTCCAACCCTGTCAGGGTCATTTCATAACTGCCTATCCGCTTTTCCATATCGGTTTCATAGACTTTTTTGTCGTCTTCGTCAGGGTCGGGATTAGTCCCGTAATAAAAACCGCGCTCCGTTATGACTTCTCCATTTTCTTTAAGGACAGTAGCCCTTATCCGCAAGGAGGTGGCTTTGCGGTCTTTAACTATTTCTACAACGGTTGGATCAATTTCAGGAACGCCGGCGCCAATCACTTCCGTTCCCAGCGTGGGATAGTCCATACATCCGTTCAACAGGATGATATTTATATATAAGAAGAATAGAGTTCGTTTCATCATCGTGCTATTAGAAAAATATGATTATACCTGCATTCGCATATACTTTAACCTGTTCAATATTAAACAGACTGCAACCAATGGAACCATAGACCTGCTTCCCTAACTTGAAAATGCCGTCCAAATCCAATGCGACATTGTAGAAAGAGTTACTCACATCTTTCGCCCAAAACACACCCACCGGAACGGCTTCAATGGCTCCAATTTTTTGAAATTGATAGATAACCTCATGGCTGCAATAGCCGGCTCCAAAGGAAATTAGAAACGAAGGGTCGGCTTTGATAATAATTCCACCCGTTCCTGTCCATGTATTAATAATTCTTTTGTCTAAATATTGGGCAAAACCGTTTCCTAAACCTGCAACCTCTTTGTCTTTATACAAGTGTGAAAAGTTTTGAAATGACAAATTCGACCGAAAACGCAGATACCAACCTACCGACCGGCCTACCCCCCCCACAATCACCCCATAAGGCGCTAACAGGTTAGCCGAATAACCCGCAAAGAAATCCATTTTTGTTTTTTCTATAGGAGGCTTGGTGCGGTCGGGCCTTGGCGAGATCGCGGGTGGACTCTTTATGTCATCCAACCTTCCTTTCCAGTATGCTGCCATATCCTCGTCCTTTTCCGTCCCTATACCATGTGTATAGTAAGTGATTAGCATATTAATAGTGGCCGTATCGCGGAAATTTTTCCTCACTAACTCATCTAAGCAACTTAAACATCTTACCGAGATATTACCTCGGTCTAATTGAATACGCATAGAATCATCAGCCAGCCAGATAAACGTTAACTGGCTGATACTATGCGGGTCACAAATAACGGAGACAATTTCCTGAAACCACATCTTTGCGGCGCTATAATCAAGCATCCGAATGGCTTCGTCTCCTTTTTCACTATAGTATTCTTTCTGAATTTGCGCTTTCACTAAAAAAGGCGTAAGCAAAAACAACAAGATGATACATTTTCGTTTCATATTTTTTAGCTTTCTCCTAAGGATTCAGGTCACAAAAGTATGAATTTTTTATGAAACAAAAAAAATTGATGATTTTTTTCTTTTCAAACTATCGCATCCTGTAAGGTGGGTGTTAAAAAAATGAGGATTCGGTCTTTGAGAATCAGTCCATAGAAGGACATTTCAACAGGAAAAATATAAAACGCGATTTTTAAAAAGTATCAGTTAAATATTGAATCCCGTTAGTTAATTTGGTTTCCTTTACTATCAAAAACATCTGTGCTGCCATCATCCCGCACAAATGTACGGTTAGCTCCCGGTCCCGGATATTGATCTTTATATATACATGGAATAACTACTTCCCACAATTCATCAACAGCGCCATATTTTCCATTTAAAATAACAACTTGTAATTCGTTCCATTTGGGTCCTGTTTTATATTTTGCTATCCGTTCTTCTCTTTCCTGTTTGATAATGCCGGCTTTACATGTTTCTATTTCTTTGTTTACCTCCGTCAAATCGAGGTCTAACTTTTTAGCCAATTCTAAGGCTTTGGTGAAGTCTTCGAGTGCGCCCTGAAAACTTTCGGCTGACTTTTTAGATTTACCGCCCATCATCCATTTATCAAATTCTCTCTTAAACTGAGACAGTTGTTGAAATGTATAGGTGGGCTTACTGACATCGGCCTCATTTTTTCGCTGTGAAGCATTACCATTTAAAGTTCCGGTATTTGAAGGCGTTGTTACCTGTCGAACATTGTTGTTGGGCGTTTGGAGGAGGGTATCCCTAACAGGATTTTCGGTTGTATTCGAGATGGAATCTTTTTGAGCGGGCGTGTCTGCTTCAATGGAATCCTTTGGAGTAATAATCTGTATATTAGCTGAATTATCACCGGGTAAGCTGATGGTTTCAGAAGTGCCTTGTGAATGAGAGATGTCGTAAAAATAACTGAATACGGTATAACCTATCAAGGCACACAAAAAGATAGTAACGGTCAGCGTCACCCTTCGCCTTGCTTTGCGACGTCGGCTATGTTTTCTTTTTGTCGTCTGGGACGTGTTTGAATTTAACAAAGTCTTGTCTTCTTCTTCCTCTTCCTCTTCGGGTTTGTTGATAACTGGACGGTTGATTATTTCCGTACTGTCATCGTCGTTCACTCTGTTAGGCTGAAACGTTGTGTTTTCCGTAAATTCGTAGGTAGGTGCGTCAATAGCGGCTAACAATTCGTTTACTTTCCGGAAACGGTTTTCGGGTTTAATTTCCATTGCCTTCAGAATGGCCTTTTCCGTTTTTTGCGAGACAACTGAGTTGATGGCTGATGGTGGCGGTAAACGCTTCGTAGCCCGCAGTATGGATTCCACAGGAATAACGCCCGTCAGCATGTTATACATCGTCGCTCCAAGCGAATAGATATCGGGAGCGGGCGAAAACGTCAGCATCCCCTCTTGGTCATACTGTTCGATAGCAGCAAAGCCTTTCGACAGGGTTAGTGTAGTAGTGCTTGTTTCCTGCTCTTCGATGTCGAACCGTTTGCTGACACCGAAATCAATCAGGCGCGCATTATCATCCTGGTCTATCAGAATATTTCCGGGCTTGATGTCTAAGTGTACAATATTCTTTTCGTGAACAAAAGTGAGCGCGTTTCCAATCTGATGGGTATACTTGATGACCTTATGTTCGGGCAAAACGCCGTACTTGTCAAGCAAATGCTTCAGAGAACTACCCTTGATATACTCCATAACAATATAGGCGGTATCATTTTCCTGAAACACTTCTAAGACATTGACTATATTCGGATGATGAACGGCGGAAAGGATGTTGGCTTCGGATATCAGTTTTTCCTTAAATTTTTGAAAAAGTCGTTCCCCTGTTATCGAATGTACTTTTACTGCCATGTTATTCGTATCGCGATAGCAGTAATCTTTGAAGAAATATTCCTTGATGCAGACAGGCACGGTTGTTTTCAGAGCGCCAAGCCCGCCTTTTACCTCTGTGTTCCATACGCCTTGATACGTAATACCGAATCCCCCCTGACCGATTGTATGCGTCAGGCGGTATTTTTTTCCCTGCAATAAGTATCCGTTAGGTAGATTCATAAAAACGCTTCATACTTCAAAATTCGCACAAAGATATATAAAAGAACTGATATTTATGCAAAAGAATAAAAAAAAGAGAGAAGATATTGTTTATAACCGTTATTTCTTTGTTTTTTTTGTACGGGTAAAATATAAAAGGAGAAGTTATTGATTCCAAAGGCAATACGGTTACTGATTTTGTAACCGTTCACGACGGAATGGGAGAGTTTTTTATACGTCCTATGCCGAATGAGCATTATCAGGCGGTTTGTCAATATGGAAATCTCTCGCTCCGGTTTGATCTGCCGGATGCTCGCCCGGATGCAGTTGCTCTTCAAGCCGTTGTTCGAAGTAATAAATTACAGATTGCAGTCAATAAATCCGAATCGATGTCTGTTCCTGATCTTTATTTAATCATTCATTCGCGTGGAATGGTTGTTTATGATGCTGTATGGGATTCAAAGAAAGATTATATCACTTTTGATACCTCTGTCTTCCCTTCGGGAGTCAGCCATATCTTACTGATGACAAAAGATTTACAAATCCTTAGCGAACGATTGGTCTTTTTGCTGAATAACGACCAAGGGGTCGCTTCATTTCAAACTCAAAAAAAATCTTATAAAAAAAGAGA
>Ga0209628_10001532_pt1 | contig 15070 bp, 15 predicted proteins | sample TergutCu122P4_FD_187285 | JGI IMG/M metagenome (GOLD analysis project Ga0209628, IMG submission 187285) | Cubitermes ugandensis P4 segment gut microbial communities from Kakamega Forest, Kenya - Cu122 P4 (SPAdes) (version 2) | ecosystem: Host-associated > Arthropoda: Insects > Digestive system...
ATGGGTTCAATAATCCAAACGCCGGAGATGGCTGTTTTTGTATAATTCATCCTGACAAATATTTGTAATAATAGACAAATGTAGTCAGTTTTTTTGAAATGGCAAACTTTGGGGGGAAATATGGGCTATTTTTTTAATGCACCCGAACCAAACTGCTGATGTATCAATGGTAAACCCTTTTGCTGTCATCCTGAGCGAAGTCGAAGGATCTGAGATTCTTCGATTCCGCGGAGTTTACCCTGAGCGAAGTCGAACGGGCTTCACTCAGAATGACAACCGACAATTCATCCTTGACATGACACTACGTGATTTTATTCATTACTCCGGCAAAGAAGACAAGTCCTGTGCTTTTTTCTTTGATGAAATACAGGAACGGACGGTTGACCTTGAAATCTACGGATGTATATTCATTACTTGAAGCGCCCAACATTTCTATAATCGTAACGGCAGCGGCCTCCATGCCTTCTTCATCCATTTGGGCAAATGTTTTTTGTCTTACCAGTGAAATCCATAAACCCTCCACATTGTTGATTAAAGAGAAATTTGCATTCCCAAAAGGGGCTTTCATACCTAATGCCATGAGGTCGCCATTCAATGTTCGATCGTATTCTATTTTAAAACGGGGGATTTCCAGAGTTACTTCATACGCAATGTATTTGCCTTTTGCTGCATTATACGGAGGAGTTGTCAACCCTGTAACAACTTTCGACCACCATTCGTCATTCATTTGCGCAACGACTGTGGAAATATTCGTCTTTTCATCGGGCAATACCACAACTAAGCTGAATGCCCCGTTTCCAAACGGCAGTTCAACGGCAGCGCAGTTTGTGAGTTTGGTGTAAGCCATTGGCGTTGAAATTTTTCGCATGGTAGGCACTGATTGTATAGTTCCGGATGAGGTACGGAATTTGGCGTCTACAGTCTGGCTTTTGTCGAAAGGTTTCATCCAAAAACCCTTGAAATAGAGCGCATTGATTAAAATCAAACGGGTAAGCGGATGAATATTATCCACAATCTCAGTTATCTTTCCATGTGTTTTGTCGCTTACCCAGTTGTTAATCGTCTTTTTGGTAGCCGGATTGATGAAATCCACATTTTGTATTTCGGCTTTATAATACTGTTGATTTGTCTGTTTAAACGCATTAAGAACCGGATAGTCTTGCTTGATCCAGATCGAATTGGCCGATTCGAATTTCCCGCGAGGGTCTAATTCTTGCATCGCGTTCACAATCTTTTGCAAGTATTTATTGATCGAATCGGGCGAAATATCGCCAAATCCAAGCGTTTGCTGTATTTCGTCCCGCGTTGTTCCGACTGCGCCGTTGTTCAGCATCGAAAATGCAAGCGTAGCGCTCAAGGGAGAGAGCAGGATGTTTTCGTGAGCGGTTTCATCTGCATATACAGTCTTTAAGAGGTTGAATGCAAATGTATTGGTTTGACCAGATAATTGTTTTTCGACGGTTGATAATTCAATATCCAAACGGGGAATGGATGCAGGCGGCTCTTCCTCCCCATGAATGATTGGCACGTCGCTGTCGCTTGTACATGCCCATAAAGCCAAAGAGGCTACGCATAAAAAAAGATACTTTTTCATCTGACATTCAATTTTGAAAATTTATAATAAACGTTACTCACACCCGACAAAGATAGAAAAGATTTTTAAATAAACGAAGAAAAAACCAAACATTCTTCCCTCAAACTCTCAAACTCTCAAACATTCAAACCCTCAAACCCTCAAACCCTCAAACATTCAAACCCTCAAACATTCAAACCCTCAAACCCTCAAACAACTTTCTATTTTTACCTGATAAACAACAACTCCCTATATTTCGTCAGCGGCCAAATCTCGTCGTCTACAATTAATTCCAGACTGTCGGCATGCGAACGGATCACATTAAAATAAGGTAGGACGGTGTCGTGATAGGCTACTGCTTTTTCGTATTCACAATCAATGGCGTTGGCCACTTCACGCGCTTTAACCATGGCATCCACGTTTGTTTTTATGAATGATACATGGCTGGAAATATCTTCAACCCATTTCATATTCAAAGCAGATAGGGCGGTTGATTTTTCTTCCGGAAATACCGCTTTGATTTTGGTGATATTGTCTAAAAGGATTGACTGATACCGGATTGCTACCGGAACAATATGATTGATAACCAGATCGCCCAGCACACGCGCTTCGATTTGTATCTTTTTTGTATAGGTCATCCATTTCACTTCGTTTCGGGCATGTAATTCTTTTTCGTTTAATACATTTGTACGGGTAAAAAGGTTTATGCTTTCTTCGCTTGTATATGCCTTGAAGATTTCGGGAATGCTTGTTTCGCAATCCAATCCGCGTCGTTTGGCTTCTTCTTTCCATTCGTCGCTGTATCCGTTTCCGTTAAACCGGATTGGTCGCGAAATACGGATATACGCTTTCAGTACTTCAAAAATCGCTTTTTCCGTATCTATTCCATTTGCGATTTTGGCGTCGACTGCTATTTTAAAATCGGCTAACTGCCCTGCAACAGCCGTAGTCAGTGCAGTGATTGCCGACGAACAATTGGCCGATGCCCCTACCGCCCTGAATTCAAATCGATTGCCGGTAAAAGCAAAAGGCGATGTCCTGTTGCGGTCGGTATTATCAACCAATACTTCGGGAATGCGTGCAATGCCATGACTGTATTTCTTTTCGCTGTCCACCACAATTTCCATGTCGGATGTGCTGTTTTCCAATTCGTCGAGCACAGCAGTCAGTTGCGTACCCACAAATGCAGAAACAATGGAGGGGGGCGCTTCGTACCCGCCCAGACGGTGGGCATTCGCCGCCGAACTGATAGACGCTTTGAGCAGTGCATTGTTTTTATATACTGCCATTAAAACATTGACTAAGAAGGTTATGAATTGCAGATTCCCTTCCGGCGTTTTGCCCGGCGTCAGCAGGCCTGTTCCGGTATCCGTTCCCAGCGACCAGTTGCAATGTTTGCCCGAGCCATTGATGCCGGCAAAAGGTTTCTCGTGCAAAAGCACGCGAAAACTGTGCCGGCGGGCAATCTTTTTCATAATCGACATCAACAGCAGGTTCTGGTCGATCGACAGATTGGCTTCGCCGTAGATTGGCGCCAGTTCGAATTGATTGGGGGCCGACTCGTTGTGGCGGATTTTGAGCGGAATGCCGTATTTATAACCCTCAAACTCAAGGTCTTTCATAAATGCGGAAACACGGCTTGGAATGGCACCGAAGTAATGGTCTTCCAACTGTTGCGTTTTGGCAGACTCGTGTCCGAGCAACGTCCTACCGGTAAGCACCAAGTCGGGGCGTGTGGCAAACAGGCCCTCGTCAATCAAAAAATACTCCTGTTCCCAACCGAGATAGGTATTCACTTTCTTGACATTTGGATCAAAATAGTTGCATACTGCGGTGGCTGCGATATCAATCGCACTCAAGGCTTTTAGGAGAGGCGCTTTTAAGTCAAGCGATTCGCCTGTATATGAGATGAATATAGTCGGGATACAGAGTGTATCGTCCATTACGAAAGCAGGCGAGGAAGGATCCCATGCCGTATACCCTCGTGCTTCGAAAGTGCTTCGAATGCCTCCGCTCGGGAAACTCGATGCGTCGGGTTCCTGTTGCGCCAACAGTTTGCCGGAAAATTCTTCGATCACCTTTTCGTCCGAACCGTTGACATAACTGATAAATGATTCGTGTTTTTGTGCCGTCCCGTCGGTTAATGGTTGAAACCAATGGGTATAGTGTGTTGCTCCCAACTCCATTGCCCATGTTTTCATTCCGGCAGCCACATCGTCGGCAATATATTTGTTGAGCGTTTCGCCTTTTTCGATCGCATTACGGACCGATTTCATGGCTTCTTCCGACAGGTATTTGGCCATGGTGGAAGTTGTAAACACATTTTTTCCGAAAAAATCGGATATGTATTTTGCAGGAGGATGCACGTCAATTGCCTTTTTCTGATAGGCTTCTACAACTGCTTTGAATCGTAATTTACTCATATATTCATTTTAAAACAGACGACAAAAGTACAATTTTTTTGAAGGATTTCTTACGTTGAAAACATTTTTCGCAGAAAAAAACTGTCGAATTTTTTGCTGGAACAAAAACAATCTGTAATTTTGCAGCCGATTTTAAACGAAACGAAAAAGTATGACAAAAAATATAAAAATTTAATTTATGATTGTAGTTCCATTGAAAGAAGGCGAAAGCATCGAAAAGGCATTGAAAAAGTTCAAAAGAAAATTTGAAAAGACAGGGATTGTGAAAGAATTGAGAAACCGTCAGGCTTTTTCAAAGCCTTCAGTGAAAAAGAGAAAACAACGCATTCGCGCGATCTATGTTCAGCAGTTGCAGCAGGCTGAAGAATAAATTATCAGGAAATTCCCATTTTATTTGTTTTTTATTTATTTTCTTACGATATTCGTTGCATAAAACAGAGGCAACGTGAACAGGCATATTGACGCATTTATTCATTATTTGCACGATGAGAAGAATTATTCGACTCATACCTTGGCGGCTTATGCGTGTGATATCGCTCAGTTCGAATCGTATATCAAACAAAATTCCGAAAACGATGCTTTTGATCCGAAGTTATTGGATTCAGATATGATCCGTAACTGGATTGTTTTCTTATTGGACAACAAAACGCAGTCGACTTCCGTTAATAGGAAACTAAGTTCTTTGAAATCGTTCTTCAAATATTTGATTAAGCAGGGACTTATGGATGAAAATCCGTTGCGGCTTATCAGCGGACCGAAAACCGGTCATCCGTTGCCTTATTTTGTAAAGGAAAAAGAGATGGCCCGGCTGTTAGACGGCGATGAATTTGAAGATGATTTTGAGGGAGAAAGAGACCGGCTACTGCTGGAACTGCTGTACGAAACAGGTATCCGGCGGTCGGAGTTGATAAATTTAAAAGTGGCGGATGTGGATTTTGAGATGAAGCAGTTGAAGGTGACAGGTAAACGGAATAAGCAGCGCATCATCCCATTTGCCGAACGTCTGAATGAAATGATGGCGAATTATTTGGAAATGAGAGGAAAAATTGCAGGTGAAGCAAACCAATGGTTTTTTGTGCGAAAAAACGGCGCACCGCTCTCTCCTGCCATTGTATATCAAATTGTACGCAAGAGGTTATCCGGGATTCCGATGCTGGCTAAGTGTAGCCCGCATGTCTTGAGACATTCTTTTGCGACAGGCATGTTGAACGACGGGGCAGCGTTGAATGCAGTCAAAGAATTGCTTGGACATAGCAGTTTAGCATCCACCTCTGTCTATACACATATTACGTTTGAAGAATTAAAAAAAATGTATCATGCTCATCCACGAGCACAAAAACAAGGAGGTAATTATGGAAATTAGAATTCAGGCAATTCATTTTGACGCAGCGGAACGATTGGAAGCGTTTATCCAGAAAAAAGTTTCCAAACTGGAACAGTTTTATGACGGGATTTTATCAGCCGAAGTCGTGTTGCGGGTTATTAAACCGGAATCAGCGCAAAACAAGCAGGTTCGCATCCGGTTAATGATTAAAAACAATGATTGCTTTGCTGAAAAGGCAAGCGACACGTTTGAAAAGGCGGTTGATGATGCCGTTGTAGCCTTGGAAAAGCAGTTGGTGAAAATCAAGAAAAAAAACAGAACCAATAATGGAACCCGAAAAGATGTCGTTGCCGCTATGAAAAAACTGTTCGTCAAAGACAAAAAAAATAGCTTGAACGAATAAAAAACGGAATATTTTTGGTTGATAATAAAATAATATCTATCTTTGCACCCGTTTCGCCAAAAACGAACGGAAAAAATGATTTCAGGAAACCCGCAGGCCTCTTTAGCTCAGTTGGCCAGAGCACGTGATTTGTAATCTCGGGGTCGTTGGTTCGAATCCGACAAGAGGCTCAAAAGAGAAAAAGGCAGATGCCGGTTTTGTTTGATTTTTGTGTATATATATATATTAATGTACGAAGGCAGGGAAATTGGCAGGTATTTTTTAGGAAAAAGGAGTGTTTTTTGGATGAATGCCTGTGTAGCTCAGCGGTAGAGCACTTCCTTGGTAAGGAAGAGGTCCCGAGTTCAAGTCTCGGCACCGGCTCAAAAAAAGGTGAAAAGTATAATTATTTTTAAAATATAGAGACAACTTATTATGGCAAAAGAACAATTTAAAAGGACGAAACCGCATGTGAACATCGGTACAATTGGTCACGTCGACCACGGTAAAACTACCTTGACGGCAGCAATTACAATGGTCTTGGCGAAAAAAGGTCTTTCTGAGATACGTTCATTCGATTCGATCGATAACGCTCCGGAAGAAAAAGAAAGAGGTATTACGATTAATACTTCTCACGTTGAATATGAAACGGCGAATCGTCACTATGCCCACGTTGACTGTCCGGGTCATGCCGACTATGTCAAGAACATGGTAACCGGCGCCGCCCAGATGGATGGTGCAATCATCGTTGTGGCTGCTACAGACGGTCCGATGCCTCAAACCCGCGAACATATTCTGTTGGCACGTCAGGTGAACGTTCCGCAATTGGTCGTATTTATGAACAAATGCGATGCTGTCGACGATGATGAAATGCTCGAATTAGTCGAAATGGAAATGCGCGAACTGCTTGCGTTCTACGATTTTGACGGCGACAATACACCGTGTATCCGTGGTTCTGCATTAGGCAGTTTGAACGGCGACCCGGTATGGGAAGAAAAAACGATGGAGTTGATGGATGCCGTTGATTCATGGATTCCGCTGCCTCCGCGCGATATCGACAAACCGTTCCTGATGCCGGTTGAAGACGTATTCTCAATCACAGGACGTGGAACGGTTGCCACAGGCCGTATCGAGACAGGTGTTATCAAAACAGGCGAACAAGTTGATATCATCGGCTTGGGCGCAGAAAAGTTACAATCGGTTGTTACCGGCGTTGAAATGTTCCGCAAGATTTTAGATCGCGGCGAGGCCGGTGATAATGTAGGTTTGCTGCTTCGCGGTATCGACAAAAATGAAATCAAACGCGGTATGGTGCTTGGACACCCAGGCAAAGTAAAACCCCACTCCCTCTTTAAAGCAGAAGTTTATATCCTGAAGAAAGAAGAAGGTGGCCGTCATACCCCGTTCCACAACAAATATCGTCCGCAATTCTATATTCGTACGTTGGACGTTACAGGCGAAATCACATTGCCGGAAGGCGTAGAAATGGTGATGCCGGGCGATAACGTGACGATTCAGGTAGAATTGATCTATCCGGTAGCATGTAACGTAGGCCTTCGTTTCGCAATCCGCGAAGGTGGCCGTACGGTTGGCGCCGGTCAGATTACGGAATTGATAGACTGATTTTTAAGCACGCAGATGACGCAGATTGGAAGGATTTACACAGATCTTTATCTGCGATCATCTGTTGAATCTGTGTCATCTGCGTGCTAATACACGGAAGTAGCTCAGTTGGTAGAGTACCGGTCTCCAAAACCGGCTGTCGGGAGTTCGAGCCTCTCCTTCCGTGCAATAATTATAAACTAAATGAAAAAAGTTATTGCGTATTTTAAAGACTCGTATAACGAGCTTGTACATAAAGTTTCTTGGCCTTCAAGAACGGAACTGTCGAGCAGCGCTGTAGTGGTATTGTTTGCTTCCCTCATCATTGCAGTCATGATATTTATGATAGATACTGTTTTTGAGCAAGTTATGAAATTTGTTTACTAAGATTTTAAGTGCTTTAGGCAATGTCAGATTCTCAGCAGAAATTTTATGTTCTTCGTGCCATAAGCGGCAAGGAGAACAAGGTGCGTGAATACATTGAGGCTGAGATAAAAAACTCAGAACTCGGTAATTACGTCTCGAAAGTACTTATTCCGACAGAGAAAACATTCACGATGCGTAACGGAAAAAAAGTGTTGAAAGAACGCGCTTATTTACCCGGTTATGTCTTGGTGGAGGCGAATCTGGTGGGAGAAGTTGCGCATCGCCTGCGTCAGATACCCAATGTCATTGGATTTCTGGGTGGATTGGACAATCCAATCCCTTTGCGCCCCAATGAAGTGAGCCGGATATTAGGAACGGTCGACGAATTGCAGGAGCAACCGGAAGAAATGGATGTTCAGTATTACACAGGCGAAACGGTGAAGGTGACATTTGGTCCTTTCAACGGTTTCAGTGGGATTATTGAGGAGGTGAATGCTGAGAAAAAGAAACTGAAAGTGATTGTTAAAATCTTTGGACGGAAAACACCGCTTGAATTAAATTATGTACAGGTAGAGAAAGAATAGGTTTGTTGTTACGGATAAACTCATCTTTTTCAGGAAATTATTTATATTATTTATAAATTTTTAGACATGGCTAAAGAAATTGCCGGACAAATCAAATTGCAAATTAAAGGAGGGGCCGCAAACCCTTCGCCCCCGGTAGGGCCTGCTTTAGGTTCGAAAGGTATTAACATTATGGAGTTTTGCAAGCAATTTAATGCCAGAACCCAAGAACAGGCCGGAAAAGTATTGCCTGTGGTCATCACGTATTATGCAGATAAGACGTTTGACTTTGTCGTCAAAAATCCTCCGGTAGCGATTCAGTTGTTGGAAGCCGTAAAACTTAAAGGAGGATCGGCACAGCCAAACCGTAAAAAGGTGGCGCAGGTCACTTGGGATACGGTCAAACTAATTGCCGAAGACAAGATGGTCGACTTAAACTGTTTTACGTTGGAATCTGCTATGAAAATGGTAGCCGGAACGGCCAGAAGCATGGGTATAACTGTAACTGGGACTTTCCCGGAAATTAATCAATAAATGTCAATTCAGATGGGAACATTAACAAAAAATCAAAAATTGGCTTTAGGTAAGATTGAAAACGGGAAGATCTATACGTTACGCGAAGCAACCGTGTTGGTTAAAGAAATCACTTTGGCCAAATTCGACGCTTCCGTAGATATAGATGTCCGTCTCGGTGTTGACCCCCGCAAAGCCAATCAAATGGTAAGAGGCGTAGTATCACTGCCTCACGGAACCGGAAAACAGATAAGGGTTCTTGCATTATGTACTCCTGATAAAGAAGCCGATGCTATGGAAGCAGGGGCTGATTTTGTAGGATTGGATGAATACATTGATAAGATCAAAGGAGGCTGGACCGATGTTGATATTATCATCACAATGCCTGCTATCATGGGTAAAATCGGCGCTTTGGGACGTATATTAGGCCCCCGCGGCCTGATGCCGAATCCCAAAAGCGGAACGGTAACGAACGATATAGGCCAGGCCATAAAAGAAGTAAAACAAGGAAAAATCGACTTTAAGGTCGATAAAACAGGAATTGTGCATACTTCTATCGGCAAAGTTTCTTTTGAACCGGAGAAATTATTTGACAACGCGAAGGAATTTGTGACGACGCTTATCAAATTAAAACCAGCGGTCGCAAAAGGCACCTATATCAAGAGCATTTTTCTTTCAAGCACAATGAGTCCGGGTATTAAAGTAGACCCGAAATCAGTTGAAGGTTAAGTTTAAAGTTTAAATTATCAGGACAATGAAAAAGGAAGATAAAGGCTCAATTATTGAACAACTGTCGGAGACATTGAAATCTTACAACAATTTCTATTTAACGGACATCGAGGCATTAAATGCCACAAAAACGAGTGCGTTGAGAAGGGCTTGCTCAAAGAATAATATCAAACTGATCGTTGTTAAAAACACGTTGTTTATAAAAGCATTGGAAAACATTGACACAGATTTTTCTGCGTTGTATCGCTCGCTTGCGGGCAGTACGGCAATAATGTTTTCGAATGAAGGGAATGCTCCGGCACGATTGATTAAGGATTTTGCAAAAGACGCCCGCAAAGGCGAGATAGGAAAACCTCAACTAAAAGCTGCATACGTACAGGAAAGTTTTTATGTTGGGGCTGACTATTTGGAGGCTTTGATCAATCTGAAGAGCAAAGAAGAGTTGATTGCCGATTTGGTTGCTTTGTTGCAATCGCCAGTGAAAAACGTAATTTCCGCACTGCAATCCGGCGGTCAATCGATACTTGGTATTTTAAAAACGCTCGAAGAGAGATAATTTTTTTACAGAATAATAATCATTAAAATCATACAAAAATGGCAGATTTAAAAGCTTTTGCAGAACAATTAGTAAATCTTACCGTAAAAGAGGTAAGCGAATTGATAACAATATTGAAAGAAGACTATGGCATTGAGCCTGCTGCAGCAGCCGTTGCAGTGGCCGCCGCTCCGGTTGCCGAGGTGGTCGTTGAAGAAGAAAAAACATCATTTGATGTAATCTTTAAATCACCGGGTCCGAGTAAGTTAGCAGTTGTTAAGTTAGTAAAAGAATTGACAGGCCTTGGTCTGAAAGAAGCAAAAGATTTGGTTGATAGCGCTCCAAGTGTTCTGAAAGAAGGAGTAACAAAAGCGGAAGCAGAGGGCTTGAAGAACAGTTTAGAAGAAGCAGGAGCGGAAGTTGAACTTAAATAGTTTCTATAACCTGATAATCAGGTGATGTTTGGTTAAGAGGGTCTCAAAAGCAATATTTACCGCAAAGTACACAAAGGATGCGCAAAGGGCGCTAATGATTTAAACCTATGTCTTTGCGAACCTTGCGAAAATCTTTGCGTTCATTGCGGTTCATGATTTTTGACTTTTGAGACACTTCTTAGCCTTTTCGTGTCTACTATTCTTATTAAGTTCAAACTAAATCCAAACCAAATGTCTTCAACAACTGATACACAAAGAATTAATTTTGCTTCGACAAAAAATTTTCTTCCATATCCCGATTTTCTCGAAGTACAACTGAAGTCATTTCAAGACTTTCTCCAATTAGATACACCACCCGAAAAAAGAAAAAAAGAAGGGTTATATAAAGTCTTTGCCGAAAACTTTCCAATCACAGATACACGAAATAATTTCGTACTGGAATTTTTAGATTATTACATTGATCCGCCTCGCTATACGATCGGCGAATGTATTGCACGTGGTTTGACATACAGCGTTCCGCTAAAAGCGAAGTTGAAATTGTACTGTACAGACCCTGAACATGAGGATTTTGCCACAGTTATTCAGGATGTCTATCTGGGGCCGATTCCGTATATGACCGAACGCGGCACGTTTGTGATTAATGGAGCCGAACGGGTGGTGGTGTCGCAGTTGCATCGCTCGCCGGGTGTGTTTTTCGGGCAAAGCATCCATGCCAACGGCACCAAACTGTATTCGGCACGCATCATCCCGTTTAAAGGTTCGTGGATCGAATTTGCTACGGATATTAACAATGTGATGTATGCGTATATCGACCGGAAGAAAAAGTTGCCGGTCACCACACTGCTTCGCGCAATCGGGTTTGAAAGCGACAAGAATATCCTCGAAATCTTTAACTTAGCCGAAGAGGTAAAAGTCACGAAAGCCAATTTAATTCAGTACATTGATCGCAGGTTGGCCGCACGTGTGTTGAGAACGTGGATGGAGGACTTTGTCGATGAAGACACCGGCGAAGTAGTATCTATCGAACGGAATGAGGTGGTGATTGATCGCGAATCAGTTTTGAATGCGGAGAATATCGACGCAATCATTGATTCGGGTACCGAAGATATCCTGTTGCATCGCGAAGACCAGAATTTATCGGATTACGCAATCATTTACAACACATTGCAAAAAGACCCGAGCAATTCGGAAAAAGAAGCCGTACTCTATATCTACCGCCAGCTGAGAAATGCCGAGCCTGCCGACGAGATGAGTGCGCGCGAGGTAATAAACAATCTGTTCTTTTCTGAAAAACGATACGACTTAGGCGATGTCGGACGTTTCCGCATCAACCGCAAATTGGATCTAAAGATCAGCGAAGAGGTCAAGGTTTTAACGAAAGAAGATATTATCGAGATTATCAAGTATCTGATCGAGTTAATCAACTCAAAAGCAGATGTGGATGATATCGACCATTTAAGCAATCGCCGTGTACGGACGGTGGGAGAACAGTTATACAATCAGTTTGGATTGGGACTCGCCAGAATGGCGCGTACGGTTCGCGAGCGGATGAATGTGCGTGATAACGAGGTATTTACGCCTATCGACCTGATTAATGCGAAAACAATTTCGTCGGTCGTAAATTCGTTTTTCGGCACGAATGCCTTGTCGCAGTTTATGGATCAGACTAATCCGTTGGCCGAACTTACCCACAAACGCCGTTTGTCGGCTTTAGGCCCCGGAGGATTGTCGCGCGAACGCGCCGGATTCGAAGTCCGCGACGTTCACTATACGCACTATGGGCGTTTATGCCCTATCGAAACACCTGAAGGGCCGAATATCGGTTTGATTTCGTCGCTTTGTGTGTATGCAAAAATCAATGAATTGGGATTTATCTGTACCCCTTACCGGAAAGTCGAAAACGGCAAAGTCAGTTTCTCAGAAGAAGCGTTGGCATACTTTACAGCCGAAGAAGAAGAAGAAAAGATTGTAGCCCAAGGAAATGCACCGATAGATAACAGGGGGCGCTTCATGCAGGACAAGGTAAAATCAAGATTTGAAGCCGACTTCCCTGTCGTAGACCCGAAAGAAGTGCATTTGATGGACGTTTCACCAACACAAATCGCTTCGATCGCTGCCGCATTGATTCCATTTCTGGAACATAATGATGCAAATCGTGCATTGATGGGCTCGAACATGATGCGTCAGGCAGTACCCTTAGTCCGTACCGAAGCCCCGATTATCGGAACAGGTATCGAATCGTTTGTGGCACGCGACTCGCGGACACAAATCATTGCCGAAGGTGACGGCGAAATCATGTACGTAGACTCGACATGCATTGAAATTAAATACGACCGTACGGAAGATGAAGAATTTGTGAGTTTTGAAGACTCCACGAAAACGTATGTCGTTCCGAAATGGCGTAAAACAAATCAAAGTACAACAGTAGATTTAAGGCCTATCTGCTGGAAAGGCCAACGCGTCAAAGCAGGCGATATCTTAACCGAAGGTTATGCCATTCAAAACGGTGAATTGGCGCTCGGACGAAACGTGATGGTCGCTTATATGCCATGGAAGGGTTATAATTATGAAGATGCAATCGTCTTGAATGAACGGTTGGTTCGCGACGACTTCTTTACTTCGGTTCATGTCGACGAATATATGCTGGAAGTTCGCGAGACAAAACGCGGAATGGAAGAATTAACGTCCGACATCCCGAATGTGAGTGAGGATACGATTAAAGACTTAGACGGAAACGGAATTATCCGGATAGGCGCTCACGTAGAGCCTGGTGATATTTTAATCGGTAAGATTACGCCCAAAGGCGAATCGGATCCTTCACCGGAAGAAAAATTATTGCGTGCCATTTTCGGTGATAAAGCCGGTGATGTGAAAGACGCTTCACTGAAGGCTACTCCGTCGTTGCGTGGCGTTGTCGTCGAGACGAGTCTGTTTTGTAAAAACATTAAGAAAAAGACACCCAAACTGACAGATAAAGCCACATTACCAAAGTTGGATGAAGAGTATGAACAGAAAATGGGGCAACTGAAAAGTTTGTTGATCGAAAAACTTTTGATTTTAACTACCGGAAAAGTATCACAAGGCGTAAAAGATTATCTGAGCCAGGATGTGATTTCAAAAGGCGCAAAATTTTCACGTAAGATTCTGGAGGAATTGGATTACAATTCGGTACAGTTTGGTAAATGGACTGTGGATGCGCAGAAAAATGATATGATCAAAAAATTGATCGTCAATTATTTGAAAAAACACAAAGAATTGGATGCCGAACTGCGACGGAAGAAATTTGATATGACGATAGGCGACGAACTGCCGACCGGAATTGTGCAAATAGCCAAAGTATATATTGCCAAGAAACGTAAGATACAGGTTGGCGATAAGATGGCAGGCCGTCATGGCAACAAAGGCATCGTTTCGAAAATCGTACGCGAGGAAGATATGCCGTTCTTAGAAGATGGTACGCCGGTCGATATTTGTTTGAATCCGTTGGGCGTGCCTTCACGTATGAATCTGGGGCAGATTTTTGAGACGGTATTAGGTTGGGCCGGAAGGAAATTGAATGTAAAATTTGCGACTCCGATTTTCGATGGGGCGTCGATTGATGATTTGAATAAATGGACGGATAAGGCAGGCCTGCCACGCTATGGCAAGACATATCTGTATGATGGCGGAACAGGCGAACGGTTTGACCAGCCGGCTACCGTAGGCGTATCTTACTTCCTGAAATTGGGACACATGGTCGATGATAAAATGCACGCCCGTTCGATTGGCCCATACTCGTTGATTACACAACAACCTTTAGGCGGTAAGGCGCAGTTTGGAGGCCAGCGTTTTGGTGAAATGGAAGTATGGGCGTTGGAAGCATTTGGCGCAGCTCATATTTTGCAAGAGATATTGACCATTAAATCAGATGATGTGGTCGGTCGTTCAAAGGCTTACGAGGCCATTGTGAAAGGAGATCCAATGCCAACGCCGGGCATACCGGAGTCGTTGAATGTGTTGCTTCATGAGTTGAGAGGGCTTGGACTTAGTCTAACATTAGATTAAATTCAAAGATTCAAAATTCAAGATTCAAAATTCAAAGATTCGATACTTATCCCCCTTTGGAGGGGGCAGGGGGAGGTCTAATGATTCTAAATTCAAAATTCCATTTTCCCGTTAGGGATATAATATAGGTAGATTCAAGATTCAAAAATTCCATTGTCCCGTAGGGACATAATATAGGTAGAAACAAAATTCATTTCCATTATGGCATTTAGAAAAGAAAACAAGATAAAGAGTGTTTTTACGAAAATAAGTATAGGTCTGGCATCGCCCGAAGAGATTCTTGAAAACTCGAGCGGCGAGGTGTTGAAACCGGAAACGATCAATTACCGTACCTATAAACCCGAACGCGACGGATTATTCTGCGAACGCATCTTCGGGCCGGTGAAAAACTATGAGTGTTATTGCGGTAAGTATAAACGGATACGTTATAAAGGGATCGTCTGCGACCGTTGCGGTGTCGAAGTGACCGAGAAGAAAGTGCGCCGCGAACGGACGGGACATATCCATTTGGTTGTTCCTGTTGCACATATCTGGTATTTCCGTACATTACCCAATAAGATAGGCTATTTGCTTGGGTTGCCA
>Ga0209628_10001533_pt1 | contig 15068 bp, 15 predicted proteins | sample TergutCu122P4_FD_187285 | JGI IMG/M metagenome (GOLD analysis project Ga0209628, IMG submission 187285) | Cubitermes ugandensis P4 segment gut microbial communities from Kakamega Forest, Kenya - Cu122 P4 (SPAdes) (version 2) | ecosystem: Host-associated > Arthropoda: Insects > Digestive system...
TACATGTAGTCTGAACTGTTACCTTCAATAACTGATTAGTGTGAGAGCCATCTACCAGTTGGTGTATAAACTACAAAAAAGGTGCCATGTCAGAAGTTTCCCTTCTGATTCTATTAATAACCTCAACCTTAGTATCTGCAGTTTCTACTTTGCCTTTGTAATGACACAAGAGCTATAAGGAAAATATTACAACTTTGAATCTTTGGGTACACAACTTAATTGTTTAGAAATGTGACAAATATCTAATGTAATGTAAATCACTGTGAGGTAAGACAGGAAGGGTTTCAGCATCTACTAGAATGATGTGTGCGCAGTATATTGAAACTGGTCTTCCATGTGATGTATTTAAAAATTGATGATGATGATGATGATGGTGGTGGTGGTACACTATCCTTGTACACACAGTAATGGATAGAAAATACAACAGTGATGGTGATGGTGATGACAACAAAATGACAGTGATGTGTCCATGCCATTTACCTCAAAGAGTCTTATGCAGAGTCTTGAATTCAATCCTATGTGACTTTGTTTGAAATTCATGGTGGATAAAATGCTACTAGCAGATTTTTCTCCAAGTTCTTTTGGTTTTCCCATGACAATTTTCATTCCATTATTGCTCCATAACGATTGATTATTGCTTCCTAACTTGTAACCCTCTCAAGGTAACACACAGTCACATCATGAGTCTTAAACTTTGTTGGTGGTAGTGGTGGTGGTGGTTGTGGTGGTGGTAGCAGCAGCAGTAATGTTGATGTTGGTGGTGACAACAGAGGTGATGATGGATGGGTTCTTGTTGTCCGTGGTGAATGGGGATTGGAAACATGCCACAAGCATGTGCCCTTTCATGAAAGAATTTTTGTCCACAGTAAGTAACGTGAACATGGCTGCCAGTTTAGTGTATGTAGTCCCTTTTGTAAATAAACATTAAGTAAATGTCTTCACAAAATGTCATTACTAAGGCCTGCCAGCTAATTATATTAACAAGCCAGTTTTATTGCACTGCGTAGTTAAGTATTTTGAAATTACTGTGAACATTATTTTCAATTGCATATCCCCCATTTCCAGCTATGAGTGGGTGCAGTACAGTACATCATTCTTCTGTTTCAACATCAGTACACCAGACAGTGACACTTGACTGTAACAAATGTAAGCAGAGAATTATTAATTTAAAAATTATGGACAATGAACAAGTTGAAGTTTTTCCTTGTCCACACCATGAAGACATAGAGGAGGAGTACAGGTATAGCTGCACACATTCCTAACCTTGGCATCAGATGGAGATGAGCAGCCATCATCATGCCCTGGCCGCTTTACCCCCAGGAGGGAGTCCTGGTACCCACTGAATAGGAGGCTGGGTGCACCTGGTCTGGATTAGTGCAGAAGTTAAATATCCCGTACACCTGTAGGAATTTAAACCCCAGACCATTGAACTTACACACAATGAATTATTAATTAAATGTTTACTGTTTACAGATGATGTTTCAACAGTTATTGCATGTGTTTTACATTTCCCATTCCATGCATTACAATTCAGTTATTACAATTCAAACCAACAAGTGCATACAGTTGTGTTAGTGTTACAATGCTCTACAGTTGTATGCAATTTGTACTGCTCACTGATGATGGGCCAGTGAGGCCCAAAACATGTATATGTAGGAGTTTGGGGTTAGTGTAATAGTACGAGGGCTGGCTGATAAGTTTTGCCTCCACTTAAATAGAAAATGAATGGGAAAAGATATTTTAATGAAATAATAAAAGGAATATGCCTACATCAGTTATTTTCAAAGCTGCATAATTATTTTTCTACAAAATCACCACGCACTTTAATACACTTACACCAACGATGCACTAGTTTTTTAAATCTGTCCTTAAAGAAATTGGTGTTTTATTTTTGAAACTGTTTCCTCACTGCAGACTTCACCTCTTCATCACAGCTGATGCCCTGGCTCTTCAGGTGTTCCTTTAGTTTTGGGAATAGGTGGAAATCACTTGGAGCCAGATCTGGGCTATATGGTGGGTGCGGCAGCACTGGAAAGTCCAGGCGTCAAATTGCATCTCTTGTTGCTGCACTTGTGCGAGGCCTGGCATTGTCGTGTTGAAGAAGTGTTTCATTTCTTATTCCAATCCGTTCAGTTCTTCTTTTTAATGCAGTAAGAGTTTCAATGTAACGTTGAGAGTTTATTGTTGTTTCTTTTTCAAGGAAGTCTGCAAGAACAACATTCCGAATTCCAAAAAACAGTCAACATGGCCTTTCCAGCCGAGGCCTGTGTTTTGAATATTTTCAGCTGAGGTGATTCCTTATGGCAGTATTCCATGGACTGCCTTTTGTTCTCAGGGTCATAATGATGGACCCAGGTTTCATCACCTGTAATGCTCTTCTTTAAGAAGTCCTCACCTTCTTTTTCAAAATGTTCCAGGAGTTCCCAAGAAATGTGAAATCTTTCAGCTTTCATTTCATCAGACAGCATGCATGGTACCCATCTGGCACAAACGTTTTGGAATCCAAGTTTCCACGGATCAGTTCTTCAACGCAATCTTGATGAAGCTGATCACTTGAAGTCACAGGCCTTCCACTTTGTGTTTTGTCACTCAAATCTGCTTGCCCCAATTCTCCAGCTTTGAACCGCTTTACCCAGCGTCTTACTGTACTCACATCAACACACTAATCACCATAAATGGCTTGCATTCATCTGTGAATTTCAATTGGAGGAACTTTTTCCGCGGTTAAGAATTTAATAACAGCACGCTGTTTGAACCGAACGTCTGAAAACTCTTCCATTTCGATGTGCACTGGGTGAGGACATTTAATAACAGCGCGCTGTTTGAACCGAACATCTGAAAACTCTTCCATTTCGATGTGCACTGGGTGAGGACTGTAAGCAACTGTGTGTTCAAGGTGAAGTATGATGGAAGAGAGATACCATGTGACTACACAGAACCACTTTTATCCATATATGTCTAATGTAAATAAAAATATTACAGTGGAGGCAAAACTTATCAGCCCACCTACATATTATAACTCTAAATAACACAACTACATCTGTTTGCATGTGTTAGCTTGAATTATAATATTTAAGTTACTGAAACTGTGTAATGATCACAGACATGACAGTGGCAATGAAAGCAGATAGTAATCTGTCATGCACTACAGCTGTAAACATAACTAATGTTTTATATGGTGCAGTGTGTATTTATTTTATGCATATTGTGTACACTTCATACTACTACTACTATGACAACAGCCACCACTACCACTATTGCCACCACCACAAGAATAACGAATGATGATGATGGAATTACCAGTGTCATAATGGCCATTAACCTCTAGAGTTGCATCTTATTGGCTCTTCAGAAATTGTGTGCAAGAGCTTGCATCATGAGCAGGGGAGTAGGAGAAAAAGGTGGATGCATGTGACAATAGGACTGTATTGTGTTGGCAAGGTTGTACTTCATGGATGTAATCCTCAGAAGTACAGGGAGTTTTTTAATGTAGTTCTTTAATAATTTGGAAGAACGACTAGAAAACATTTGCTGCTGTAGAATTTATGAGCCATGGATGTGATTTTGGAAGTGTGGGGAATTTTTATATATTTTTGATATAAAAAATAGTGGCCTTCACATGTGGAGAATTGAATAATAGGGACTTCCTGTACCAAATTTGTATTTTCAGCTCACATTGAAGTTTTCTCATGGTCATAATTATCATTCAGTTGAATATTATTGTATTTTGTGTGGGAGGAGGAGGAAATATTTTATGGCTATGCTGTGTAATATACCTGTTGATTGGTTTTAATGATGGCAGATGTGTTTGCATAGTAAATAAACATAAGACCAATGAGGGGTTTAAAATCAAAGAATGGATTTGGGACATATGTATATTCCCCACATTGGAATATTGCTTTCCTGTCTTGTTTAAGTGTGTTTTACTTGGTGCTTGTGCTGGAACTCTTAGTCCCTTTGCCTTATAATGTGAAAACAATGTAGCATCATTAAGGAACTTTTCCCCAAGATAGTGAAGAGTGCAATATTTGTTAAGAACATCTTGTTGCAGTCATGATGGCACAGTGACTGCAGCAACTTTCCATATACAGAACAAAGTAATGATTATGGAACTTTTTAGTTTCTGTTCAAGTACAGGGCTGTGTGAACAGTGCAGTGTATCATCCTAAATTTTTATTCAGTATTAATCAGTCAGGCTGATCAGCACTTTGGATAAATATTAGTCTTATGGGATGCGACATGTAGTCAGACAGGTCTGTTGAACAACATGGCTTGTTGTTATGCATAACTGTTTTTTAAAGTAGACTTGTGAATTGTGAATTCCTGTAGTGGCAGTAATGTGACACAGATGTGATTTACATGACAAGAGTACACTTTTTTCTGAAGTATGTGTCTAAAACACTGGTTTTCTTCTGAAACTGAAGCCATATGTAAGGCAGAACTGAACATTTGGATTCTATCACATCTGTGCTTGGTATTACGGTATATATTATGGTTTTTATTTGAAGAGAAACTGGTATTTGTAGATGCATATATTTGGGAGTACAAAATACTTTTCTCCTGAGTTAAAGTATGTAGTGTACCTAGTAAAACTTCAGTACTGTGGATTGTAGGGAGGAAGGGCTGTCTGTGTTGGTCCTTAAGGTCAAAGTGAAAAGTATATTGATACATTAGTGACATAAGTTACAGAATACTGTTTATGGTGACACACAGTAATTGTAATTTATCACAATTAATTTGTACAGCACCATTAATTCTGAATTGCCTTCAGATACTTGCCATGGTAGTTTGCAACCTGAATTTTCTAATCATTGTTGGTCCTGGTGCAGATGTTGCCTTGAGGAACATACCCAATTACTGCTGGGTAAATTTGTGCTGTTGCTTGCAAATTATGATCTCTCTAAGTGTCTTCAAGTGCTGATAGTAAGGCTTCATTTTCTTCTATACTGTGACAGTCATGAAGCTCGAAACCTTATCCAGCACATTCTGACAAGAGAGCTCATGCATGTTTGTTGTTGCTGCTTTCTCGTCTTCATCAGCATCCTATTCTTCATAGCCAGCAGCCAAAATGTTGTGGTAAAGCTCCTCATCAGTTGTCTGATACCCAGATTCCATTCTAAAACATTTTCTTCTGTAGCACCATATTCCCCTGCCATCAGTGTAGTCTTGAAGAAATCTGTTATTTCCGTACCCCATGAGTCAAGGTCCGCATCTATGTCAAACAGGAGCTTCATCTCTCCATTGGCGGGGAATGTCTTCTTTAATGCCTTGCCAAGTTAACAATGGCAGGCTTAATGGTGTAGCTTCTGACATTAGCCAATGTCCCCTTCCTTTTGGTATTCACCAGTTTGTCATCAGACTGTTTCCAAACAGTTGTCACTTCATCCAAGAGCCTCGTTATAAATGTACTGTGAGGAATGTCTGGCACTTGATCTTAACATTACAGCTGCTAAGTGTCTTGATATTGAGATGAGACAGGACATTATCTGGAAGCTTTACAGCTTACACATCTGTGGAACAGATGCTGAGAACTGCAGTATGAAATTGCCTAATTTCAGGATCAGAGTGGTAGATGAAACCATTCATTGGTGCTTTGTATATGTACCAGGCTTTTGTATAATTATAATACAGGACATGGAGATAATTCATAATGACCTTAAATACACAAGGCCATCTTGATCTGCGCACCGCAACATATTTCAGCTGATGACTTCCATCTGTGTTGGCTCACAAGAGATGATAATTTCCCCTTACTTGTGTTTAAATGTGTGAGTGTGCTCAGGTAAAGCTCTAATCTGCATCGTACAGTTCACCGAAGCTCAGTCCTGATTCATATATGATATATAGTTTCTGAATAATTTTTTGCTCTCAACATCAGCCTTCAGAAATGCATGACAGGTTTTCCAGTTATAGATGTTGTCTCCTACAGAAGCATTACAATCACCCATTACTAGCAGTAATATTGCTGCTTCTATTTGTCTTTTAAGCCTTTCAGTAAACACCCGAAATTCAATCTCATGAACATCGTCTGATCTCTGTTGTAGTTAACCAGTATTTTAACTTGTAGTAGGTTCAAAATCAAATTTAAGAGGGAATTGCTTTACCTTGTCTATTTTTCTTTATATCAGACACAGTTTGTTCGGCAAAGGAACTTCACCTTTGCTCTTAGCAGCTATGTACTAGCCTGGAGCTTCTCAGTTATCTTTAATTTATCACATACTGATCGCTGTGTGGACCTTTTTCTTGTCACATCTTCTTAAAGCCATTGTAACACACATAACATTCTGTTAATTAAAACAGAAGCTTTGGGGCACAAGTCTGTTTATATGAACGATGCTTCGACACCAGTATTGCAGGGAGAAGTTAAGAGATAACAGAGCAGTGTGATTTACAGTTGCAGTTGATGTGATGGGGGAGTACCACCAGATATTGTCCATAAAATCTGAAGTCTGTGAAATCGGTCTGCATAATCAAGGTTTTACTGTACATGACATGGGTAAAGTGGAAGTTGAAAGATTGAGCATTGTATTCCTTACGTGTAAGAGAGAGTTTTATATCAGATTGGGGACAATCTGTGTGCCTGTGCCATGAACTTGTACTTGTAGGTATAGTAAATAATAAAAACAACTTTGGCATAAAGTAGTTTTTGTTAGTGAAATTGTTTTCCTTGTCCTTCAAACCCTGTTCCCAGAATCTCACTTGTGGCAGTAATATGAAAGCTCTTAAACGTCTAAAAAACACATCTCCACAGACTGTGTGTATGATGGTGCCAAGGAAGGCCAAATAGATTAGGTACAGTGTAAGGGAAGAGCTGTGACCACTGTATATACCATATTATAGATAGTGATGACACACTGGTGGTTTAAGATAAGTCGCTCTTCAGCATGAAATAGCTGTTGGTTAGCAATGTAGTCTCATGCAGTATTCTGCCATCTGTATTAGTAATAAGCAATACAGATATATGCTGCATATCCATGACATGATGGCACATATAGGGAATAGAGGTATAGCTCCTCTCATTAACATCAGCACTAGATGAAGGTGAGTGGTCAACTTCACACTTTGGCAGCATTACCACTGGGAAAGAACCCCAGCTCTCATTGAATAGGTGGCACAATGTGCTCCAGGGCTGGTCTGGACGGTTTAGAGAAGAGTAAAGTTTCATTTCCCTGATCGTCCAGCCCAGTTATTAGGCTAACTATGCTACCCCATAACCCAATATATATATATGTATATATATATATATTCTTAATTATTTTTACAAATGCATGTGTTTTGTTGTATAGGGATATACACAGATACATTCATGCATACATACATGCATGCATATTTATACATACATAGTGTAAATCACTTTTATAAACTTCATGAACTCTGAGCTGGATTATACATTTGGGCTTACAAATGCTTGTTCAGGATTACTTCCTAGTGAGTATTGCTTCCACAAGACCTCTGCATGATGGCTGGATGAATGGGTGGATGCTTAAAGGCAGATGAGTGAGATAAATTCTGCTAAATAACAGAATAATTTCTGAGCCTACTTTATAACAGATTTCCAATACTATGTAAACTGTTGAATATCCACAGTATGAAAGAACATAGGTGACAGGAGACAAGTAATGGACTTTTCATTCATGTGTAACAAAAATAAGGCAGTAGCATGTTAATTGTACTGGAATCCAATATGTGACTTGAGAGATGCATTTTGTTCAGGCATACTGGTGAATGATAATGAGATTGTAATGTTCTGCCTCGTCTATTTTCTTTAAGGTATAGTGCAATTATTGTTATACACAGTGTAATTAATTCTGAGAAACTGTGTTTGATTTAAATGTCACCTGACCAGGAGAGGTTTTCTCAAGTATACAAACTGATCAATAGTTCTGAGAAAGTACAAGTGGATAAAGTGTTTACTAATTGTTACTCAGTAACTGCCAGATGATGTTAGGCACAAGTGCAGTCACTGTGTATTTTCACACACCATATTACATATGAATTCTTTACAGACTAGACAATATGAAATACATTCTATTATCTTAACACAGTTTTTTTATGTGTAGTAGGTGATATTTTTATATTTTTTCTAGAATAAATGGCCACTTTTCAATTGATATACGTATATGCACACATACAAACATATTTTTCTTACTTTTATTACAACTTTCTAGTTTTATCACTAGGACTTTATTGTACATGCAGATATTTCTGATATTATAATATTTATAGATGAGAAATATGGTACTTCTTAAGCAATTGTAAACCTAATGATGAGGTGGGTCCTGAACATGAGGGTTCTGTACCTACCAATACAATTTCCACTGATTGGAAATTCAAACAGTGAGATAAATTTAGATCTGCTGTTTCATTCGTTAAAATAACAGTACCTGTAGCAGGAAATGGTCCACAAATATCAATAGTGGAAGTGGTTAAAGTGCTGAGGCACAGTGGGTTTAGTGACCAGGATAAATAATGGTACATATACAAGTCATCTAGAGCAGCAACAATTTTGGTTAAACAGCCCCCAGTTGTTTGGAAGTTTACTCACGTAAAGTTGAATCTAAGCAGATGCATACAGTGCATTATGTACACTACAGTGATAAAAACTTGACAGGAGTTTGTTAATTGTTTGGACACTTTATGACATAAAGACAACATGTAAACATGAAATCTCTTACCAAACATGTAACGCCTTGCCTTTAATTGCTTCATGTTTCACTGTATTCTAAAGAGTGCTGTATCCTGAGACAACATTCTGCTTACAGCAACACTGATGGGAGATGGGGGAACATCATAGGAAAATGTGTGTATATAACAAAGGAGTCCTAACATGTTTGGGAAGTCACAGATTCTCATACACTGACTTTCCTCTCCTACATATTTCAAAATTTCCCCAGTCTCCTCTCTTCAGTTCGTTCATTGAATACTGTTCCACATGCTATCCAACATGGAATATTCACAATGGGCTGCAAAGAGTTGAGCAGAATTGTATACATATAATTCATGGGACTGGAAAAAGAAGTATCTGTGTACAAATTATTTTGTTCTACACAAACACATTTTTGACAATCTGTAAGATCAAAAATGTCTTCCATTGTAATACTACACATTTTATAACTGATGTAAGCATTGGCTGCATTTCTTGGTATTATAATTTGTGGTTAATAAAAAGCAGAAATTGAGTTTCTCAAGAATCCAAATATTAGGAGTAGTGCTATTAGGATAATTGAGTAATGTGCAAATTTTAATATGCAATTCCACAACAATAAATATTTTGTGTATTGATAAAACAAGAAACAGCAGAGGGCTTTTCATTTTCCTAAAGGAAAAACAGCAAGTGTAATGAGACTGCTGACTGACAAATGAATACTCTGTTATTTTAGTGTGATAAAATGTACACCAATCAACTCTGTTTCACAGTGAATTTAATGAGACAAAAAGCAAAAGCATTATAACACAGGCACAGTAGCAACAAATGTAGGAAGAATTTAATTTGGAGGAGGTGGGGGTGCTCTTTAAACAGATAATGAACTGTATATAAGTAAGGTGTTGATTTACAAATAACTAGCCACTGACATAAACACTTTATCTCTACTGACCACTTCTGCCTCTTCTAATTACTTTCTTTGAAGGCATTGAGAGGCCTGAGCTTGTAAACATGTAATACAGCCTTGATAGTAAAAAGTGGAAGGGTGGTAAAGATGTAAAGATGCACATTTAAAGTAATAATGGAGGTAAAAATTCAATGTAAATTCTCCTTCAGGATAGTGGTGTATGATAAGACTTTGAATGAGATGTGCAAGATGTATTGAAGGCTGCAATTATGTCAACACATAATCATCAGCTGTCTGCAATATGATGCACTAACAACAGGTTAATAGATTGTTTAACACTGTTGTATCATCTGCAGAGTTACAATAACATAGAAGACCTTGAGAAGAGGACTGCATGGTGACTAAACAAGGACTGGAGAGCAAGCAGCTGCATGTGTTGTAAGATAGTAACATAGAATTTAGCTTCAGAATACCTGTCCAGGACTAGACCTTTTGAATACAAGTCATGTGCATAAGAGCCAAATTGCTGCTTGGCATGATGTTCCAGCTTAAGTAGCTGTGATTGATGTATTGTCAGTTGCCGAGAAGAGTACTTTTTAAATCTTTTTTTCTCTTATACCACTATCACAAACAAAACAATTATGTGCACCACTAGGTTTTGAAATTGTAACTGACATTTTGTTTCTGCTTTTCGAAATCAACTGTATGTTCAGTAAACAGTGCATGTGAGGTTGAGATGGCTCTTGAAAAGCTAAAAAGACACAAATCACCAAGTATTGATCAAATCCCAACAGAACTGATTAAAGCAGTGGGTAGAACAATTCATTTGGAGATACATAACCTTACTAATTCTGTATGAAATAAGGAGGAATTGCTTGAACAGTGGAAGTTGTTGTTCATTGTACCTGTTTATAAGAAGTGTGATAAAAGAGATCACAGTAATTGTTGAGGCATGTTACTTTTGTCAACAACATGCAAAATTCTATGCAATGTTCTGCTCTCAAGATTAACACCATATGTAGGGGAAATTATTGGGTATCATCAGGGTGAATTTTGATGCAACAGTTCAACTACTGATCATATATTCAGCATTCATCAAATACTTGAGAAAAAATGGGAATAAAATGAGGCAGCACATTAGCTACTTATGGACTTCAAGAAGTCTTGTATAATACTCTCATTGAGTTTGATATTCCTGTGAAACTGGTAATGCTAATAAAAATGTGTCTAAATGAAACATTTGTCTGACACGTTTCCTGTTAAGAAGAGTTTAAAGCAAGGAGATGCTCTGTCGCTGTTGTTTTTCAACTTTGCTTTAGAATATGCCATTAGGAAGGTTCAGGCAAACCTGGAGGGCTTGAGTGGTACAGCAAGCTGCTGATTTATGCTGATGATGTTAATATATTGGGTTGAAGCATACATACTATAAAGAAAAACACAGAAGCCTACTAAGGCTGCTAGTAATAAGATTGGTCTAGATGGAAATGCTCAGAAAATTAAGTATATGGTCATGTCTCGAGACCAGCATGCAGAAAAAAATCACAACATACAGACAGGTAATAAATCTTTTGAAAGAATGAACAGTTCAGATATTTGGGACCAACCCTAACAAATCAGCATATTTAAGTCAGGGAATGCTTGCTATCATTCGCTGCAGGATTTTTTGTCTTCTATTTTTCTATCCAATAACATAAAATCAAGGTACACAGAATTGTAATTTTGCCTCTTGTTTTGTATGAATATGAAGCTTGGTCACTTGAGCTGAGGGATGGACGTAGGCTGAGGATGTTTGAGAATAGGGAGGTGAGGAAGATATTTGGGTGCAAGAGAGACGAAGTGGAAGGGGAGTAGAGAAGACTCCATAATTAAGAGCTTCATGCTGTGTACTCCTTACCAAATATCTTTGGGTGATCAAATCAATAATAAGATGGATAGGGCATGTTGCACATATGGGGGATAGGGAAGGTGCAAACAGGGTTTTGGTGGGGAGACCCAAGGGAAAGAATCACTTGGAAGACCTAGGCATAGATGGGAGGATAGTATCAAAATGGATCTTCAACAAATGGAATTGGGAGGCGTGGATTGGATTGATTAGGCTCAGCATAGGACAGGTGGTGGGCTCTTGTGAATTTAGTAACGAATCTTGGGTTCCGTAAAGTGGGGGGAATTTCTTGACTTCCTAAGGACATGTTAGCTCCTCAGGAAGGACTCTGCTTCATGGAGTTAGTTAGTTAGTTAGTTAGTTTTTAGTAAAGTTAACATTAATTGTATAACACTTTAATGTACTAGGAAAATAGTAAAATTAAATAATAAAAGCAGGCAATTGATCAGTCACACTATTGCAGCTAGCACACTTTTTATCTGCAGCAATGCAAATGCAAGAAAAATACAAGCGATGTAAGTAAATCAAAACTAAATTTATGGATTCAAATAATTCAGATGGCCCTTCTGTTGAAACTGGAGTGTGCCTATTAGTAACAACTGACAGTACAGTTTCATAGCAAATACATGTATTACTAGGTTCTGTTGCTTGCTACAACCCCTAGTCGGTGGGATTTGGGGGTTATAAATTTGTTTCTCTCTCCCCCCCCCCCCTCACAAAATGCTTACTGATTTCCTACTTGCTCCTTGCAACCAGATGCTGAAGGTTAGTGAGTTTGTAAGGATTTATGACTAGTTTTTGGTTAATATTAGCCACTGTTAGAGATGCAACTGAACAGCCAAGAAGAGTAACCAGGACATCCTAGAATGATCAGTTCCTCTGTTCTGACACACTGTTTGGTGCTTGAACATGTTACAATATGCAGACATCAGTTGTAGTTGGCCAACAAACAACAATCTTATATTATATTTGAGCTTAACCCTTGCAGACTGGGAAACACACACAATGATATAGCATAATATCCCAGAAGACCTGAATTATCAATAACAAAGTATTTTGGCATACACTGTATAAACACAGCATTTTTCTCTCATTTCAATACATTTGAAATAATTTTAATAATACAGTTCTCATTTTTAAAAATAAATTATGAAAAAAATAGAAGTTTGCAAGTATTTTTGCATACCACCAGACAACTCTCAATATAGCACCAGTGATGCAAGAAAAAGCAGTTGAAAAGCACTGGTCTAGTATGACCTACTGAGATTCCCAAAGGCATTACTATGGCACCCTTTGATGTCGTCTTGGTGGTCTAAAACTATGGTCAAGCAGATGAAATAGGATTGCTCACTTATAAGAATATAAGCCAAATGAATATATTCATCTCCATGTTTGAAGAATATAAAAAGTCAGACAGCAATAACCATCCAAATGAATCCCTTCTGAAGTGCAGAAGTTTCTCAGTGACTGCTATTCAACAAATGGTTGGTAAGGTTGGCAAGGTGCTCAGTCTTATCTTCAGTATTGTACAATATATTTTGAAGATATATTAACATTACTATTTTCTTTTAATTTTCAGTATGAATGCAATAAGAATTATATGAAAATTCAAGTATTCATTGTCATAATTGCTGTTTAGAACCTTCTCAAGTAATATGTTAGAAGAAGTAACATTTATTACTAACTTGGATTTTAATGGATCTATAGTGATGAATTTTAATATTATTTTAGTGCAAGACCTAGGACACAGTTATTCATACATATAAGATGCTTCATTTAGCATGATGTGCCACAGAGAGCTATATTTTGTTGCTGAATATTATACCCTTCCTTTCTGGTTGATAAACAAAGAAAATTGCTATAGTTTTATCAAAAATGCCACTGTTTGTTACAATGTACATGTTTATTGTGTTTCAGGCTGCATTTATTTTACATGTTTTTTTAATGTATGGAATGAATAATGAAACAAGAAGTGTGTACAATTCTTGTGAACAGAACTATATATAACCTTTATATGAAGAGTGTGATTTGTTGAACAGCATAACTTAGCAGCTTTTGTGTTGGAAGCTGTAAGCTAAATTAGGTTGTTATCTGGCCGGATGGCAGCAAGTTGATTGCTGTAAGAATTATGTTGCTGCTCCTATCTAGGCTGAAAGAGCTGCTGTTGAGGCTGTGTGGTTCACTGACAGGCAGTGTCCTAGGCCATATAGCTTGGTATAGTTGCCCTCCATTACAGCAATTGTTTCCACAAGCTGAGAATCACACTGCACTGGATTTCCTGTTGCAGACACAGGAGTCAAAATTAGCATTATATTTTTCCCTGCCCATACCACGAAGGCATATGGAGGACTGGGTGTACAGCTCTATTCATTATTTACCGTGACTCTAGATGAAAGTGAGCGGTCATCTTCACACTCTGGCCACTCTGTCACCAGGGGCAGAGCCTACACTACCCACTGATTAGGAGGCTGGTTGGGCCTTGGAGCTGGTCTGGATGCTTTGAAGAAGAAGCTCTTTTGCCTCTGCTAGGAATGGAACTATGATTTGTCAGTTGTGTAGAGATGTTAATACTTTAAACATTCTTCGCATGAAGTATGTATGTGACTAAGAGGTGGAGGGCCAGTACATTCTTCAATTCTTTACTTTATAAATTGCCTACTTGAATAAAATTTGGTATTGGGCATGTGAAAAATGTAATTTTGATCTTCATCAGCCCACTATAATCTGTAACTAACCAATTCCATAGAGCAGAGTCTTCCTTGAGAAATCAGCAGACACATAGAAATTCTACAAATTCTTGGTCTCCTGTGGAGACTGTCAGCTCTTTACTGTGTTTGCAGAAGCCCTCAATTGCTGAACATTATCCTGACCCAAATAAATTCAGCTCACTTCCTCACATCCCGCTTAAGATCCATTTCAATATCCTTCTTCTACATCTCCATGATGGTCTGTTCTGAGTAGGCTTTTAGACCAAAATTTTGTATGTCGCATACTCTGCGCAGCTGAGTTGCTGTGATTTGGTCATTTTACTGTTTCCAGTGAAAATGTGAAAATGCCAGTCCTTGTTGAAAACTGCAGAAGATGGAGCTGAACACATTTGTTCAGTTGTCCTTCATTTTGTTTGTGAGACATTGTATCAGGTCTAGTGCAGATTATGATGCTGGCAGTCACCAACAGCTACTGCAGAGAAACATTAAAGTTCCTGGCTCCTATTTTTCAATTCCCATTTGAGATTCAAACATGGTTCCTCCAACTGCAGATCTCGTATGTACTATTCCTGTGAATACCACACATACATGGATTCTGGTATACCTCAATAGTTTTCCTCTTCCCACATTCAGACCATTGTGACGAGAAGTATGAAATATTTCTGTATGTTCCATTAACACTTCAACATTTCTTTATGTCCAGTCATCTTATACATACCTTTGTTGTCTAAATTACTAATTTGCCAGATTTCATCAGAGAATGCAAAAAATACAATGTGTATTTTTGGCTGATACATAAAAACCTGGGCAAGTTCTTAGGGGTAGCTTGCCATTGCTTTTCCCCGCTTTTTAGATGTTCCCACTTTTCACCACCAGGTACCTCCACGTCCGCCACGACGTGAGAGATCCCAGCGGCGGAAGTGGGAA
>Ga0209628_10001534_pt1 | contig 15065 bp, 8 predicted proteins | sample TergutCu122P4_FD_187285 | JGI IMG/M metagenome (GOLD analysis project Ga0209628, IMG submission 187285) | Cubitermes ugandensis P4 segment gut microbial communities from Kakamega Forest, Kenya - Cu122 P4 (SPAdes) (version 2) | ecosystem: Host-associated > Arthropoda: Insects > Digestive system >...
GGGGGGGGGGCGTTGGAGTTGGTGGGTGGTGTTCTTCCTAAACTTTTCCTCTCCAGTCCTATGTTTCATGCTACCTCAGTTGGTTCTTTGAGGTTATATAACAGATAGTAATGATGTACATGTTGTGTTTGTTGTTTGCTGTGATTTATTTATAACCATTTTTTTCTTTTATGGTGGTCTGTAATTACATCTGTCCATTTATTTTGTGAGGTTTCCTTTGAATCTGGTTTCTCATTCTGAATTACGTTCCACTCTCTGTATTTCTGTGTACACCCTCTACCATTGCATTTCCATCTTTCTGCAGCAGTGTAATAATTAGTCACGTAAAACGGATTATATTGGGCAGTGTGTATCAAAGTTACATTCATCTCACAACTTTTAACATAGACCAACTCTCTCAATACCATTTTTCACAGTATTGTCAAATTTCTTTGGAGATGAAATGACCGACTGAAGTATACACACATCTTGCCCATAATGCGTTTGTTTCCTGTACTAATGAAAGTTACATACTGGTAATAGTTTAGAGATAAGCATGTTCCTAACACTTGTTTTCCTTTTTGTTGTTCAGGATGAAATTGGGCTAAAAGAATGGGCGTTGTCTCTCCGGTCTGCTCATAAGTGCTCACTGGAGCTTCTAGGTAATATGGCAAAGAAAGCAGGCAAGATTTATGGCACAGAAAGGGATGCGAACAACAGGAATCCCTTCATCGCAGCCAGGAACACCAATGGCAATTAGTGACAGCCAGAATACCTTGTGCTGCTGTGATGGCAGCATCAGTATATATTCCAATCCAGTATTGCCTCGCCACGCCCCTATATGGGGCTTAAGTCATGAGGTGACCTTGGAATCCATATGCCCTTTCCTTCATCCCGTTGTGCCAGCCTCTGGCTGGTCTCAAGGAGAGATGAAGGTAATCACAGGGTGCAAGTATGAAAGCACCAAGCACTAACGGTAAATCCTCCCATATTTGTTGCTATCTATATATCGCATTTACCCTCCCTTTGAAGTTCCATATGTGGTATGGCCTGTTTTAGTACATGGAGTTTCATCCTCCCAAAATGATGATGCAGTGCACACCACCACCATTTGTGTATTTAGATAGCAACTACACAAATAAAGGTTTGAACTCTCATTCTTCTAGATCCTTCTGCCCTTTAATATAAAGTGGAAATCTAAAAACCTAAGGTCTGTGTGTGATTTAAGTTTGTAGAACAAATTGGAATGTCATCCAGAATAATGAGTTAAAATAGAAAGGATGTGCTGCAATCTAATGTTGTATTTCTCCTTTCTCCTCTGTTTCCCAGCAGGGAAGTCTGTGAGCCTATATGTACATGGTGTGTGTATGTGTGTGTTTGTGTGTGTGTGTGGGTGGGTGTTTTTAATATGTACAGTATGTCTCTGGTTCTGCTGTATTGAAGTGTGAAAAATTTGTATGTGTATGTTGTGATATAGGGAGTATGAATGCATTCTCAGATTTATTGTACATAATGCAGTAAATTCATGTTTAACAATATCATTTGTGTTGAAGAAATGCTGAATGCTCGCTTCTTCTTAATGTCCTACACTGTGTGAAAAAGTACATTTTATCCCAGGTTCCTGGTATTTATTTTCTAGACATTGGATGCAGATTTTTTAAAAGTCTTTTGTGTTTCATGGTGAAAGTTGCAGTGTTTTAAGTGTTTAGATAAATTCAGGAATTTTGCAATGCAGAATCAGAAGGGTAGAAATGTTAACATGTGTACAAAGTGAACATGTAAATGAATCCCTTTTTATACAGTGCTTTGTGTCTGATGATAATACCCTTCTTTGTGCCCTGTCACACATCAGGTGAGAAATTAAAACAGATTTAGGTTGGATGAAATTTTGTGTAGTTGAAACTTACATGAATGTATGTTATTTTTTTGTAAAATAATTTGTTTTATGTGTTTGTATGCCTTTGTAGTTATGTAAAAAGAAATCAAAATTCTCTTCCTTTCTTGCTCATTTGCTTGCTTGTTTGTGATTGTTGTTATTATTATTGTGGGAGATTTTTGCATAGGTATTTATTTAAAATAATCCAGAATTTTTTGGAAAGTTCTGATTCTTTTTACCATCTGTCTCTCTTAAAAAATACATACTTCTCAACTGAGATGTGTCACACCATACAACATTATTGTTATGGTAGTACTGACAATTGCTCATAGAAGAGAATCCTGTGTTTTTTCATTCGTATTTTGTCACAAAATGTGTTTTGTCTGTTGATCTTGATGCTGTGGCCTACTGCTGTCAGATGCCAGTCACATTTCAGTCCATTTTTTTGGAAGCAAATGTCACATCATCTTGCCACATATTGTTTCAGTACTTTGCTCTGTAAAACATTGTTAAGAATTAATTATTTGTGTTTATATTATGGCTTTTATATGATAGAAAACAACAGTACCGAGTGTTATTATTTGTTCCTAGCAGCATAACAGAGACAGACCACAGAGACTGAATGATGGGCCTAGATAGTTCTGTTGTTTTCACCTATAACGTTTTGTTTTTACATGTTAGGAGATGTGTCAGAATAGTTTACATAACACATTCAGAACAAAACATGCCATCTGTTAAGTACATTACTTCGTATAGGTTTTTCCCTATTTCTGTTCATATCTTAATGTTAAAAGATATTTTAATCTGTAACGTGTAATGTCGGTCTCTGGGCTTTAGCCAAATGGCTGGCATCAAGACACCAGACCATAGGACCAGTGATAGTTACAGCCAGATACTGCCTTGATTTCATTGACTGTAGCTGACATATGCATATACTGTGTGTGCACTGTGACAGAAGTCATCAAGATATATTGAAAACTTCTGTTCATCTTCAGCAATGGTGATGGGTACAAACTGAGCAAAGTCTGGCTACACCTCTCTTCTACCAATTCTTGTCCATATGACCCCTTCCCATTGGATAGCACTGCTGTCTGCAGTCCTACCAATTATTGCCACTGTGAGAGTTGTATATACTGTTCCACACCTGCTGCTCATTTCCCCTGAATAGGTTGATTTCAGGGTGCACCAATATTTGAACAGCTTCAGTGTGAGACATGGCTAAACCCAGCATTTGTACATAAAACACAGGCTGCAAAAATCTAAGAACAAAAACATGTTTTAATGTACTTGAGTTCTGCAGTGCAGGTTTGTAATTTATGATTACAGTGATTGACAATACTGTCATGTTCGTCACATGTGGAATGTGGTTAGGTGTCTGTGTAATCCTTTTCCCCATTGCAGCATGACATTTCAAATGCTTTCTAAGGTCTTAGGAGAGCAATAGTGGCCATTAGTATCTTTAATCTACCTGCTGTATATGCTATGCAATTGAATTTTTTGGCCTATTTTGTAATTTGTTTTTATTCTCATTTCTGTTTGATACAGTGCCAATGTTGAAAACAGTTGTGATTTTAACTGTGTTGGAGTTGTGAATTGTGAATGTATGCTACACAGTTACTATAGTGAAAGCATAGTGTGAAACATGTCGTGCATTTCGTACATGAAACATTACTGAAATTGTGATCTGAAGTTGCGATACTGATGGCTTAAGTTCTAATTTAAAGTTGTGTAAAAGGTTTCTATGGTGGTTGCTGATAAAATTATTTTTCTTTTAGGTTTCTGAGCCACGTAGTGGTAAGATGTTCCAGTGTTTTAGAAGAACATATTGCCTTCTCTGAAATGTCAGAATGTTTAACCACTATGCGGGGCAGAAACCCAAAATAATACCATAATTTGGTTTTATAAAATAAATGCTATATTAATTTGTGTATTTTTAGATATGGTGCACATGAAAGCATTGTTATTTGTTCATGATAGATAATACTGAATTTTATGTTTTAGGTATAAATATTTTGCATTCTTTTCTTGGTGTTGTATGAAAACAGCTTCTGTTCAAAGTATGATTGAAAAATGTTCATAGAAAAAATGTCAGTAGTGACATTAAACAGTGCAAGCAGTTGAATCTGCAGTTACTTAATCTGTGTTGCATTTTGCTACTCACAGCTCTATATGGATTTGAATGTCATTGCCACATCAAAATGACTTGCTGTGATAAGCCTAAGAGAAATGTAAAATGCAGAAATATGTTTTTTTATGTATTTATTTTCACAATATATAATATCACTTCCTTGGACTCTGTTGCAGACAATATTTAGCCATGAGAAAAGAAATCTTCTCAGTGTCAATACACTTCTTTGTTCTAATTGTAAGTTCTCATATGCAGAATAAGTTTCTAATTATTAGGACTTAGATTTAAGCATTATTTTTAAAATTATTTTATTTGAGAGGAGATGGAAAATTGTTGTGAGTGTATTGGGTTTGTTTCGAAATTCTTTGATGGGTGAACTCTTGTCCGGTGTCCTTTTCAAACCCTGAACTGCTGAAGTTAGATGTACAGGATTGTACGGTATTTATAAATCACTGATATGGAAAGGCCTTCAGCTGCATTGAGTGGCACAGATTTGACTTCTCCAGAATGTAAATGCTGCAAATACAGTACTGAAAACAGGAGAACGTTGAATGGAGATTGTTAGAATAAATTAGAAAAGTCACATTTTGTGTATTAATAGAATTACCTGTAGAGGGTTAAGAAGGTCTTAAAATCATATGCATGTATTGCCTTGTGAGATAGGTAGTGGATTACTGATAGCACTATAATAAGTTTCAGGTTAAGTATTTACAACATATTGTTTATTATTAATACAGTTAAAAGAATGTAACACAGAGATATACAGTTCGTGCTTTGGTGGTGTATAGAAATGTATTTTAAAACTCCATAAACCTGAATGTCATAAATTGCAAGTAGGGATTGAAATATATATTTTTTACAGAACTCATTCAGAGTATTGAGGTTTTTGATATAAAGAAGGCTTTTCAGGTTTGATAAATGATGATGATCAGCAGTACACTTTATTCTAATATATTGCATTATGCTGGTTGTTTGTGTAATTGAATATCATTCATATATTAACTCAACACAAAATATCTGTAATGACACACAGTTAACTGGAATGTGTGGCTGAATAGAGTGTTTAAAATTTAAATCAGGTCTGTTGTAACAAGAGTTATGAATTAATCACACCAGCTATGATTACATTTGATTTCCTGCAACAGTTGTACAGTTTCAGCAACTACATGAACTGAGTACAGTGTCAGGTGATACTGGTAGTGCAAGTGGATGAGACTTTCTTGTTTGTTCTAGCAGTCACCATTTTCAGAACTCCCCCCCCCCCCCCCCCCCCCTCCAATGTCACAACAGCCCCTAATAGGCCAGGGCATCCTTATTATCAAGGCTTCATAATCACACTCAGTTCAGGACATAAATGGTGCATGCAAAAATGTCTGTTTAAAGGTTGATGAATTCAGAAATTCAAGTTATGCTGTGTAATAAGATCCTTTACTATTGATGAGTTGAGAGCATTCCTTCTTGATTGTAGAATATAACATGGGAAGGACTAATACCAGTTGTCAAAGCATTTGTAGAGTGAACTGTAATTCACATTAGGTTTCTGCACCATGTGTAGTTACATATTCTTGTTTCCACATACCAAGCTTAACATTACGTTACACTGTTAGAATAATGTAGAAGTATACCGTTGAATTAATTTTGTGTCACGTGTGACAGTGAACCTATCAAACTGTTAACATGAGACAGATGAGGTGGGTGTGGCTGTATATTACTATTTCTGGTAGTAGACTTTAAATGCCACCACCCATTACCAAAACCTGTCATTGGACATGATCTTGAGGCATTTCCATCTACAAGAAAATTCTTGTAATCCAACATTTGAAAAAATTCAGAAATTGTGATAATCTGGCACTTGAGGAGAGTAGTCCCCAGACTGGAAGTTTTGCTCTTTACCAGAAGAAAGCCTGATGAATGAAACAGACATATCTCAGGGACATACTGAAAAAGGCTTCCAGAAGTATGTACATCAAATTTTGTCGTATCTTCTGACCCCTTGTGTCCTTCATCGACTTCTTGCACTACAAAGCTCCAGAAAAACAGACGTGGACCCAGATGACCTCTGAACCAGCAAATGAAGGAGATATCCAAGTAGAATACTCCTCTGATTTGTTGTACAGCCCTGTATAGGAGCAGTAACAAAAAATTACCTGTAATAACATAGGTCAGTATATGTTCCATCTGATAAACCAGAATATTCAATAATTCAGTGCCTTTCTGGTCCTGTGCATGCCAGATTAATGGGTTTTGCTGTATATCCATTCCTGAGAGCTGTTCCCCTATTGTCATGAAGTTCCTATCACGCACTTCCTGCCTTTATCCTCCACTGGATATACTCTACTGGGTGTTTTGCTGTAAGGGAGTAAATAAAGTGAGGTATTGATACACATTTTGGCTTCATGTAAACTTATTTGTATGCCACAAATTTCTCAGTCAGCTAGATATTTTCCCCCTCCCCATGATGTAACTGTAGTAGGGTTTTGTGAAAAATTTCTTCATGAGGTACAAGGTCTTATTATAGGCAAGGTGTAACTTGAATTTGTTTGAACTGAATAACTATTTTTGGTCACTAAATTAAATTAATCTTGGAACATGACTAAAATTTAAACTTTTTTACATTGTAATATGGCCAATAATTCTTCAACCTTTTTCACATGAGTTTAATTGTGCTTTATTTTACACCATACTATGTAGTACTGTCAATATAATTTATTGTCAAACAATATTTCAATATTCATGTGAGCAGTGTAATGTATAGTTAAAACAGGATCCTATGGAAGTCTGGCATGTAATCAACAAATGACAGAGTAGGAATTATGATAATTACTTTTATATGCATTTTTGTAGCCATGTTGGTTCACCCATTGATTTCACAGTCCAGGTGACTGGTAGTCTTCGTGGAACCATTTGGTTTGTCAGGTGAAGGCATTAAGTAATTGTGAATGATTCGCATTGCAGCTGTTTTTCAGGATCATAGAGTCCACTGTATAACAGTAGAACTTGCTGTATTACATGTTTGATCATGAAGAACAGACATAAGTAGTTTGTATCAAACATTGCTAGTACCAAGGTAGATGCTCTCTTTGAGGCTGGCTTACTGGATGTGCTGTGCTGTGTAATTGAAAACTGCTAAGCAAAAAGGAAGCTTTCATTTTTGCCAAAAGGCATAACTTTGTGTTATGTTATTACAGTTCTAGCTCCTCACACCCTACACATTACAGTGTATCCAGTAGGCAGCACTTCTTTAACCACTCTACATCACTTTAATTTATTAGTGTTTCCACTGTGAATAAGTAAACAAAAAAGGACCTAAGTTCAAACAGGATGTGTAGAAAATAGGATTTTCCCAGACACAGAAAGTAGAAATTGTATTTATAATCTGTTGGATGTCATGCATTTTCTTTTATATTGTAATATTCTCAACTGAGCTTACTTTCAAACAAATTCTGTATAGTGCCATCTTATTAAGACTAACAGTATTGTTTTTAGAAAGATCAAAATGTTCTTCCGCAGTGTCAGTGCTTTGTGTGACCTTGTTTGTAAGGGAAATGTTTTGTCAGCTGCATGCCTGCTGTACTGTCATCTGATTAAGTGAATGCTGTTAGAAGTGAAGCCAGTTGTTACCCTTAGTTACTTATTGGATATGAAATTTGTTTCTAATCCTTACTGTATAAAGGAAATTGTATATACTGGTTGGTCATTCCCCATTGATAATGTCGACAAGAAAACTTGGAGGTTTTTATTACTGGCTTTATTTGGCACTATGCCCAGTGTTACCTGCACACCTTCTGTACCTCCACTTCATAATTTCTGTCCTCACACATTGTACTCCTCTCCCCATTTGCTTCACATGCCCCTTTTCCACCTGACCTCGTTTTCAATTCCTGCTTTCATCTTTTTATTCCCCTGACTCCATTGTCTTTCCTCCTGTGCCAAAAGAGGATGAATGGAGTGTAAATTAAAGGGGGAAGGTTGGATTGGGTACTAGAATCGAAGATGAGGGGGAAGGATTGGAAAGAAAATAGTGAGAGGGTCAAAGGTGAATGTAGGAGGAGATAAACTGAGGTATAACACTAAAATGAATGTAATTAGAAAAAAATGTTACTAGACTTTTTGTCATTATTTTCAGTGGAATACATCATACAGTTTGTTGTGTGCAGGACTGCTCCCTGTATGTGTCTGCTTAAGAAAATTTGTATTCATCCACCTACAGTGAAAGTGATGGAACAATGGACCTTCCTTAGTATTTTATCATGAGGACTTTTTGTAATTTGTAGTCCCCCCCCACCTTTATATTGTACAGTTGTGTAGTATTTTTAAATAGGAAGACATATATTTATTATGAGGAAATTTTATAGCGCTCTGAGAAAGATTCATTGTTGAAAATCATAAGATAAGCCTGTGGAGTTGGTGATATTCTCTAAGGTAAACCCATAACAGAGCCCAGTCAGGTAAGTGAGGATAGGGGATGGGATGGAGGATACAGATTGTGATAGCAGGTAGTGCTTGGATTTTAGTTGTTAAGTCTGTAATATTTGTTAACAAATTTATCACTGAATTGTTAGGCCCATTCACTTAAAAGGAGTATTGTGCATTTTAGTAAATCCCAAGCTTGTCTAGAAAATCCTGACCGTCTGGACAACTGTGTTTCATTAGATCATGTTACTTTTTTAACTGTTGTCATCTGTTGCAGCCTATTAGTCACAGAATGCCAGGCTCAGCTCTGTAAAACCCTATTTGTCTTGAAGTTGCTGGGGTGTAAATGTGTCTCAATTGCCTCCTCCACCATACAATTGACATAATTGTTGCTTTTTCCTATCTACATTTGTAGCAATCTTCATACTTGACCTAATAACCCCACTGAATTGCATGCAACCACAAGCTATATTCTTGTGCAGGTGTGTATTGTGGCCAGGTTGGATGATGAGTCACATCAAAACTATGATCATGGGGATGGTGTTAAGCTCTGAAACAGTAGTTAACTTGAACCACCTGGCACAGCTGGCAGTGTGAGAATATTCTGCTGAATTCATTCTCAGTAACAGCTTCAGAAAAAAGGCAATAGGTATCTGTGTTTTACCTATGTTGCCATTTGTTTGTGTGAATGACTGCTGTATCCATTGTAGCGAAAGACATTTCATTAAATTTTGTAATGTTAATTGGCATGATATGCAGTCTGTGTTATGAAATGGTCCCAGAACAAAAATAGTTGTTCTTTAGGTCCTGGAGGAAATCATACTAAGGGGGTTCCATTGTATCTGTTATGACTAGTGTACTGATTTCAACTTTTGTTTTTTGGTATTTTTTGTTGTTCTACCAACCTGAGTTAGTTTCTGTGCGTTTCGCAACGTTACAAGCCACCAGTCAGTAATTCTGTTTGTTTGAATACAGTAGCTGGTAACTCAGAACAATTATTTCCTAATGGAGGACACATTAATTGAGACACAGTGCTACTTAACTCATTTGCCATTTCATTATTTTCTTCTCTCTGTTTTATGGCATCCAGCACTCACATCTGTCAGAAATATGTTATTTGTAATGACTTTTGTAGTATGTCATGATGTTATTCTTTTGTATACCTTATGGTTTGCAGGAAAGAAAATTTCACTCTTAGACTAAAACTTAATGCCTAAGTTTATGTGCATATTATTCTGTAGATATATGCTTATTTTTCTATCAGAACAGGTACTAACGAATAAGGCATCATATGCAGTGATTTCTGGGCAGTCATTACACAGCACACATTCTAAAGCTGAGTATTTATGTTGTAGTTAGAAATGCTGTTTTACTATGAAGCTTTTCTTCACTTTCACTTCATATATACAGATTATTTTTATTTAAATTGAACCACTTGCAATGTAAGGAAGTGTCCATCAAGTTGACTTTACCCGCTGTTTAAATGGACCTAGCAAACTGTGATGGTACCTCTACTGAGGTACATAGATGTGATTGCAATTGTTTCTCATTTATTAGGAAGTTGATATTGGTGGTGGTGTCAGATGTAAACTATTTGTATTGAAAAAAAGTTTAGTGCTGTAAATCATGGCATACTAAATTGCTAACATTGGTAGTCCTGTGTTATTAAATGGAACATATAATGCCATACCGCTAGGAATAGAGTGCAGTCCCATTGATCTGGCCAGAATATGTTGTGGTATTGCTCTGTTGAATAAAATGTTTGTATACATAGAAATTATTTCTGTGTCAGCCAATTATGAATGACAGTCATGAGAAAGAATTTTCTTCTATGGCCTATGTGACATTAAGAATAGACTGTTCCTCTCATGACAGCACCATTGCACCATAGCCACATGTGTAGAAGAATAGTGCTTGCTGTTCTGTTATTGCCTGTGTAAGTCGTTATGAATAGGAGCATGACATGACACCATTAATTTCAATGAAATATGTGCCTCTAGATAGCAGTACCACTTGGTACATATTGGTAGCACATTGAGTTTAGACTTTTAACTTGTGGTTTCTAGAATATTCACGGCTATTTAGGTGGGATATTTTTGGCAGAGGTTTTTATGTGCAAAAAAATAATGTATGTGCACAGATTGTTTTCTGTACAGATTCTGTGCTCCCAATTTAGTTACGACACAACCACAGTAATTTTCCACCGAATTGTTAACATGCATTGCTCTAATAGAAATATAATGCGAACAAGCCAGATACACACAGACCACAAGCTACATTCATGATCAGTACGTGACAGCATTTTTAAACAGGCCTTTTCTTGTCTTGCGTGATTAAGCTTTATGTTGGAAACACATACAAATAATGCATTGTTATTAAAACAAGAATGAAACTTTTTAGAACAAGTTGGCATCTTACAGAAGTTCATTGCATGCCAAAGATAAAAGACTGAACTAGAAAATTCGACTTTCTTCGGTTGGTGCTATTGGAAGTAAAAGTCCCAAAGACAACACAGTCTATTCTTAATGCTGGGTGCAGCACAGTGACAGACTGATAGGCTAAATGGTTCTGGCCTAAAATAAAAGTTAATTTTGTATGTGTCTTAAATGAACTGTCCAAAAGCCTAGATGGGAAACCCCTCTGTACTTTAGTTTAATGTCTGTCTCATGAATTGTAATACTGGTATTCTGGACATGTATCAAGATTTTTCCCAAGGAATGAAACATGAAATTGCTGTGTACCAGAAGACTTCTGTTTTTACCAACATGTGTAAAAGCCTTGTTTCCAAATTGGTTAAAATTTTTTTATTATAGCTTACAGTTGAAGGTGTTAAATCTCTAGCTTCCTCTTCTCCATATTTGGCATCTACTTGCTGGAATTGTGAAGACTTGTAAATTGTACAAGCAACATGTCATTAATGGCAGCACATGGTTACTGATGATGATTATACCATTCCAGTTCTTCAAAATAGTGTGTTCATGCATATGCGCATGCGTGTGTGCGTGTGTAAAATATGTACATTAAGTTTGTCACTATAGTGACTAAGCTATGTGCTGGATCTCCATGGAATTGTGATTGAAGTCCTGAGGGAGGCAAGAGATTTTTCTTTTCTCCAGAGCCTCCAACCACCTCTGTGGGTCACCCAGCCTTCTATTCAGTGGGTATTGGGGACCCTACCCCGGGAGTAAAGTGACTGGGACATGTGGCTAACCACTCACTCATCTAGTACCGAGGTTAAAAAAGTGAGTCACACTATACCTCCACTATGCTATATGCCTTTGTGGCCTGCTGAGGGACAGCTTTACCTCTGTACATATTATCTTGCAGTACTATACACTCCCTTGCATACTCCCACCATGAGCCTTATATATTGCGCCATATGACCTTCCCACTAGGTAGTACCACACTCCCATCCTTTATTTCATTGTGATATTAATGTATCAGGCTGCATCCTCCTCCCACTTCATTTATCCTGCAGATAACAACTTCAGTATATGCCATAATGGAACAACTTTAACAAAAGAGACAGCTACCCCCGCCTCCCAACAACTTTATATGGAAGGTTATGTTGTTAGATAAGCGATCTTTTTTAGTTGGACTGGAATTATTACTTCACCACATGTGCCCACGCCTGTGTTTTCAGTTACATTGTGTGCAGTGTGTTAATGGCATTCCCAGTTATTTTAACTGTATTTATTTTCTTCATTGTAACCGTAATTTAATTCAATATCTTACCCATTAAGGAATATCAGTTTATGATTAATCAATCAGTAGGGTCTTCAGAATAATGTTGATGCAGTCCAACAAGAAGAATTTAATGGGGACTTGGTGGTTGAAGGGTGAAGCAAAGTGCAGTTGTTTTGGTTCAGTATCATCTGGACACAGCCTACCTTCTCTTTTTCTTGTTTGTAATGCAGCCAAAACTTTTTGTGTTGAGGGGTAATACCAGGCCCCACCACGGTTCATCCCTCAGCCTTTATCATTAGGGACAATGGAAATCTACCCTGCACCACATGTACATTTTCAAAAATTATGTCAGTATAAGTCAAAAATACATTATTTAAATAGATGCTGGCGGAGTTGTATTATGATATTGGTTATGATTAGAGAAACCTGTGAATTTGAATTTGATGTGAGAGTAATTGACACGGACCCTGCATTTCTTGGTAACTGCTGACCAAATGAAGTGATTGCCAAAATCAGGATATTGTAGTGATGTTAAATAATAAGTGGGAGAACACAAGTAGCACATGAGTGTTAGTATTATTGTGTGAATTACCAGTAGTACAGTAGTAATACAGCCCACACAGAAAACTGCATATGTGAGGAAGAGTTACAGGCAAGGCATAATGTTTATATAAGAGTGGGCAAATATAAATGCTGGAGTTTTAAACATGAACTTTGTATTAACTGCTGTACACACACAGCCAGAAAAACCAGCTGCCCTCTTCACCTCTTAAAGTTATGGTGTGGTAAGTAAAATAGGTGTATGATGTGTTCCTTGACACACAACCAGATGGTAATTCAATAATGACTAATTTCAGATAGTTTTATTTCTCAACCAAAATGTGTGTGTGAAACAAGGTGATATTCATGTAGGAGAAAACAAAATTGAAGTTCAAAATTACTTGTAATTCAGTCCACAGCTATTGATAAGAAATGTTTTTGTTTTTACAATATAGCTACTTGTTTTTGGCTTATAATAAAGCCATTGTCAGGCTGTCCTTATAAAAATATATAGAGGAACTTTACAGTGTTTAGCGACAATGCTGTGGCAACCTCAAAATGTGCAAATATTGTAAAGACTGCTTGACTAGTATTTGATACTGTATATTGCCTTATGTTTTGCAGATGCAATATTTATGAAACTGGATATGTTTCCTCTATCAGGAGTTGAAAGGGGACAGGGTTCCTGCATGTTTGGGCTTGTTAAAAGGAGTTAGTCACAGTTCCTCATCAATGGTTTAGATTAAATTAATTCCAAATGATAGTGGTAGGCTACTCAAACTTGCTACTTAATTCTCTTCTGTGTTAACTTAACACCACACATGCAAAAGTAATGAAAGGACAGGAGACATCATATTCCAGCAGTTACTGGAATTAATTTTGACTTCGGGCATATGAAAATGCACTGGTGCAGGTCAGGAGGTATGGATGTGGAAGGTGCACCATATTTACTAGGAGTTTGAATCAGGTAAATGGGAAAATACAGAGTCAGCCAAAAGTCAGTGTTCACCAATACTACAAAAACCATATCATTCTTAGTGTACATGTTACAAATGTGAAGCAAAGTGACAGTCTGAGGAAGGGGGTGGTTGGATGCCACAAGTCGTATGTGCCGTAGTACTATGTGGTGGTTTCATTATTTCTAGTATATGTGCACAGTTATTTTTGGACCACTCTGTATCTACTGCATTGATTATACAGTTGTGGGAAGAGCCACTATCAGATGGAATTAGGAATGTGTGTTGTTCCAGAACTGGTTATAATGGTCCCATATCTTGTAAAGGATACATGTTGATTTGGCAGTGATGTTTATAGGACTTGTGATTCAGCTAATTAAAATTTGGAGTTTTACTTACCTGCCCCATTGGAATCATTTTTGTCCTAATGCTGAAATTATGTATTGAGTTGTGTATCTGGAAATTGGAGAATTCATTTGAGTATTCTTGTAGAATTATGTTTTCAAAAAATGGTGGATTGTGTTACATTCAGTAACTTAATTTGTATTCAAATTTAAGCTCTTAATTACTGCAATGGAGTGAATGCGTAAGCAGGGTGTTCACTGTTGGTGAAAGGTAAACAAAATATAGGTTATAGTGGTGTGCATCCTGAACTCCCGTAGGGCTTTATTTAAATATTAAATGAAAACTACTCATTTAGAAGTACTGAGTAATTCATTAATTAGTTGAACTTATATATGTGGGTGTAATCCCTTGCCATAAGATTTGTTTTCATGAGTTACATGACAACACTGGTAAGCCTATTTTCCAACAAGTTTTTGTTGTCATGTTTCTTTTATGCCATTGTTTCTTCATTCAGTGTGCTTAGTGCTTGTAACATACTACATAATGAATTTGTTATTGGTTTTATAATAGTGCTACATAACTGCTGCTGTTGACTCTCTACCTAGTTATAGAAATGTAACCTCACACTAACATGACTACCTTTATGAATCTCTGGCTTTCGAACAAACTGCAAAGTCGTTCATACGTGATGTCATATAATTGAATGGAATTTATCACATGTAAAATTTCATTCCCAAATTGTGGTCTGTTAGGAAAAAGTGAAGCTGCAGTTGAATTTTGTAAGTCAAAAAGAAACTGCAGCAGTTGTCCAGCAGCACTTTATTCTGCATTTGGTCACCACATAAGTATTAGACTATACAGCAGTAATTTTGTGTTTTTATACTGTATTGTTTATAGTACCATGTATAGCTATATGTGTATGTATTTATTGGACAAGAAACAGGTGTCTGTTTCATTGAAATGGATATTGGGGAAGTTGTGTAATTGCTGTGTAAAGCATTGCAACAAAGCAGGACAAGAATAAAATTGTTAACTAATTTTTGCTGCAGGTTGAGTTTACAGGAGTGAAAAATTAAGGTGATTGAACAAGAATGATATGGTATGATACACTATATTTCCTGTTAACAGTTGTAAATAAGAA
>Ga0209628_10001535_pt1 | contig 15057 bp, 12 predicted proteins | sample TergutCu122P4_FD_187285 | JGI IMG/M metagenome (GOLD analysis project Ga0209628, IMG submission 187285) | Cubitermes ugandensis P4 segment gut microbial communities from Kakamega Forest, Kenya - Cu122 P4 (SPAdes) (version 2) | ecosystem: Host-associated > Arthropoda: Insects > Digestive system...
TATTATCACTCTCCTCGTTTAATATGGTTGACATTATTTTTGATTTATTGCTGTGAACAATTTTCTTTTTTTCTTCAAGCGTATCAGTTTCAGTTACGGATTCAGTCGGTTTCGCTGTATTCTGTATCTTGTTTTTATCAGATATGTCATTATTACCGGCTTGACCTGTTTTTTTTAATTGGTTATTTTTTGTCTTTGGCAGATTAGGCGCGTTGTTTTTTGGGTTTTGTTTATTAGTCTGCGGTTCTGCAAACGGTAAAAAATTAAGTTCCTCTTCGTCTATTTTTGAATACCATTCAGGTATATGTTCGGATGCTTTGCGCGGCGACAGTTTCTTTGATTCGGAGTGGAGCGTATAATCGTATTTATCTACTTTCAATACTTTATGTCCCCGGGCTATCACAAGAGCTTTCTCGACAGGAAGCCTTAATACTTCGTCCATAGTGAGAAGTTTGCGCCTGCCCGTTGAACTTGTTTCGCGGTATTCGGGCGTGTAATTACTTACCCGCCATGTGTTAAGCTGTTTAGCTTTACTGCTCACCCCGATTGTGACTTCGCCGGTTCTGTCCGAAATGAATTTCGCCGTGATTTCATCGGTACAGCCGAGAAATAACTGGACGTCGCAATTGCCGATTATTTCCTGCCACTGGTTCTGCGGGTATCTGTTCTGCATTTGGGCAAGATTTTGGAATATGACGCTTATACTTATATTACGGCTTCGTATCGTGGATATTTTTTTTGTCAAATCAGGTATGACGCCGATATTCGCAAGTTCGTCTGCAAGTATATGTACGGGAACGGGCAGTTTGCCGCCGCTGCCGTATTTATCCGCGTAACGCACAAGTTTGATGAACAAAAACGACAGAAACAACGACGAGAGAAAATCAAATGTTGAATCCTGGTCGCTTGTGATACAGAAATACGCGCATTTTTCACGCCCCGGCAGCGTAAGGTCGATTTCGTTATAGGTTGTTATCATACGGATCAATCTGTTCTGGAATACCTGAAGCCTGCTGCCGAGTCCGATAATGATACCGCCGCGCACGGTATCCGCAGCCTGTTTAAATATATTGTACGGAGCTTTGGCCGGATCCTCAATCACAAGAGGATCGAATAATGTATTCAATTCTGTTTCCGTACTTAGCGTAAGGAGCTTATATACCTGACCGATGTTTTTACCTTCAGGGGGATAATTCCGCTCGACATATAAAATCAGCGCTTTTAACAAGTTTAACTCCGCGCTGTCCCAGAAATGCTCCGGTTTCCCTGTGCTGGTATTCTTTATTATGACGTCCGCGAATAATTGCGCCATGATTTCCTGCCCCTCAATCTCGTTAAGGCAATTCCAGCTGTCTGAATTTTCGGGATTGATAAGGTTGAATACTTTTACGGTATAACCGTTCTTTCTCAAATATTCGCTCATATCCTCATACAGTTCCGATTTGGGGTCGGTCAATATAAGCGACTCGCCGCGTTTGGCGCACTGGAAAATCATATTTCGGGCGAACGCGCGGGACTTCATTGAACCGCTCGCGCCATATACCGCTATGTTTCTGTTCATGCGGCTCTGTTCGGGCACGCACACTATTTTACCGTCAAGCTGTCCGAGTATTGTGCCGCGCGTGGACTTGACGCTTGATACCGTTTCCAGCACTTTATCCATTTCGCTTGGCGTCATAAACCCCGATGTGCCGTATGTGCCCGTATTGGAATATGTCAAGTTTCGTTCGCGGTCGATTTCCCCGATATTGCCGTGTCCCATCTTCATTATTACTAAAAATAAAACAATGAAAAGCCCTATGCAAATACCGATGCCGTATAATCCGTTTGGAAACTGTATGACCGCTTTGAGGCAATCCGATATACCGGTTGAAGGGAATGGCGGGTATGTGCCGTCGCCGGCATAGTTTCCGGCGTTCTGCCAATCCGCATAATTCGTTATGAACTGCGATATATAACCGCCCGCATACAATACGACGGCTATGAGCGGCAGGAATAATAACAGTTTCAATACCTTGCTTATCTTCACGGGAAAAAACTCCCTTCAAACTTTTTAAAATCTATTGTCTCAAACTCGACCCTGCCGCCGCAAAACTTAGACAATATTTCTTTCTGGAAATCAAAACAAATTACTGTCCCGGTTCTATCCTGTAACTCCAGCATTGAAACAAACCTTGCCAGTCTCGGCATATCAATAAGATACGCGTATAATACGGGATCGCCGTTTTCGTCCACGGCGTCGTTTTCTATCCCTGTATTTCTGTCGGGGGGATACAGGTTTTCCCGCAGGATAGAATTAAGTTCTTTTCTTTTGTCAATGTCGCACAATAATTTTAACATTACCTCGCCGTATCTGTCGTTTGTCAGATATATAAATTCGTCGAATGTACCGTCAAGAAAGAAATAACTGCGTTTTTTCTTTTTTCCCCCTGATAATATCCGGTATAGCATTTCCATATTGTTTCCGAATAAAAGCCCGGTTATTTTTAAAGAAGAGTATTGATTTTTCATACGGGACAAACAGAGATAGTGCCTTACGATTGCCTTCATGCTTATTTCCGATTTATAATCCCATTTCATATCGTAGTTTTCCGTATTATATACAATATGGATTTCTTTATTTGTCAGTAATATGCCGACCGCGCGGGCGTTCTTTACTTTTATCATGTCGCTGTCCAGTTCTTTGTATTCGCGCGAGCCGTAAAATGCCGGATACGTAACCGCGACCGGTTCATTATTGTTATTGAAAACATCGGGTTTATCGTCTCGGAATATTTTAACTCCCGCCTGATACATTATGACGTTCACCGAAGCGACCCTATGGAGCCTGAGCCTGCGTTTAATATCGCTCTGTATCCTGTTGGTCTCAACCATGCCCGTGAGATAAAATTTGAACCTGTCGGGATTGCCGAACAGAAGCTCTTTTTTAGTTTTCGCCGTCAGCCTGTAACCTCGAAGCCCGTCTTTGTAGTACGTTTTTATAACGTCCGATTTCTTCAGATTCGTAACTAACTTTTCTTTATATGACTCGCCGCCGCCGAGTCTGTAGATAGCGTTGGCGGGCAGTTCTCCCGATATGGCAATCAATTCGGCGAGTTCGTTTGCCTGCGTGTTTTTATCGCCCATGTTTTATATATCGCCTCCCATCTTTTTTACCGTATTGCTCCTATATCCTGTTACATTCGTTTATTTCGCCTGTTTTTAACCCGCCCGTATATTGCCGTGTTTGCGGATATTTTACCGTATCGGATTATTGTCCTTTCGTTTACCCTGAAAATCCGATATGTTTTTCCGATATATTTTTACCGCTTCGCGATCCACTCGATAAATTTGTCTTTGCTCATAACGCTTACGGATGTGCAGTCTTTTTTACCGTACTCAGTTGTGTTGTGAATTTCGCACACAGCCCCGCTGTCGTCCGTCATAACATACGCCGCTATCGCGTCAAGGACTTGTTTTAATTCTATATTGTCGTAATCCCGTATGCGCCTGTCCGGTGTTTCTTCGGAATATATTTGCGTGAAGCACACGACGCATTCCTTATACTTTTCAATATCCGTAACGGTAAAATATTTATCCAGCGCGAAATATATCGGGTCGAGTAAAAACTCGGAATTTTTCAGTTGCTTCTTTTTCGGGAGCAGGGCGGGGAATACCATCGTAAAAATCCCGTCTGCGTATGTGATATCTATTCCATGCGCTTCGGAGACTTTTTTCATATATTCGCGTTTTGTTGTGTTGGTGCTTTCGTAAATCAGGTGCCTGATATTACAGGTGATTTTTTCAGCCCGTATCGCCGCTTCAGCCGAAAGGTTTTCGTAAACGTCGGGGAACGCTATTTGTTTTGTCGTCTCTATAGAGTTCAGCATTTTTTGAAGCGTTGTCAATTCGCTGTCGATATACGCTATCCGTTTTAAAATTTCTTTTTGTTCCATGTTTTTTTCCTCGCTTTCTTTATTCAAGATTATAATATTCGATATTGCCGTTTTCGTCTATAATACAGAAACATACTATATCCTCGGCGGTTATTTTATGTATTTGTTTTTCGTTTTCAACTACAATGATTTTATGCGACTGTTCTTTTTTATTCGCTGACAGGATATGATTTATCAGGATTTCTTTTTCCGGTTCGGCGTAGATTATTTCATAAAATTCATTGTTCATGAAAAAAGCGATTTGGGCAGGATATTCAGACGGCGAATGATATTCCGCTTCGTCAATAAAATCTATCAGAACCCAAAACGCCGATATTAAACCGCGATTGTAATTTTGTTTGTTATCGTCGCCGTATGATAATATATCGTTATCGTCGCTGTAAACAATTCGTTTCTGTTGTATCAGCTTTGATATGATATTCCTTACTATTTCGGGTTTATCCGGATATAACCGAAGGATTTGGTGGTATTTCAATGTTTTGTACGCCGCCATCACGCGCATGATTTCCGTTGTTTCTTTGTATAACGCTTCTCTTGTTTTCAAAATAATCACTCCAATCATTTTATATTTTATTTCAAGCGGATATTGTTTTCGCTGGTTTTCGCTATTTCCAAACAGTAATCGTTCATTTTGCACCGCTCGTAAATGCGGCTCCCGACTGCTTCGTCAATATCCAGCAGTTCGCCAATCGATTTCTCGCTGCTGATTATCGTTTTTTTATCAGGCTGATTATACCTGTAATTTATAAGTTCAAAAGCTAAATTTATATCGCCGGGTGATAACGGGGTATCTTTTTTCGTTTTGAAAAGATCGTCTATGTATAAAATTTCTGCGCTTTTGAAAGGGTATATAAGCCGTGAATATTCTTCGCCGTCATTAACGGCGGCTTTTATTTTCACTCCTTCGTCGCGCCAAAGCAGATATTTCAAACTATGTCCTTTTTTTAGCAACTCCCCGCATACAGCCGTGCATATATGCGTTTTACCCGCTCCGACGCAGCCGAGAACGCTTAACCAGCTTCCGCTATTTTCGCAAGTATATTCAATCGCCCGTTCCTTAATGAATTTCTGCCAGTTATATTCGGTTTTATACCTGTCGAAAGTATAAATTTCAAGCAAATCCGCAAGTCCGCTTTCGCGTATATATTCCATGCTAATGCGAATCGTTTTACATTCGCAATCTGATACTGTAAATTCGCCGTTGCGGTTTTTTGCTATACCGCCGCGGTTCTTGCATTTCGGGCAGTCGTAACCTTTAAGATCGCCTTGTATATCGTTGAAACTATTGACTTGCGTGTCAACCCTGTTGTCCCAATTTGACGATTCCGGTGAGATTTGAATAGCCACCATTTTCTCCGCCAGCCAAGCCGGTATAGTCAGTTCCGCCAGTTCTCCGGTTCGACGACGGTTTTCCGTTATATCCACTATTTTCACCTGCCTTTTTTAGTTCGTATAAATCCGGGTAACTGTTTAGTATGGATTGGTTTAAAATTTTTATTTGCGTGTCGGGATCGGAAGATAATTCGGTAAGCCGTTCCAGCGCAAGTTTAACCGTATATTCCGTTGTAGCGGTTTTAGGCCTTTTCAAACGCATTTTTATATATTCATATAAAGCCCCGCGTATTCTTTCGTCGCCTGTGAAGTTATTTATCAAATGAATAAAATTATCGCCTATTTTAAATGAATTGTTTATTTCGTCGCGCGCGTTATCATTTATTTTATTATTATTTATATATTTATTATTTAAATGGATAGTTTCGTTATTTTGAAGAACCATGTTTTGCGTTTCTATTAAATCATGTTCTAACATTTCGTCAATGTTTGGTTCGGCATTATGTTGAAACAAGGTTTGCGGTTTTGTTAAACCTTGATTTAACATTTTGTCGACGTTTGATTCGCCGGTATTTTTGTTGTTGTCATTTACCTTTGATTTGTTTTCCGGTTTTACCCGAAGGAATTTTAATAGAATCGTTGTATCGGGATTTATTTTGAAATATTTTTTTGCCGGCATACCTTTTATTCGGGTATATATCAACCCGAGCAATTCTAGATGATTGATTGCCCTGTCCTGCTGGCGTTGCGTTAAAGTGGTCTTTTGCTCAATATCTGAAGCCGTTGAATAAAACATACCTTCGCCGTCAAGCTGCCCCATGTTCCGGTAATAATATTCTTTTCCGAGTAATGCGCTGAATATGATGGCTTCGTTCAATCCGATTGACGCGGCAAGCGTTCTGTTGGCGTATATTGTATTATCCGCTCTCAACAGTTCATATATTTCGCTTGACATGGGGATTTTAAGCCTCCTTCTTTCTTTATTTTATATATCTGTATAGTTTATAATTCCGGCTAAACATTTTACGATAATATTATCAAAATGATACCAATGTTTCGTGTGTCGAATAACCGGCTTTTTCTGCGACGCTTTTGCTTATCTAAGCCATCTGCCGACTCTTCATGTAGTTTGTATCAGATATTAATTGTTAAATGCTTGTTATTTTTAATTGACTTGTTTATGTTTTTTTGGTATAATATATTAAAATTAACACGAACGCAGTTTCAAACGAACGCAGTTCGTTTATTACGAGGTATATATGGATTTTTTTGAAATAATCGAAAGACGCTATTCGCATAAAGAAAAATTTTTACCGGATATAGTTCCGCTTGATCATCTTGAACGCATAGCCAAAGCAGGTATCGCCGCGCCTTCAGGCGGCAACAGCCAATGCGTCAGGCTCATTATATTGCCCGACAGAAAAATATTACAGCTTTTATGCGATATAGCCCCGACCGATGGGTTAATGACCGCGCCCGCGGCTATTGCCGTACTCACCGACAGTTCAACGCAGACGGGTCAGTTTAACTTCGAGCTTGAAGATTACGCCGCCGCTGCCGAAAATATGCTGCTTGCCGCCGTCGCGCTTGGGTATGTATCGCTATGGCTTGATTTTCCTTGGTTTGATGAAAACAATCAAAAAGCCGCGCTTGCGGTATTAGGCGCGCCGGAAGGGTATCATCTTCATGCCGTTTTGCCAATCGGATTGCCTGACGGTACGGGGACGCGCCGCGATAAATTGTCATTTGGCGAACGTGTTTCATATGGTAAATTTGGTTGCCGGAATTGAATGTTTATATAAGTATTAGTTTGAAACATCCATTAGGACAAACACCTAAAAAAAGAGAATAGCAAAGCAGATTAATGAATATAAATTGGAACAATTTTAATTTAAAATTTATATAGGATTTATTTATGAAAAAAAGTAACAATAATAAAGATGAGATAATTCATATAAAAGAATATTTATTGTTTTTAGGTGCTTTAATAGGATTAATAGTTGCAATAACTAATATTATTAAATTTGTTTCAGAACAAAAAGAATCTTTTTTTATAATTTTATTTACATCTATATGCTGTATTCCTTTGATTTTTGGAATTATATTCATTATTTTCCATAAAAAATTAAAATTAAAAAATGTCACAAAAATTATTATCGTAATTTTCTGTACCGTTCTTCTTATTATTGTGATACCCTGCGCTATTTATAGAGTATGGACAATAAATAATGCATCAGAAGAATCAATTACCCTAGAGCCACATATTATATCAGAAACAAGGACAGATAAAACAATTGAAGAATCAGTTATGAGCGGCATATTTTCTACTCAAGAAGATCAACCGGCAACGACTGACCAAATTTTACCCAAACTATTTTCTGGACATTGGAAGCCCCCTCAAGCTCCCTTGACTATCCCCGTTTTGCGCCAAAAAGTGCAAGTGGTTGGTGATTGGATATATTTTTTGTACCCTATAACAGAAATATATGACGAAAATACTGGCGATACTTGGACTTATACTGCACTATATAGATTCATAGATAACGATGCCGATGTAATGCTTGTAAGCGAAGGCAAGTGTGATGATTATCAAATTGCTGCGGACAGCGTGTATTATGTATGTCATAATATGGCCAATTATGGTGGAGAACTCTGCGTAAGCAGAACGGATGGATTGGCTCAAGAGATATTAGAGGATTGGATTGATAAATTTTTAATTGTGAATGAATACATTTACTATACATACTCGTATGATACAATCGGTGTTGGTACGGAAGGATATGCTCTTCATCGAATGGATTTGAATGGAGGAAATAAAATTGTTGTTGCATACGAAGTTCATGGTATTGGTCTAAAATATTTTGATAGCGGAAACGGTTATCGGAACGATTTTGATACCGATGGAGAATATGTTTATGGCGACAATTATAAGATGAAATTAGGCGCACCGGCAAATGGAACGGAAACTCTCATAATTACAGGTGATTTGACTGATGGTTATGATGACGAATGGATTTATTATACAACAACTATGCTTATGAAATGCAAATACGACGGTAGCCAACAATATATTCTTGATGCAGGAATAGATACAGACGGAGATGAAATTAGTGATAGCTTTTTTTATATAGAAAAAATTGATTCCGAATGGATATACTATTACGACCAAATGCATAGGGTAGATGAAATATACGATAGTGGGTATCGTCGTATTAGTAAAGACGGTCTAATAAAAGAAAAAATCAACGAATGAATCTTTTATTCACTTAAAAATGGTTGAAATGAAAGTACAAAAACGGGTAATAATCACCAGCGCAAAAAAATGTGTTTTCATAATTGAATTTAGCAAGTGGATTGAAAAATATAATAAAAAGCATGATAATTCAATTGCTGCATATTATCCATAAAATATTTTTGCACTCTGAAAAAATAGTAAATATTTGCATTTATATCAGTAGAGGGGAGAGAATTTTCATGGCAATAATTAATGATTCAAACGCAATCCCGGATAGATTCCGCAGTAGTTATGATACTTTAAGCGATACTGGAAAAGAAGAAATAAAGAAAATTTTAAATATCAATAGCGGTATTAATCAACTATCAAGCATCGAAGAAATCTTAAATATCGTTTTCAACGTGTCTCTTGATTGCTGCAAACATTATTTTAATAAAAATATAGAGGTATCTCTGATACATGATTATAAACGAAACGGACTGGACGTAAAAAGCGGATCATCAAATATTTATATGAATGAAACGTTGATTAATTCACTTCTGCAATATATTCTTGTCGTTATATATTTTTCTTTAGATTTTAAAAATCCCGAAGTTGATTTGTACTGTTACAGAAAGTTGCTATTTATTACAAATGAACAATGCAATAATACTTATGTATTGCCAAAAGAAAGCGATTTCATAGAAATCATGGGGAAATATCCTGATATTAAAACTCTTAATGTGGCTTATGACGTTTATTGGGGTATAATTACGTTTCTTATTCTTCATGAATTAGCCCATATTTTCTTGGGTCATTTTGATACAAAAAAAGAATATATTATTTCCGAGCGGGAATATGAAGCCGACAAAGCGGCATACCTTATCTTTTTAGACATGATTTATAATAAAAGCCGTTATAATACGCTGGAATTTCTTGAGGAATATATTTATTTAGCTCCCATGATGGCAATTGATTTTTTCACGCTTGTTAATTTTGTTGACGGGACAATCAATGAAACCAGATATTTTTCCCGCCATCCTCCGCACGAAGAAAGAAAAGATTTTTTGTTTGATTTGTTCGACAAGTGGGACTGTGAGTTTAACACGGTAGAAGGCAATGGAATATATAATTGGTATGTGGATGTCGTTGAAAAATTCAAAAAAGATTTATTTAACGCAAATGAACAAGGTATGCTTGATTTAATTAAAAGGAATAAGGAGCGTAAAATGCAAGAAGAAAACATTGTAGGTTTAATCACCGAAATAACCGACGAAATAACCGAAACAAACATATTAACCGGAGCAATCAATGATTTAGACGTCAATCAATTAATAGATACGCATGTTTGTTTTATTGCAGACGAGAGCAAGAGCGACTTTGTGCTTATGAATTTAAAAGGCGGGACAGCCCGTTCTTTCAAGTTGACAAATATAATTATTGATTTTAAAGGTATGCTTGATACGCTTATAGAACTTGCCCTCACGAGCAGTGTTCCGTCATCTGCGGCTCAAACGGTAAAATTGGCGCTTTTTATAGTTTATAAAATTTTTAGTTTATCAATCGCAAAACTTTCTGAAATTGACGCGCAAGTGCTTCTATTTTTGCATAAAAATAACGCCTATGAAAAGCATATAAACGAAAATGAAGTCATTCATCATTTTATTCTCAATGGTTTGGCTGAGAAAAACACAGTATATGAAGCAATCAATAATCTGTTGAAAATAAAATGTATTGATATTTTAAATGGAAAAATCGCTTTACTTGAAAAATTGTATTTAAGATAATGAATCTAATCTTTTGGGCCACAAATTTATGTATATAAACAAAAAAGGGGATATCGAATAATGAATGAACCAATTTTATTGACGCTGGAGTCGGTTGCTGATATTGAAAAAATTGAAAACAAAATACATTGTATTCCGGGAATTGAAGTTAAAAACAAAAATACTCAAAAAGGGATCAATGGGATTGATAACCTGATGTATCTGTTATCAATAGGCGGAGGCGTAGTTATAGTGGAACTGAGCAATTTGATAAAAAACCTTATAAGTAAGAATAATTGCAAAAAAGTTAAAATTGACGATATAGAAATTACCGGGTTTTCAACGGATGAAACAATTGATTTATTAAAAGAAATTATAGCTTTAAAAAATAAAGAGAAGCAAAATAAATCAGAGGGTGAATAAATTATAAATATGATAAATTATATTATTGAAAGCCGCGGTATTCTTTCAACCGAAATAGATAAAAGCCCGTTTTCCAGTATATTTGAGGGATTTACCTGGCTTTTCTCGGAACCGGATAAATTTAAATTAATTTATTGCAGCAGTTTGTCCAAATATTTTCAAATGATAAGCGGATCGGAAAGCGCCGATTATAATTATTTGATATTTGATTATCATTTGATTGATGTTTTCAGAGAATTAAATAATATACTTTTATGCGGTCGATCATTGGAAACAGCTAACGAAACTATTTATAGGCTGCTTTCTGAAAATTTATATTTAAATTCAAAATATTTAGATTCCCTGCTTTTATTTGGTCTGTCAAGGAACGACATATTTAAAGTTACTAATGGCATGGATATAAAAGATGAAACCCGAATTTGTTTTATTCAAATTTGTTTTATGGTTATTCATGAAATCATCCATTGGGGATGTTTTGCTAACGGCAAATTACAACCCGAAGTATCAAAAAAATTAAACCATATACTAAACGGGCAAAACATTAATACTCATCTTATCGGTTCCCGCAGACAGTTGCTTATAGACGCAATAAATAAAACTGTACGCCCGCCTGACGAAAGATTATTGATTTATGTTGATAATATTTTATCCCGGGAGCTTGAAGATTATATTTGTGATACGCTTTCTTTATTTCTTACTTACAGAATCTGTAAAAATACATATGAATTTCAGGAAGAATCTATTATTAAATCCATTTTTCTTTGTATTTGTCATTTACAGCTTCTCAAAAATGTTGATAAAATATCATTGGGATATGAACCTGTTTCGTTTGATGTTGGTTTGATTGTAAGGAAGTTGAATTTCATGTTTGATTTGTGGGATTTATGCGAGAATGTTGAAAAATGTTATGATATATTAAATATATATGAAAAAAAATACAGTTCGGTTTTTTCAAATAGTTTATCAAAAATCGGAACACAATATAAAGGGATAATTTATGATAAAAAGCTAAATATAAAAGATTTTCTTCGGTTAAAAAAAATATTGTTATCTCTGTTTGCTGATATATCGTTGTCAAAAACCGATTTGGAATGGACAGTAGAAATTATTGATTTAGAATTTTCTCATTATTTATAAAATATACGATTTATTTATATTTAACAATTTGGCGCTCGATTTCAACGCTATATTTATTGCCGTCATTGACCCGGATTTCATCCCAGCCTTCGTTTTTGTCAGGCGTGGTAAAAAAATAACAGTTTGTGTTTATCACCCCATCCGGAACCCTTTTCGCTTCATCTCGCATATTGTTTGCATATAGGGCGTAATGTCGGTCTTTTTTACAGTACACGCAAATCGTGTGATACCCTTTCTTTTTCGCCCGTTCCGCGTATTTTTTTCTTTCATATCCCCTTCGGTTTATCGCGTCGATTACGATATTTTCTCCGGATTTGAATGCTTCTGTCAGCCGTAACCGAAATAATCTGAATACTTGTTTGTTTTGTCTGAGATTATATTTGTTATCTTTGAATAATTCCCGTCTGATGTCGTCGGGCGAAAGGATAACGGCATTTTCCATTGCGGCTATTTTTTGCGCGACGGTCGATTTGCCCGAAGCGGGTATTCCGCACATCAAATAAAATATTGGCATATTTTCATCTCCTAATTTTAGTTATTAATCGTTTGAAATTTATTTTTATATTATTTATTTTTGGGGTTCAGGATATAATAAAATAGCAGGATATAAATTTTTGAATTTTACTCTTGACAAATTCAAATAAACCTGCTATAATATAATTAAATAGACAATGATTTCGATCATTGTTGGGGCTGGCCGTAAGGATCGGGTCCTACCTCGGCGGGGAGTTACCCCGCCACTTTTATGTAAGGAAGTGAATTTGTGAAAGAATTAAGCGTTTTCGTCGATGAGTCGGGAGATTTCGGAGAGTATGAATTTCATGCGCCTTTTTATATAGTAACGCTTGTTTTTCATGACCAATCAATAAATATAACCGAAAACATCAATCATTTAAATAATAAAATTCGTGATTCAAGGTTACCCGATTTTCCTGTTCATGCAGGTCCGATAATTCGCAGGGAATATGAATTTAAATATCTATCGCCGCTGGAAAGAAAGCGTATTTTTAATATTCTTTACAACTTCGCTCGAACAACAGATATTACATACAAATCTTTAATCATTGAAAAGAAACAGCTTGTCGAAGAAATCGACTTGAATATAAAAATCACCAAACAACTTTCGGCTTTCCTTTTAAATAATCTTGAAACATTTACGAAATATGAGCGTATTGTTGTTTATTATGATTATGGGCAAAGGGAATTAACAAATGTTCTCGTTACCGTATTTAATACACTTTTGGACAATGTAGAATTTAAAAAAGTCATTCCGGCAAATTATAAACTGTTCCAAGCCGCCGATATGCTTTGCACATTGGAATTGCTTACATTGAAGTCGGAGAAAAAAATGCTTTCAAACTCAGAACTTGCTTTTTTCAAATCTACGCGGGATCTTTATAAGGACTATTTAAAATCAATTCATAAAAAGCGATTTACATAAATCGTAGTGGCGGAAATATTCACCGCCATTTTTTATGTTTTCTTTTTATTTGTTAAAATTTCTCTAAGCTCGCTTTTTTCCGTAGTTATAAGGCTTTTTTCGATTTCGCTCGCGCGAAATTCCACGGTTATATTATTATTGTTCGTGGATATAAGTCCGTGTCCTCGCTCAAAATGCGTAACTGCCATAAATTCCGCTTCAGACAGGTGTAAAATAGACTGTACGCGTTCCGCTTCGTCGATTTCAAGGTTCAAAATAACTTTTGTTTTTGCATTGTTGATGATACCTTTCCCATACTTGCCGTCATCCAACGCGAAGAAATCTGTCAAATCCTGGCTCGCGCATATTGCGGAACCGCCGTAGCCGCGTATAATTTTAAATATTTCCAAGACAAATTCCCCGGCAAGCCGGTCTTTTGAAATCAAATTCCATAGTTCATCAAGGAAAATCGCTTTTTCAACCGTTCTATCCTCTTTTGCTTTGTCCCATACATATTCAAGCGCGACATACATTCCTACCGGAAGTAAATCTCCTGTGAGTTCAGATATATCGAGCACAGTATATTTATTATTAAGATTAACATTGGTTTGCTGATTAAAAGTGCTTGCCGATCCGTGAACCAGGCGGTTTATAATTGTAGCAAGCCTTTTTGTTTCGGGATTTTTAATTAGGATTCCGTATAAATCGCCTAAAATCGGCATTTCACGGTATGTTTCGGGATTATCTGGATTTATAAGGCTGTCGTTGTTGTGATTGATGTTTTTTGTTGCGTAAGTTTTAACCAGCGCGTCATCCATCAATTGTTTTTCTTCATGGTTCATATCAGGTATCAGTAATGAAAAAAAGATATGTAACCTCTGTATTTTCGCGGAAAGTTCGGATTTTTCAATCGAACCGCCGTCGATAAGTTTTGACACCGTATTATCGACTTTGCGTATCTCCATGATATTTATACAGTTTTTCGCGGCAGGCGATATTTGAATAAACTCGCCGCCGATATTTTGACAGGCCCGATAAAATTCGTGCCCTTTCAATGGGGCAATAATGAATACTTGTATATTTTTGCGTCTCATACGCAGCGCCATCAGTTGCAAAAAAAATGTCTTTCCCGCGCCGGATGTCCCCAGTATCGCCATGTTTGCGTTTTTATAAACTTTTGAATTGAATATATCGACGATAATCAGCGAATTGTTGTGCCTGTTGACGCCGTATAATATGCCGTTTTCATCGCACATCTCGTAACTGGTGAACGGATAAATACTTGCCGCTCCCATAGTTAGCACATTCCGTTTTGAACGGTCATACAGATTTTTGTTGAGCGCAATAATCGGCAGCGCGGATAAAAATGCCTGTTCCTGATTGAAATTGCACGAAAATACATCCAAATCCTGCGACAACATCAATTTTTTCATTTCGCCGACCCGCCATTCGAGTTCATCGGCGGAATCGCCTGTGATTGTCAGCAGGATATTAATATAATAAAAATCTTCGTTATTCGCGATACCTTCTTTTAAAAAATACCCGCTCCTGATCGCTCCGTCCAAATCGTCGAAATCGGTGTTTGTATCCGATGCTTCCTTGATTTTACTGCGGTTTATTCTTAGTTGCTGCCCGAGTTTTTGTTGTAATTTGTCTTTCGGTTGTTTATGCAGGAATATATCAACGTCGATTCCTTCGCCGGCATTGACTAACAGCGACGTCCAGCCTGCCATGACTTGCGACCTGTATCCGTGCGACGGTATCATCATATATGAATGATATACGCCGTCGATGATCACATATTTTGAATGTGAGAAATCTATGCTTTCG
>Ga0209628_10001536_pt1 | contig 15055 bp, 26 predicted proteins | sample TergutCu122P4_FD_187285 | JGI IMG/M metagenome (GOLD analysis project Ga0209628, IMG submission 187285) | Cubitermes ugandensis P4 segment gut microbial communities from Kakamega Forest, Kenya - Cu122 P4 (SPAdes) (version 2) | ecosystem: Host-associated > Arthropoda: Insects > Digestive system...
GTAGAGGGCAGGTATGACGATATTGATTTTAATAAATTTATGTGTTCAGGGACAAAGAGCAAACTTATACTGGATTCAGATGAGATGTTTGTAAAAAGGGATAGTAATTGTTTGCTTAAATTAATTTAAGAGTATATGTGTGAAATAAAGGAGGGATAATACGTTATACTTAATCATTGTGTTATCGTCGCTATTGGCATATTTTGCGATAGCAATAGCGGTATATGTATTCTTAACCGTGCAGGAGATGAAGGAATACGACGGACGAAGGCGCGATGTGAATAAAATTGATTTGATTATGTATCTATTATGGCCAATAACACTGATAATAGTTATATCACAGGCAGTATATGACGGCATTAAATCATTGCCGGACATTATCTATAAGCGTTTCTATGAAAAACATGATAAACGAAATTTACAATGAGGACTGCGCAACCGGCATGAGTAAACTGCCGGATAACTCAATAGACATGTGTATTGCATCCCCACCATACGATAACCTGCGCACGTATGGAGGATACGCCGAATTTGATTTTTCAGCAGTGGCAGGGCAATTATGGCGTACGCTAAAACCCGGTGGGGTTGTCGTTTGGATTGTGGGTGATTCCACGGTTGATGGTTCTGAGACTGGTACGAGTTTTCGGCAAGCGTTGCATTTTATTGATGTGGGTTTTAAATTGCATGATACGATGATTTGGCACAATGTATGTCCTTATCAACATAGCGTAAGATATATTCAGGCATTTGAATATATGTTTATTTTATCCAAGGGAAAACCAAAGATAACAAATCTTATTTGCGATAGGAGAAATCATTATGCCGGAGATATTATTACAGGTACAAATCGTCAGGTTGATGGAAGATTAATAGATATCTCAGGGAAAACAAAACGTAAAAAAATAAAAGATTTTGGAGCACGTTTAAACATTTGGAATGTGCAAGGGGATCAGTATAGGGATTCTATTCATCCAGCAAAGTTTCCGGTTAGTTTAATTGTGGATCATTTACGGACATGGAGTATTGAGAAAGATATCATTTTAGATCCGTTTATGGGGAGCGGGACAACGGCCATTGCTTGCATAAAAACAAATCGGCAATATGTCGGATTTGAAATTAATCCAACATATTATGCAGAATGTTTGGAACGCATTGAGAAGGAAAAACAACAATTAAGTATTTATGATATGGGATGGAGTGAATAGCATGGGTATCGCCGACGATAAAGGTTTTATAATTTGTCCTGTGTGTGGATATAATGATTGTAAATATGTGAGCAGTTTAGAGCATACTGGAGGTATTGAACTGGTATTTGAGTGTAATAATTGTGACCGTACGTTTGATTTTAGTTTTGAATTAGATAATTTTAATGGCGCACGTATTGAAGTTGAATTTTGGCCATTTTAAAGGAGTGATTCCAATAGATCCGATAGCAATAAGATTAATAAATAAATCAAATAATGAAATACAAGAAATATTAAATAATGATTTTTATAATAAAATGGAGTTAATAAAAATTATAATAGATTTAGCAAAATTCGGTAAAGATATTTCTGATTCACAAGAATACTGTTTTAAAGAAATGATTGAAGCGCGGAATAAATTAGAATATTATAAACAATTATACCATTGGACATTTAATAAATAAAAGGAAGATCTATTATGAGAGTATCAGAGTTTATTAAAACGATACATGATATGCAGGATGATATTACGGCAAAAACTGGAGAGACAGATGTTGAAATGGGAGCGCTTATTTTAAACGGTTATTTTAAGTTTCGTCTAGTATGGACGCAAGCTAAATTATTAGGCTTATATAATGACGATAATTCTTATATTCTTATTCAAATCAAAGAGATATTAAAACAGCAAGATTTTGACGAATAAATATCTGAAATGTGGATCTAATGATATAATATTGGGAGGTGTGTAAAATAATTGATATTTTTTGGCGTGTAGCAGTATGGATTATTATAATATTACTGACTATCGTTATATGTGAAATAATTATCGAAAAATCTAAATAGGAGAATGGTATGAGTAAGAAAAAGAAAATTCGCAGGTTGAAGGCAGAAATGTATGACTTGTTAAGAGACAATGAGGAATTGAAGGCTATTATCAATCGTATGCCATTCATAGTATCACATCAGGTAGTTCAAGATGAGCCTGATGGCAATCCATTTAATCTGGATATTAAGAGACAGCGACCGCGGTGAGAATGAATATAATGGAGGTATGGAATTATGGATTGGTTACAATTATGGGCACAATTAGCCGCTATTGATAAATTGTTGGAGTATGCGGTTGGAGCGATTGCATTATTACTCACAATAGGTTATATACTTGTGGTAATGGTGTTGCATTTGCCAGATAGATTAAAAAATAGGAGTAAAAAATCATGAGCGAGATAAATGATAAATTCATAGAATATTGCAATTACATTGAAGAACATAGAAGGAACGTTGCGTTAGCTTGGGATGAAGTCCAGCATAAATGTAAAAACGAATCATTTGTTTATGATGACTGGAAGTTCTATATGCTGAATGATATGATTAAACGGCATGATTTAAGTAAATATAGCGCGGAAGAGTTCACTCAATACAGAGAATATTTTTATCCTTGCAAGGGTGATGTGAAAGACGAAAATGTATTCGAAACTGCGTGGGAGCATCATTTTGAAAACAATTCACATCATTGGCAATATTGGCTTAATAAATCAGATGAAGGTTTATATCAATTATTATCTTATGTGGAAATGATTTGCGATTGGCAAGCAATGGGATATAAATTCGGCGGTAATGCATTGAGTTATTATGAAGCGCATAAGGATAAAGTAAAAATTACGCCGGATTATGTAGGTTTAGTTGAAAGAATATTACATTTATTATGTGACAAGGAGGAATAAAATGGAATTAAAGTTAACTAATCATAGTTTCTATTGTTCTGATTCTAACTATTACGCAGGTAAACAGGATAATTTCGGCCAAACAAAGTATTATACATGGAGTAGTTTCAAGCGCCATATGTTCAATAAGGATTTGACGGTTGATCATAATTTTCATAATTTAAATCATTGTTTTCGATTTGATATTGAAAATCGTTTTGATGAATTTGATGGCACGGAAATACCAGATGAATATACGCTAAAATTATATTATATATATCAACGTAAGGGTATATTTTGGGCGGTTGAGATTGATAAAATAACTGAGTATGATATGCCGGAAATAGAGACATATCTTAAATCATGTTGGGAATATTTGAAAAATCAGTGGAGGGAAATTGATAATTAGGGGTATCCGTAAAATGGGGATACCCCACTATGGAGGGAATTTATGGTTGAAATATTGTCAAAATATATTGCAAACGTATTTATTATTTGTATGTTGGGATCATTGTTTGGAGCGGTGGTGGGTGTTGCGTTAGGAATGTTTGTTGTTAAAAAAGGGAGGATAAAGAAATAGAGCCATTTCAAATCAATTTAGACATGAATCAGCGCGAGTTGAATCCATTCCTAATGGAATTATATGGATTCATGGAAACTTGCAAGCAAAATAACATGCCAAACGATCTGTTTGAGATTGTTATGGATAAAATTTTCAAGATTACGGTCGAATATTATAAGGAATTAAGCAAATAAAATATGACTAAAAAAGAACGTGATGAAGTATTAAAGAGCTTAATTGTAATATCTGACACAAGAGAGCAGAAAAATGGGCATATAATTAAGTTTTTAAAAGATACGTTCGTGCCAATTATTGAGCGCAAACTGGATTATGGGGATTATTCATGTATAATTCCCGTATGTGAATATATGACAAAAGAAATAGATTTTAGTCGAAAAATAACGATAGAGCGTAAGGCGAATTTGACAGAACTGTCCGGGAATCTTAGCAACGGACGTTTACGTTTTGAGCGTGAGTTTGAACGTGCGCAATCTGACGGCGCAAGGATGTTTTTATTAATTGAATCTGGTTCATATAAGGATATTCTTACACATAAATACGATACCGACATGAACCCAAATGCTTTTATTGCTTCTCTTTTAACGTTTCAGCATAGATTTAATTTAAATATTTCATTTATTGACAAAATATATTCAGCTAGATATTTATATAGAATTTTGTATTATTTTGTATTTAACTATTTAAATAGTACTTGAAAGCAATGTATCCAATTTGAAGTAACTGTTATATAATATACACAGAGGGATTTAATGATAAAAAGAAAGAATGAAGCAATGTATTCAATGTTTGGTCGCAATAGCGGGCATAAATGCGCTGAATGTTCTAACTTAATTAAATATGAGATATGAATAAGTTACGTTGTAGAGATTGTCCTGCGCGATATACTTGTGAAGTTGAATATTACGGATATAATTGTTGGGATGAATTTGTTCGATGGGCGAATATGGAGGCAGAAGAATGATTTTGGTTGAGTGTTTGTGCGGCGGGATAGATGATAAATGTCAATTATGTAATGGCTCTGGGTGGATGCTGACTGAAGGATGTATATATGATGTCGGAGTTTGATTTTAAGAGCGGAGGAAAGGATAATTTATTTTTTGGAGATTTATACAAATTTCTGGCAGAATGGAGTAATACATCGGTATTAACGGCAGAAGATTATAGGCAAAATATCCAGAATGCTCTTGTCAAATTAATTGATAAACATTCGTCATGCCATTTTGCTGTATATGCGGTTAATTGCGTGAATGTACTTTATAATGTTAAATTTCCACAAGCGATAGCCACGGTGGTAGATGATAAAAGTCCATGGGATGATGATGAAACTGGAGAAGCTACAATCAATGAAAAAATGGCCGCTGAAATGAAGTCTAATAGCATGGTCGGTCAGCAGGTTAAATTGTAATGCTTATGGATCGGAGGTGGTTTTATGGGATCGACAATATATGAATTGAATAATTTGTACAACGAAGATTGCATGATTGGAATGGCAACCTTTCCTGATAAGTTTTTTGATTTAGCTATTGTCGATCCATGATTCCTCCTTATGGCGGCGCAGGGAAGGATTTGTCAGATGTGTCAGATGGATCAAGATTTGGCCAACGATTTGATAAATATAAACCAGATATAAAAGTTGAAAGAACTGGAGGTAGTTGGTTTACTAAATATGGTAAATCTATAATTGATTGGGATGTTGCGCCAACACAAGAGTATTTTAAAGAATTGTTTCGGGTAAGCAAAAATCAGGTAATATTTGGCGCGAATTATTTTTCGTTGCCGCCGACGCGTTGTTTTATGATTTGGGATAAACTACAGCCTGAAAATTTTAGCATGGCGATGTGCGAATATATATGGACTTCCTTTAATCGAAATGCCAAAATAGTCCAGATTTCGCCGTTTGGAGAAGCTGGAAATACGTCAAAGTATTCCGAAAAAAGATGGCATCCGACGCAAAAGCCAATAAAATTATACACCTGGCTATTAAATCAATTTGCAAAACTTGGGGATAAAATACTTGACACACATGTAGGTTCAGCCAGTTCATTGATTGCCTGTTATCTCGCAGGATATGAATATTGTGGATTTGAAATAAACGAGGAATATTATAAAAAAGCATTGGCAAGAATTGAAAGTGAAAAATTTCAGATAAGATTAGATGAAATTGTCGAATAAATATTTTAAAACTATTTGAAAGCAATGCATCCATTTGTTATCAAGTATCATATAATATATTTGAAAGGAGTGATAATGGAACGCAAGGAAACAAACGACTAAAACTATGACAAAATAATTCGACTTGGAGGTCATGATAAATGTTCAAGAAAACAATCAGTGGATTGATTATTGTAGCGTTAACTGTATGTACGGCAATGGCCATATTAGCGGCGGATAAGCAGAATAAACTGCATTATACTATATATGTTGATAATTATCATTTAATTCAAACGGTAAAATTAAAGACAACCGGGAATGAAAGCGGCAAATATAAAATAACCTATACGAAAACTGTACCTGGTACTGGAAAAACCAGTAAGGAACAATCATGCATAAGTTCAATATCCGGCGCTGGAACCGTTACAAAAAGACTAATAGTTGTGAATGGAGCCTGGTATACATTTTATTTAACGCCAACAAACGATTCTGCGACAAAGGCGGTGGCTAACGGAACGGTAAATTTTAAAGTATCTTATAATAATTAGTTTTAAAAAATATGAATTAGGCCGCTGATATCGGTGGCCTTTTATGTAAAATGAAAGGAGGGTGCGAAAAGCGAAAAATGGAATTAAGCAGGACGGATGCATATATAATCAAGACGTTGGCAGAGTTTGGTGTAATTAATCCAATTACGGCAATGAAATCTAAGGAAATAACACAGGCAGGAGTAACGGAGCGCACAATCTATCATAGATTGGTAAGATTGGTTGATGTCGGCATGACGGCATATGGGTTAACCGATAATAAGGCAAAAACGTTTTATCTAACGCCGGAAGGTCTGGAGTTTTATAATAGTGTGATTAGCAAGGTTATACAAAATTAAAAAAAATAAAAAGGGAGAGTTTAAAAAAGTAATGAATAGAAATGACGTGTCATTTTTGGCAATAGGGCAATGCGGCGGAAACATAGGAAAGTTGTTTGAATCTGCTGGATTTAATGTTGTGTGCATAAACACATCAATAGAGGATTTGGAAACTATAAAAGCCAAACAACCCTATCATATAACTGGTGCTGAGGGCAGTGCTAAAGACAGAAATATTTCAAAACGTTTAATCACAAATGGGGAATGGAGTAAGATTAATCAGTTTATAGACGATAAACTGAAAACTCCTTTTGTATATGTAATTTTTTCAGCCGCCGGGGGCACAGGATCGGGCGCATCACCAATGTTAATTGATAATCTTATTGGAACGTATCCAGATAAGAATATCGGGGCGATTGTAGTTTTGCCGTCGCAAAACGAATCATTGCAAGCGCAAGCTAACGCTGTAGAAGCGATGCGAGAAATGCAAAATATTGACGGTATTTGTTCCGTGTTTGCAATAGATAATTCAAAGGCTGAGGATAAGAAACTTATTAACGAAACATTTGTAAATGATTTTATATCATTGTTAGGATTACCAGACGTAAAGAATATTGATGGTGTAATTGATAATGCTGATTTAAAAAGGTCGTTAACGGCTGGTGGATATGGTATTATCGGACGGTTAACGAAAGAACAATCATCTACGGAGCGTATGTTAAGCGCGTTATCTGGTGGGATATATGTTCCAGCAGAAAAAGATGAATTAATAGAATATGTTGTATTATCAGCATCGGCAAGTATAGATTTGCAAAAAATAAAGGAACAATACGGAGAACCGTTAGCAACGTTTCAATCTGTTAATCCAGATGAAACAGTTTGTTTGTTAAGTGGATTATCAGCGCCGCAAGCGCGTTTAAATGGAATAGCTAATTATGTAAAAAGCGCAAATGAAAAGCGTCAAATGTTGCGAGCGAAAAAAAAGGTAGATGCATTGGAATCATTAAATGTGGCTATTGATGTTCCTGAACAAAAGAGGGAAATAAAAAAGCGTACCGCAGAAGATATTTGGGCTAAATATTTAAGAAAGTAGGATTTTCCATGAAAGAAATTATGGAACGAATTGATAGGATAGCCGAAAAGCTAGATGGTGGTACGAATGAAAAAATAAAGGCGAGTGATATTCGTTTCCTGATGAATGCGTTGAAATTAGCAATACGTGATTTAAATCCAATAAATATGTGTAAAACTTGCAAATATTGCAAATCGGATGATAAATTAAGCTTATGCTTGGAAGAATCGTGCCATTGGGAATGGCGCGGTTTGAAGGATTGATGTTATGTGAATAGTAATAATACAGCGGCGTTAATTATATTTGCGGTAATAGCTGGGTTTTTAATATTTAGCGGCGTGATTAATATTGATTTATCTAAATTGAGCAAAACAGCACAGGCGGAAGCTCCGGGTGGAAAGGCGCAACCTGTGCTGTTGTCGGCCAGTACCAGCATGGATACTCAATCAGCGTTAAGCCAAGCGCCAATACAAGAATCAAACAGTACAAAGCCCTCTATTACATTAGATGATATTGCTGGAGTTGTCAAGCAGATAATTAAAGAACAACAATCCACACAGGTTTCGAATAGCACTCAGCCTAATACGACATTTGATCCAAATGGATATTTGGGTACGGTATCAGTTCCTGATTGGTCTGGGCAGATACAAGAACCCACGTTGACCCCTACGCCAACGATAATACCAGTTTTGGCGAGCCAGCCTAAACCTTGGAAGACGGTAGACGAATTAGTAAAAACAACTATACATGTTTTGCCTAAAGATGCTGTGCCGGGAGATATTGTTATTACTGGAGGTAAAGCGTATACACTATTAAAAGACGGCGTTATATGGCCGTATGGAGTGGCAGTAGAGGAATCAAAGAAGTTTGTACAACAGTTGCAGGATAGACCGGATTTAGTTTTATTTATAGAACCGTCGAAAAGCCAGCCAGGTGATATTTTTTCTATAAATGATGAGATTTATACATTGCTTGATGGAGGATACTCACTGCTTTACAAAGATCCATCGGCACAAAATTATATTGAGATATCAGATACAAGCAAAGCGCAATGGTGTATACGTATGAGGGCGGGGAACGTGCCAGAAGATACGCCAGGTTTACAGGATGCAGATGTAATTCTGAGGATTAGGCCGGATGTTGAAGTAAAGAAAATAGCTATGCCTACATTGTCACCTACGCCAACGCCAAAACCTACAGCAACCAATACGCCGATTCCTGAACCGGAATTGATAAAAAAAAAATCACAAGTAGAGGATGATGTGCAACCAATAGCAACAAATACGCCAGTACGTGTACCTACTAATATGCCGTTAAAGCCAACAGAAGCCCCAAAGCAACCGGCAAAGCCTACGCCGGTTCCTATTCCAACATTAGCGCCAGTACCAGCAAAAACAGAAGCTGATAAGTTATATGATGCTATTCAAAAAGGGATAGAGATTAAGAAATCGGAATTGACACCAACGCAAAGCTTATTGCCAGGAATAGATACCAATTTACCAAAGGATTCCAGCGGATGGCAGGAACGTTTAAATAGCGCAAACCTTCCATCTGCAATAACTCAAGTAAAGCCTTATGAAATTGATACTAGTATGCCCACTGCTGATGAGTGGGCAAAAAGATTAGGAGGAAAGTAAACGACAAAAACGATTTTAACTATTATCGGCACAATCGTAGGGTTATATATATTAGCTAATCTAAATATTGGTTCAAACGAGCCATTGTCGGCAGTTGCTAATGGCGCGGGAGTGCTTACTACGCAAGTAAACAAAGCCACAAGTGAGATTGCCGCAAAAGCTGTTGATACAGCAGGAAAAGCGGCTAGAAAAGAAGCTACTAAAGATTTGTCTTGGATGGTGTTTGGTGATGATACTACTGGATTAAGAAATATGACACCAGAACAGAGGGCTGTAGTAGGAGCTACACAAAGTCAAATAGACGATGCTCAGTTTAAATCATTAATATGGTTGACTACGCCGGAGACAGAATTAACAGATTCAGATAAGCAAATTAAGCAAATGTACAATGACGTAACTGCCGCTATAGGAACAGCCAATCTTTATCAAATGACAGACGCTGAACGTCAACAGATGTATGCAGATTTTAATATGACTAGGCATATACCTGGAATGCCTTGGTTTGATATTAATTATCCGCCAAAAACTGAGCCCCATGAAATAACGGATCAAATTGTTAATAATATAAACCAGTATTCCAATGATATTATATGGCCTTCTGAAACGGATGCCCACTATAAAGAAGCATTGGCTTGGCAAGCCAGCACTCCGATCTTGCCTGAAAATGCGCCTTATTACACTCCATTGGATGAGCAAAAATAAAAAAGAAGTTAATTGTAACCGGTTTTATTGTACTAATGTTAACTACTCCAGTTTATGCATTTGCTGGGACATTTAATTGGGGGGAGGTTGATAATACAGTTCAATGGAGCGCAGATAATGCCTTGGTAAAGTGGAATGATGTACCGCAAGTACAATGGGATGATGATCGAGTTTTGGGTTGGGAAGTACAGGATGGTACTGGAACGGTAGAAATACAACCGGCCATTCATTCAATAACCCAATCAATTAATCAGATGATAGGCATCCAAGAAGTAGTAAGAGCAAATGTAAATAATAGGGTATTACAATACACGCCACTATTTGAAAAGTATGCTGATAAATACGGGATATCAGAATATATTGAATTAATAAAAGCATTGGCGCAACAGGAAAACAGTGGATATGGCCCGGATGTACTCCAATCAAGCGAATGCCAGTATAATAAATTGTATCCTAATACACCAAATTCAATTAAGGATGAAGAATATTCCATAGATTGTGGAATCCATGAATTGGCTACAGTATTACATCTAGCTAATGTGCAATCGCCTACAGACATTGAAAGAATTAAACTTGCTTTATATGCTTATAATATGGGGGGCGGATTTGTAAATTACGCAAATTCAGGCATAGGAACATTAGAGGAAAAAGCTTGCAGTTTTTCAGATATGCAAGCACAAAAATTAGGGTGGAATAGGTATGGGGATAAAAAATATGCAAATAGGGTTTTACAATATTACGGCGTTTATCAACGTTCAAATTCAGACAGTATATATGGTTTAATACCTGAAATGCAAACTAAGATGAATCAATTCCTGGAATTATGCAATGCGGCAGGACTTCCGGTAAAAGTAACGGAAACGTTCAGGACGGTTGAGCGACAGAATGCATTATATGCGCAGGGTAGAACTAAACCGGGTGCAATAGTTACCTACGCTAATGGTAATGATTATGAGAGCGCTCATGAATGGGGTGTTGCATTTGATGTATGCAGGAATGCGCCCGGTGCTGAATATTCAAATGATGGAGGCTTTTTTGACAAGGTAGGAAGCATAGGAATGTCATTAGGGATGAATTGGGGTGGAAATTGGTCTAAACTTGGGGATGCTGGTCATTTTGAATTAAATGGATTTGCGCCACAAGATTATAAATCAATGTATGGAACTCCAGATAATTTATTAAAATAAATAAAGAGATTTTCGGGAGAGTAAAACATGAAAGGATTTGTATCAATTTTATTAGCGGCATGTATAGCGTTGTATCCAGCGTCAGCATATGCCGCTAATGCTATCAAATTGCCAAATGCGCCGCCAGTAAATATTGTTGGCTATTCTGGCGGTGATATGATAAACGTCGGGATAACAGATGATATTATGAAATATTCTAGTTTGATTGACAAATACGCTGAAAGATACGGTATAATAAGATACAAAAAACTTATATTGGCAGTATGCCGTCAAGAATGGGGGGCATTAGGCACAAGTAAAACATCAGATTTAATGCAAAGCGCAGAATGCAAGTATAATAAAAAATACGATTCTAAACCTAACGGAATAAAAGATGTTGAGTATTCAATAAACTGTGGATGTCATTATTTAGCTGATTGTTTAAAAGCGGCTAATGTGGGTTCACCTAATGATTTGGATAACATTAAGTTAGCTTTGCAGGGGTATAATTATGGAGAAGGATATATATATTGGGCTAAACAGCGCGGTGGATATTCAAAAGAAAATTCTAAGTTATTTGCTAATATGCAAGCGGATAGGTTAAATATGGAACGATATGGTGACAGTAATTATCCAGCGCATGTATTTAGATATTATAAACCTTCTCCATTATGGAAAGGATTGAACCCTAATTTGAAGGCTAAAATGGAGCAGTTTATTGAAATAGCCAGAAATAATGGGTTAGATGTTAAGATAACAGAGACCATAAGGACAAAAGAACAACAGGATTTATTTTACGCACAAGGGCGTACATTCTCGGGGGAGATAATCACTAACGCTAAAGGCAGTGAATACAAATCATTCCACCAATGGGGTATGTGTTTCGATATATGTCAAAATATTAAGGGAAAGGAGTATGATGAGGACTTTTTAAATAAATGCGGGAAAATAGGAGAATATTTAGGATTAGAATGGGGAGGAAACTGGAATACCCCAGATAAATGTCATTTTGAATTGAAAAATATAAATATTGATTATCTTATATCTATGTATGGGAGACCAGAATAAATATGTTTGAGATATGGCATAGTGATACATGTATTTTCAAATCAGATATTGAGAATGGAGGATATGCGCCGGAAATGCTTAAATTGATACTGGATTCCGGTTATACATTGTCAGGGCTTAAAAAATCTAAGGTTTTAGTTAAAAATCAAATTAAAAGCGGCGCATTTTTACATGCAAATGACAACGTTGAGCAATTAACTCTATAAATTTTTTGGAGGTTGGAATTATGAAGAAAATGTTTATGTTTACAGCGCCTTGGTGTCGCGTTTGTGTGCAGTATGAACCAGTTGTAAAAGGTATATGCGTTAAATACGGAGTTGAGTTCCAAAAGATTGATATTGAACAGGAACCCAAGATAGCAGAGCAGTATAGAGTAACATCATTGCCTAAACTGGTTTTGCTGGGTGATGACGGTTGGCCGATAAAGACGCATCCAGAAGTTTTATCACGGGAAGATTTGGAGGAATGGTTCAGATGACATCTGGTATATGCCCTTTATCCGGGCAACCTTGTAAATGTTCATGCAGTTGGTATAGTACAGATTATGGTCAATGCGCAATTCTTGCGATAGTACGCGCTATTGATTATTTGAAAAGGAGCTTATGATTATATGGTATTGAAATGCCATGCTGAATTAATTACGGAAATGTTGGGGACTACCAGCGCAGATCCAAATCTTCATGAGGAATACATTGCCAGCAAAGCGCCGGATGCTAAAAGTACAACGGAAGAGATATCGGCAATAGGCATAACAGAGGTAATTGAAAAAGCAAAGACGGTATTCCCACGCTTGAATGGCAAACCTGACGGCCAACCTTTTATGTGGGATTATCAGATAAAAGGATTCTTGAAAGCGGCGGCTCAGGCAATGGCACGTGTTTCTACATCGGAAACAGCTAAAACTAAAGCTTATATAAAGATTTTAACAGATTGCGTATTTGTATTCCCGCGAAAGATTCCGCTGGTTTATGAAGGGGCAGAACAGGGCATAGTAGGGAATATTCAACGTCCATTGCGGGGGCAGACGGCACAAGGGGAAAGGATTGCATTAGCTAATAGTGAAACTGTACCAGTAGGGACAACGTTTGATTTTGAGATTGAATTGCTTGATCCTAAATATGAAAAGTTAGTCATGGAGTTATTGGAATATTCAAAGTATAAAGCTTTTTTACAATGGCGCAATGCCGGTTATGGCCGTTCAATTATAACAGTTACGAAATAATGTAATTATGTAAGGTAAATGTAAGGTTGAGTTGAGTTAGCTAACGTAAAGTTGAGTACAGTACAGTTAATGTTAAGTCATATAATGTATGGTTATGGTGTAGTCAAGTTGTGCTCTGTGTCGTATGGTTATTGTATGGTACGGTATTGTAGCGTAGGGTTGTGTAAATGTATAGTCATGTGGCATCGTGTAATGTAAATGCATAGTCATGGTGTAGTAAAGCTACGTACAGTCATGTCGCGTAAAATGTATAGCCAAGTAAAATAAGGTATTGTGTTATGCATTTATGTTTTGTAAATTTAACAGAAATATCTATTGACATTATTTTCAAAATGCCATATTATATAAATATATGGCATTTTTTATTTGGTGATTTTTATGGACGACGAAATCAGACAATTTTATCTAAGATGTATTAAAAAGAAGCTTTTCAGTTTGTCGGACTTTAAAGAATTGAAACTATTGCTTTTACGTTCAGTTAATTGCCATACGCCGTTGTGCGAGGCATTGCAGGATGCATGGTATAAGACGCATACCGGCAGGAATTGTTATCCAGCACAAAAGGCACGTTTTAATGCGGTTATTGCACATATTGCGCCATTTATAGGAGAGTGATTTTTATTCAGATTTATGAAAAATCAATTAATGATTTAAAGTTTTATGATAAGAATCCAAGGAAGAATGATCCAGCGGTGGATGCCGTTGCGGCTAGTATTGAGACATTTGGATGGCGCGTTCCCGTTGTCGTTGATTCTAATAATGTGATAATTGCAGGTCATACCCGTGTGAAAGCGGCCAAAAAATTAAAAATAAGTACTATTCCGTGTGTTGTTGTTGATGACTTAACGGATGAACAAATACGGGCATATCGCTTAACTGATAATAAAACATCAGAATTATCTTTATGGGATTTCGATTTATTGAATGAAGAATTATCTAATATTTTTGATATTGATATGTCTGCATTTGGCTTTGACTTATCGGAATCCGTGTTGCCAGATCCGTTAACTGCATCAGATGATCTAGGTGATAACATTAATTTAGATAAAGAATTTAAATATAAATGTCCAGCATGTGGTTATGAATATAACTAATATCATTGATTTGGAAAAAATCAAAGGATATCGTAAAGGCCCGCCGATTGGTTTTCCATATCAGGGTTCCAAGAAAAAGTTGTCTAGGCAATTATTTCAATTAATACGTCTTGAGAATAAAGGCAAATTTGATTTTTATGATGTGTTTGGTGGTGGCATTGCGATGACAGCCGAAGCCTTAATATTTAGATATCATACAATATGTAATATTTATGATGTTCGTATGCGAAAAATTGTAGATTATATATTTTCTGGCAAATATAATATGTTTGATGCGCTAATACCAATGCAACAATTTTATGTAATTAGAGATAAAAGCGTTGAGGATTTAACTCCATTAGAATGCTTGCAATTATTGGTCAATTCATTTGGAAATAATTTCAAGACATATTTATATGCTGAGGAAGATTCGGATACTAAATATAAATTGGCAGTTGATATTTTAAATAAATATGGTACGTCGAATAATTATAAGCAATCCATAAAATACAAACAACAGCTTCAACGGCTTCAACAGCTTCAACAGCTTCAACAGCTTCAACAGCCATTGTTAGAATTAACAAGTCTTGATTATAAAGATATCAAAATAGATGATTTCAATGCAGTAGTTT
>Ga0209628_10001537_pt1 | contig 15051 bp, 13 predicted proteins | sample TergutCu122P4_FD_187285 | JGI IMG/M metagenome (GOLD analysis project Ga0209628, IMG submission 187285) | Cubitermes ugandensis P4 segment gut microbial communities from Kakamega Forest, Kenya - Cu122 P4 (SPAdes) (version 2) | ecosystem: Host-associated > Arthropoda: Insects > Digestive system...
CCCAGGCTCGTCACCCAAGCCCAGCGATTCAGGGCATACGGCAAGCCCTTCACCCAAGCCGAATGATTCGGGGCACACGGCCAGCCCACCGCGCCAGCCCGGCAACGCAGGGCAGGCAACCAACCCATCGCGGCGTCCGCCAAGCGGTTCAGGTCGCACACCCAGCCCGCTGGGTAACGTAGGCCACACGGCAAACCCTCTCCCCAGGCCCAGTGATTCGGGCCGCACGGCAAGCCCATCGCCCAAACTCCTGAATCCGTCCTCCTAACTCCTCATGGAGTGTAAGTGTTTTTGACAGGATCACTTGACACTCTGCTGTATGTATACATATCATACAATCATGGCTTGTATTTGCTCGCCACGCTACAAGTCATGTACACATAAAAGGGTTGTATGCACTGATTTGTTGTCCTATCTTGGATTGTCGATGTCTACGTCACGCGAATTGATTCCGCAGCAGGTTTTTGACGCAGTTCTGCGTCAGCGCGACCTACTTCCGAAGAACGAGGCCCCCGATAAGGTTGAGCCCCTTTCGGCTGCGGTTTCCCGCTTGGTTAGGCCGCGGATGAGCCTCTATATGGGGTTTGGTCACTCGCGCGCCCATGCGACAGCCTTCGAGATCACCCGGCGTTTCTGGAATTCCGATCCGCGGTTTCATCTGATTTCAGCAGCCATCCTGGAAGCCGGTTTGATCATGGTGCACGGGCGATTAGTAAACCGGGTGACAGCCGCCTACGCCGGTAATACCTATCCCGTTCCTGGACCTAATCGCATCTTTCGCGAAGCCATGAAAGCCGGGCGCATCTCACTGGAAGAGGTTACCAATCTCACGATTACCACGCGCCTGATGGCGGGCGCCATGGGTCTGCCGTTTATTCCGACTCGCTCCATCAGGGGTACCGGCTTGGCCACGGCAGCCAACGGATACCAGGAGGTCGTCAATCCGTTCGCCGATGAGGACGGCAGCCGCATCGGGGTATTGCGCCAGTTGCGGCCGGACCTCGCCGTGATTCACGCTTACGCGGCTGATGCGAGCGGCAACGCGATTCTCCTGGCCCCTTATGGCGAGGAGGCTTGGGGCGCCTTGGCCAGTTCCGAAGGTGTGCTGCTGACCGTCGAGAAGCTGGTCACGACGGAATTTATCCGGCAACACGCGCACCTGGTACGCATCCCCGCGCATATCGTGCGCAGTGTGTCCGTGGTTCCGCTGGGGGCGCACCCTCAACCCATGACGACCTTCGGCCTGAGCGGGGAGGCGGGCTATGGCGAGGATTATGAGTTCCGTCGCGGCTTCAAGGAGGCCAGCCGTTCCGACGCGTCGCTCGACGAGTGGATCGCCCGGTGGGTCTTGAACTGCCCGGACCACGCGGCCTACGTGGAACAACTGGGCGCGCAGCGCACCGACGCCTTGCGCGCCAGCTTCGACCCGCAGGCCTGGCGCCGCGTGCTCGCAGCCAAGCGCGACGGCGTGTCACGCGATGCGCAGAGTACCGGCGCCGAGACGATGATTATTCTGGCCGCGCGCGAAATCATGCGCAAGGTTCGCGCCAACGGTCATAAGACAGTGCTCGCCGGCGCCGGCGTTGCCAATCTTGCGGCTTGGCTCGCCGTTTCGACGCTCAAGGCCGAGGGGATCGACGTCGAACTCATGGCGGAAGCCGGCTTTTTCGGGTATGCGCCGCGCTTTGGCGATTCCTACCTGTTTAGCGTCGCCAATATGTTCAGCAACAAGATGCATTCCGGCTTCATGAATATTCTGGGCCTGCTGGCCGGCGGATCGAATAATCGCTGCCTGGCCGTGATTGGCGCCGGACAGGTTGATCGCCATGGCAACATCAATTCGACCCACCAGTCCGATGGCGCCTTTCTGGTCGGTTCCGGCGGCGCCAACGATCTGGGCAACTGCGCGAGCGAAGTTCTGGTGCTGTGCACGGCATCGTCCAATCGCTTGGTCAGCGATGTGCCCTATATCACCACTTCAGGGCGCCACGTCGGTACGCTGGTCACCCAGCTTGGGGTGTTCGAAAAATTAACACCGGACGGTACGTTGGTCTTGACGCGCCTGGCGGCGGTCCAGCCGCCGCACTCTCCCGATCAAGCCGTGAAGGACATTGCAGCTTCATGCGGCTGGCCGATCGAACCAACCACACCGCTTGAGCAACACGCGCCGATTACGCAAACGGAAATCGCCACGCTCAGGCTATTTGATCCAGAGCGGATTTTCACCAACTGATCCCCCGCCCCGTTTCCAACCCTGACAAGACAGAGGCTGCCTATGGCGTTTTTGAAAGATATCGAGAGTGAGTTGCAGGCGTGGGAAAAGCGCCACGCGGAGCAATTCGCCCAGGAGCGCAAGGCGCAGTTCTCTTCGGATTCGGGTATTCCCTATCAGCGCTTGTACACGCCGCTCGATCTGGAGAAGATTGGGTTCGACTACAAGAAAAGCTTGGGCTTTCCGGGCGAGGCGCCCTTCACGCGAGGCATCACGCCGACGATGTACCGGGGCGAGCATTTCCTCTCGGCCCAGTATATGGGGTTTTCCACGCCTGAAGAGACCAATGCGCTGTTCAAGCTGCTTCAGGCCAAGGGCAGCAAGGCGCTGCATCTTGCGTTCGATCTGCCGACCATTCAAGGCTATGACTGCGATCATCCGCTGGCCTACGACGACGTGGGCAAGACCGGTCTGTCCCTGTCCACTCTGGACGATCTCGAGATCGTCCTGGACTCGATCGACATCAGCAAAATGTCGGTCGCCTGGGTGAACAATCCGCTGGCGGTGGTCTGGGTGGCGATGATGTGCGTTTTGGCCGAGCGGCGCGGCATCGCGTGGGCCGACACGCTGGGTTTTTTCCAGAACGACATCATCAAGGGCTTTCTTACCGATAGCCAGTTCATTTATCCGCCGGACCCATCGGTACGCTTGGCAACCGACGTGATCACTTTCGGCATCCGGCATATGCCCAAGGCGCGCGTTTCCAATCTGTGCTGCCTGCAGTACGAAGAATCGGCCTGCGACGAGGCCCATCAGTTGGCTTTCGGTATGGCGACCGGCACGGCTTACATTCGTGCGGCGCTGGAGCGCGGCTATGACATTGACGATGTCGCCTCGCGCATTTCCTTTCTGGGCTGCGCCAACCACCGCGATTTCTTGTGCGAAGTGGCCAAGTGGCGGGCGGCGCGGCGGCTGTGGTCGGGATTGATGCGCGACCGGTACGGCGCCAAGAAGCCGGAGTCCATGGCGCCATGGGTGCGCGTGTCGACCGGAGGGCTGGATCTGATCAAGGATTCCCGCGACATGAACGTGGCCCGCGGCGCCATCGCCTGCCTCGCCATGGCTTTTGCCGGCATTCAATCGGCCACGCCCAAAACCTATGATGAACCGCTGGGCATCCCGAGCGAAGAGGCGAGCATCACCGCGCTGCGCAGCGTGCAATTGGTGCAGTTTGAAACGGGCGTTTGCGACATTGTCGATCCGCTTGGAGGCTCTTACGCGGTCGAGGTACTCACACATGAGGTCGAGCAGCGGGCGCAAGCCGAGCTGGAGCGTATCGAAGCCATGGGCGGCATGGTCGAGGCGGTCAAAAACGGCTATGCCGCCAGGAAGATTCTCGAAGCCGGCACGCGCCACGTCGCGCGCATCACTTCCGGCGAAAAGTTGTCGCTGGGATTGAACATCTATCCGCCGGAGGATTCGACCGAGCGGGAAGACTTTTATTTACCGGCCCCCGCGGCGGTGGTTGATGAGCGTATCGCGGCGCTGCGCGCGTACAAGGCGCGGCGGGATCAGACGGCGCTCGCCAACGCACTGGAGAAGGTGCGGCAGGTGGCCGCGCAGCCGGCGGGCGACGACGCGAACATGATTTTCCCGATTATCGAGGCGGTACGCATAGGGGCGACCAGCGGCGAGATAGCCGACGCCATGAAGGACGTTTTCGGCAGCTACAGGCTGCCCTGGTAAGGAGAAACCTGATGGAACGCAAAGCGCGTGTGCTGATTGCCAAAGCCGGCCTTGATGGGCATCAAGCCGGCATCCGGCTGATTGCCCAAACGCTCCGCGATGCCGGGATGGAAGTGATCTATCTCGGGCACTACAACAGCGTCGACCAAATTGTGCAGGCGGCCGTGGAAGAACAAGTCGACGTTGTCGGCTTGAGTTCGCTATGCGGCGCGCACAAGGAGGTCGTGCCCAAGGTTGCCGCGAAACTGCGCGAGGCGGGCTTGAACGACGTCGCGCTGATCGTTGGCGGCGTCATACCCAATAAAGACATTCCGATGCTGACCGAGGCGGGCGTGTCGCGCGTGTTCAAAGGCGGCTCTCCGCTGGAAGAAATTTCGAGTTTCGTCCGCGAAGCCGCGCGTCAGCGGCATGCCGCCTCGGCGCAAACATCCGGCCAGGAAGGATAAAACATGAGCAACAGCGAAGATATCCGCGCAGCGGAAAAAACATGGCGCCAAGCGCATCGGGAGGAGCTCGAACGCGATCAGGCGCGCCATTTGCGCACCGATTTCGGTCTGGAGATCAAGCCGGTATATACGCCGGCCGATCTGGCCGATCAGGATTTCGACTACATGCGCGATTTGTCCTATCCCGGCAGCTTCCCGTTTACGCGCGGCAATACCGCGACGATGTACCGTGATGTGCCCTGGAGGATAGGCCAGTATGCGGGTTTCTCGAGTGCCCAAGAGACCAACACCCTTTTTAAGAATCTGCTCGCCGCCGGTCAGACTGAACTGAGCTTGGCATTCGATCTGCCCACACAGCTTGGCTACGACCCCGATGATGCACAGGCGGCCGGCGAAGTGGGCAAGGTGGGCATGAGCCTGGCCTCACTGCGTGATTGGGAGGTGGTGTTCGACGGTATTCCGATGGACAAGGTCTACGTCTATTCGGTGTCCAACGCTCAGGCGGTCGTGACCATTGCCATGCATCTCGCACTGGCCAGAAAGCAAGGCGCCGACTTGTCTCGTCTGCGGGGCGGAATGCAAAACGATGTGCTCAAGGAATATATTGCACGCGGCAACTACATCTTCCCGATCGATGCCGGTATGCGCTTGGCCGCTGACACTTTGCTGTATTGCGCCCAGCACGTGCCTGAATACTGGACCATCAACGTCGGCGGCTACCACATCTGTGAGGCCGGCGCCAATACCGTGCATGAGGGCGCTTTCACGCTGGCCATTGGGCTGGCCTACCTGGATCAGGTCAAACGGATGGGCGTTGCGGTCGAGAAAGTCGCGTCCAAGATATCTTTCCTGATGACGCCCAACCACAATCGTTTCTTCGAGGACATCTGCAAGTTCCGTGCATGCAGAAGGCTCTGGGCGCGCTTGATGCGCGAGCGCTACGGTATCACGGACCCGAATTGCCAAGTGTTCAGGCTCTACGCGCACAATGGCGGTTCGGTGCTGACCCGGCAGCAACCCGAAACCAATATCACCCGCAGCGCCATTGCCAGCGTGGTCGGCGCATTGGCAGGGGCCCAGAACATCTGTCTGCGCACCATGGACGAGTGCCTGGGCATCCCGAGCGAGGCATCGCAGGTGATCGGCATTCGCAGCCAGCAGGTGGTGGCTTACGAGACAGGAATTACCAAGACGGTGGACCCGCTGGGGGGATCCTATTATGTCGAGTGGCTGACCTCGGAATACGAAAAGCGCTTCAGGGAGGAGATCGCCAAGATCGACGCCCTGGGGGGCATGCCCGAGGCGGTCGCCGCCGGCTACGTGCAAAGCATCATTACCAAGGACGCGCTGACGTTGCAGCGCAGTATCGATAGCGGCGAGACGGTAAAGGTGGGCCTGAACAAGTTCACCATGGACGAGGAGAAACGCGGCCAACCCCGGCGCTACTACCGGGTTGACCCGAGCGTAGAGCAAATGCGGCGGCGCGAGATCAAGCAATTGCGCGCAAGCCGTGACAATCAGGCGGTAGAGCAGGCCCTGCAGGCGATACGCGCATCGGCCCAACGTCCGGCGAGCGTGGACAACAATCTAATGGATGTGGTCGTCAATGCCGTGACGGCTTATGCCACGATGGGCGAGATTTGCGAAGTCTTGCGCCAAGTGTTTGGCACCTACGATAGCCAGAAAGCGGCGTGAAGGGTATCGCGATGCCGAAAAGATGCTATGGCCTTGAAGGCGGTGTTGCGCTGGTAACCGGCAGTTCACAAGGCATCGGCCGCGATATCGCCTTGCAATTGGCTGCCGAGGGAGTCGCGGTGGCCGTCAACGGGCGTAGACCGGAGATGGTGGATCAGGTCGTGACGCAAGTGCGCGCGCTTGGCGCTCGAGCACTGGCCGTTCCGGCGACCGTAAGCGACCAAGGGCAGGTCCACGCCATGGTGGGCGCTGTTCTGAGTGAATTCGGGCAGTTGGATTATTTGGTCAATTGCGCCGGCATTTCGCGGCCCAACCGGTTCATTGACATGACCGAGCAAGCCTGGGACGAGCAGATCAATACCAATCTCAAGGGCGCCTTTCTTTGTGGCCAAGCCGCCGCGCGGCACATGTTGACGCGCGGAAAAGGCGCCATCGTCAACCTTTGTTCCATCGCGGCGTTCGCCGGTCAGGAAGGGCGGGCGGCCTATGTGTCGTCGAAGACCGGCTTGCTGGGTTTGACCAAAGTCATGGCGCAGGAGCTCTCCGGTCACGGAATCCGCGTCAATGCGGTCTCGCCAGGCTTAACCGGCACGGAGATGATCGCCAGCAACATTCCGGCGGCTTTTCGCGACGGCGTGGCGCTCGAGCGCACCCCGATAGGGCGTCTGGCTCACCCGAGCGAGGTTGCCGAGGTCGTGTTGTTCCTGCTGTCCGAAGGCGCGAGCTTTGTCACCGGAGAATCGATCCTCGTGGATGGAGGCCTGCTCAGCGGGTATTTTTATGCCAGAAGCGCTGCCGGGAACAGCTTCACCCAGCCTCAGCCGCGGGAAAGAGCGATGCAAGACTTGGGCAATAGCACGCTGCCGCCCGGCGGCGGTTAAAGGAGACACCATGGGGGTTGCGATTATTACCGGCGCTGCGCAAGGAATCGGACGCGCAACGCTCCACCGGTTCGTTCGTGCCGGCGCACAGGTGCTGGCCTGCGACATGAAGGCCGATGTCCTGGAAGAAGCGCGTTCATCCAGCGCCCATCCTGAGCAGGTTCGGACGCTGGCACAGGACATTACCGCGCAGGACGCGCCCTCGCAAGCGCTGGCCGCCGCGCTCGCCGCGTTCGGCCGTGTCGATTGGCTGGTCAACAACGCGGGCATCGGCAACGCCAAACCGGTCGAAGAAACCGACGACGCCGAATGGGATCGGTTCCTCGACGTCAATCTGCGCGCCGCTTTTCGCTACACGCGCGCCGTGCTGCCGAAGCTGCAAACGGGCCGCGGCGCCATCGTGTATGTGGCCTCCATTTTCGGCCTCGTCGGCAGTCCGCGCTCGGCGCCTTACGCGGCTGGCAAGGCGGCGCTGATCGGGCTAACGCGGCAGATGGCCGCCGATTACGGACCGCGCGGCATCCGCGTCAATGCGGTGGCCCCGGGAGTCATCCCGACCCAGCTGTCGGAACAGAGGTTGCAAAACGACGCGTATTACCGCAAGCTTGTGGCAGAGCCAACCCCGTTCACTCGCCTGGGCAAGCCGGAGGATATCGCCAACGCGGTCTGGTTCTTGTGCTCAGACGAAGCCGCTTTTATCAACGGCCATACCCTAGTCGTCGATGGCGGCTGGAGCGTCACCAAATACGCCCCCCGCTAATCCCATTAGCGTTCAACCTCAAGGAGTTTGAAATGAACACAAACAGCCAGCGCACCATGCGAGTCCTGCTGGGCAAGCTGGGACTGGACGGACATGACCGGGGTGTCAAAATTCTCGCTGAAGCCCTCAAGGATGCGGGAATGGAGGTCATCTACACAGGGCTGCACCAGCGCGTCGCGCAAGTCGTGAACACGGCGATCCAGGAAGACGTCGACGTGATTGGCGTCAGCATCCTGTCCGGCGCGCACATGACGCTGGTGCCCGAATTGATCAACGCGTTGCGCGAGCGCGGAGCCGGCGACAAGCAAGTCATCGCTGGCGGCTTCATCCCGGAAGAGGAAGACCGGCAAGCGTTGAAATCGCTGGGGGCGGCCCACGTCTTCGAGCAAGACCTGCCGCTGGCCGAGACGGTCAAGTACATCAGCAGCCTCGGCGCGCGAAAGTAAGGCCGCAAATGCCCGGAACAATCGACATCTGGCACCAGCCCTACACGCCCGAGCTGATGAGGCGCTGCTACATCGACGACGAAGAGCAGCGCAAAGTCACACAATGGTGGGGCTTGACCGAACGCGTGGGCGGTCGCACTCCCGATGCCTTCGTCGCCGACATGGATCGGTATGGCGTCGACAAGGTGCTAATCCCCTCGCTGCAGATCCGCTCCTTCGTGCACCAGCGGATGCAGTGGTCGTTCACGCCGAATGAAATTTACGCCCTGCTGCGCGACCACCCGTCACGCATCCACGGGCTATATGGAATCAATCCCTATCGCCGCATGTCCGGCGTGGTTGAGATGGAGCAGGCCGTGCGCGAGTTGGGTTTCGTCGGCGCGCACCTTCATCCTTACGGTTTTGAACTGCCGGTCGACCACCGCCGATACTACCCCTTCTACGCCAAATGCGTTGAGTTGGACGTGCCGGTTGTGATGCAAATCGGCCACTCCGCCGAGGCCATGCCCAGCGAATGCGCCCGCCCCATGCTGGTGGACACCATCGCCCTCGACTTTCCCGAGTTGCGCATTGTTTGCGCGCATACCGGCTGGCCGTGGGTGGAAGAATTGATCGCGGTCGCTTGGAAACACCCCAATGTGTTCATCGCCACAACCGCGCACGCGCCACGCTACTGGAAGCCGGAACTGGTGTCCTTTCTCAATACCAAGCGAGGCATGGGCAAGGTCATGTACGGCTCCGACTATCCGGTGCTCGACTGGCCCGGTTCCTTGAAACAAATCGATGAACTTTCATTGCGGCCGGAAGCGCAAGCGCAGTTGCTTGAGGGCGCTGCACGCAGCGTCTTCAAATTTTGACTCTAATTCTGAGACTGTCCATGACACGCATTCCTTCTCTTCTGACACAGGACATGATCGATCGCTACACTGCGGCGGGTTACTGGGGCTCCATGACCCTGGCTGACCATCTAGATCGTCACGCCGCCTATACGCCCAACCGGATCGCGGCGTCCGATGCGCGCAACCGGGTCACTTTCGCCAAATTGAAGAGGGCAACGGAGCGTGTCGCGCTGGCGATGCTCGCAATGGGGATCCGTCCAGGCGATCGGGTCGGGATGCAAACGCCCAATTGGGTCGAATTCTTCTATGTGCGTTTTGCCTGCGCGCGCATCGGCGTTATTCCGGTGCCACTGGCCTATTCCGTGCGCGAGCATGAAATCGAGATCGCACTCACGGACACGCAGGCCAGCGCTTTCTTCAGCTCCGAATTTCGGAGTTTTAACTATGCCGAAATCGTTCAGGGTCTGCGCGCTCGCCTTCCTTTCGTGAAGCACTGGGTGTCCATTGCCGACCGTGTGCCAGGAATGGCTTGCCTCGAAGACATGGTCGACGATCCGATCGAGACCCGCTATGCGCCAAGCTACCTGCTTTCGTTCCATCCGAGCGCAAACGACATTGACATTCTCATGTCCACGTCCGGCAGTACCGGCAAGCCGAAGTTCGTTTTGCGCACACCGAATGTGTTCCTTACTCTCGGACATTACATTGTCGATAGCGCAAGGCTGCGTCCGGATGATGTCATCCTCGGCGTAGCGCCAGTGATTCAAGGAACCGGCTATTCGGTGGCGACGGTCGCCGCGATGATTGCTGGCTGCCGCAATGTCCTGCTTGAGCGCTTCGATCCGGATGTCGCGTTGGAGCTGATCCAGCGCGAGCGCGTTACCGTCGCGGTCGGCGTGCCCACACACATGATCAAAATGATGAACAGCGCCCGCCTCAGTGAATTCGATCTTGGTTCGCTGCGTCTTTTCTACCATGCGGGCGCGCCACTTGCCGCGGAAGCTGCAGCCGAGTTCTCGCGCAAGTTTGGCTGCCACCTAATGGAAGCCTACGGAGCGCTGGATGGCGGCACGCCCGTCCACACTTTGTACGACGATCCGCCGGAGCGAATCTTCAACACGGTTGGCAAAACGAGCCCAGGCATGGAGCTCAAAATCGCGAATGATGACGGGGTGGCGCTACCCGTCGGAGAGGTCGGTGAGGTTATCTATCGCGGTCCTAATTGTGCAGTCGGATTGTGGGGAGATGACAATCATTCGTTTGGACCGGACGGCTGGTTCCGCAGCGGCGATCTGGGCGTGCTGGACGCGGATGGCTATCTGCGGATTGTCGGTCGCAAGAAGAACATCATCATCCGTGGCGGCCAAAACATTAGCCCGACGGAGGTCGAGGACGGCTTGGTCGGCCATCCGAAGATCCGCGAGGTCGTAGTTGTCAAGATGCCGGATCCCGTATTTGGGGAGCGGGCCTGCGCCTATGTTGTGCCTACTACCGGAGAGACAGTGAGTGTCGCCGACTGCTTTGAATATCTCGTCGCGCGGGGGTTCGCCAAATATAAGATTCCGGAGCATGTGGAAAACATAAAGGAACTGCCGTTACTGCACAACGGCAAAGTAGACCGTAAGCTGCTCGAAGCCGATATCTTCAAGCGTATCATTCAGGAGGGATAATGAACACAAACCTCATAATTGTCGTCGGCGCGGGGCTGATGGGCCAAGGTATCGCGCAATGCGCTGCCCAAGCAGGCTATAGCGTCAGGCTGTGGGGTATGAATGAGCTTGAGTTGAAGCGTGCGTTGAAAAACGTCTCCAGCTCTGCCGCCAAGCTTTATGCGAAGGGCAAAATTAAAGATGCTCCGGACACCGTTCTGACGCGGATCACTCCGGTTCTCGATCTCGATCAGTGCACAAAAGGAAACATCTACATCGAAACCGTGATCGAGAGCATTGCGGTCAAGCGCGGTATTTTCTGCCAGTTGGAGCAGTTGGCGCCACCGGCATCAATCTTGGCCAGCAACACATCGACAATTCCGATCGGCAAGATCGTCGCAGCAACGGCCTCTCACGAACGCTGCCTCGGCATACATTTCACCAGCCCCGTTCCCATAATGCCCGTAGCGGAGGTGATTCGCACTCCTGCGACGACGGATGTAGTGTTCGAGCGCGCGGTGGCGTTCGTCCGTTCACTGGGGAAGGAAGTCATTCACGTCCACAAGGATGTACCTGGCTTCGTGTTCAACCGAATCAACTTGCCGAGCAATGTCGAGGCAGTCAGGTTGGTGGAAATCGGCGTAGCTTCCGTGGAGGACATCGACAAAGCCATGCGGCTCGGTTTTGGCAGGCCCATGGGGCCATTCGAGACCGCCGATATGGTAGGCCTGGACACGGGATTCAACGCGCTGTCGGCTCTTTATGCTGAAACTGGAGATGAAAAGTTTCGTCCTCCCGAATTGCTGCGGCGCAAGGTTCAAGTGGGACAGCTCGGCCGAAAGACCGGTTGTGGCTGGTACACCTATGACGCAGCGGGTATCCGTACCGGCGTTGCCAGCTTGCCGGAATAACGAGGAACCAAGCGCATGGATAAGCAAGTGGCCATCGTTGCAGCAGGGCAGACGCCATTTACTCGCCGCAACGGCATCTCTATCAGTGAATTGTGTGTTTCGGCTTTCCGTGAGGCGGTGCAGGATTGTGCTAGTTTGACTGTGGCGATCGATGCGGTGGTGGTGTGTTCCGCGCTGGAATATGATCGCCAGCGTAGTCCTGTCGGCACTGTTATCGAGAGTCTCAGGCTTTCAGGCCTTCCGACATTTAATGTCGAGTCGCTGTGCTCATCGGGCTCCAGCGGTCTGCGCACGGCATATGGACTCATACGCTCGGGATTGCACGAGGGGTCGTCGGGGCGGTCGACTTTCAGAAACTGTCTGAGTTGTTATCCGCAGAAGTGGCAGAGCGCATGGGTCACAGTGGTGATGTGATGTGGGACTCTCCCTTTGGCCTGACCCAGCCGGCCGGTTTCGCCCTCTTCGCGCGAGCCCATATGGAGGCTTACGGCACGACCGAAGCCGACCTTGCTGAAGTGCGCGCGAAGAACTCAGAATTTGCCGTTGCCAATGATAAGGCAGCCTATCGCAAGCGATTTACTGTGGAAGATGTGTTGGCCTCCGCGCCTGTTGTCACGCCACTGAAGATGCTCGATTGCTGCGCCAACGCAGATGGCGCTGTGGTTCTTATTGTGGCAGGGCGAGAGGCTGCAAAGCACTTCACCGATAACCCAGTGTGGATCTTGGAGTTGGGCGCGGCCAGTGATTCGGCAACGCTGTCAAACCGGGACGTCTTTACTAGCCTGACCCGCGCCCGGACGGCTGCGCAGCGAGCCTACGACATGGCTGGTATTGGTCCTAAGGATATTGACGTCGCTGGTGTCCACGACTGCTTTACCATCACAGAGATCATTGCCTACGAGGATCTTGGCTTTGCCCCTCCTGGCGGAGGTGTTGCTTTGTTACGCGAAGGGCAGGCTCGTCTGGGCGGGCGCATTCCCGTCAATGTGGATGGCGGCTTGCTTGGCAAGGGGTATCCGGCGGGTGCCACCGGGCTGAGCCAGTGGTGCACCATCATGCGCCAGCTACGCGGTGAGGATGGCGCGACGCAGGTCGATGGCGCTCGCATCAGTTCTGTGCACAACTTGGGCGGCCCAGGCATCTATGCTTTCGTCACCATCCTTGCAAGGGATGATCTATGAGCTTTGCGGAATTCGGCATCAAGAACTTCGCCCCCGAAACACGCGTTGCCGAGTTCGCGACGCACTTAGCCCAAGGGAAAGTCATGACTACTCGCTGTCGTGGTTGCGGGAAACTGAGCTTCCCTCCCCGCAGCGGCTGCTCACACTGCGGCTCTGAGGGGGTGCCGATCGACGAACCCGGTTGTTTGCTTACCTATACGACCGTTATGTACGGCCCAGCTGGGTTTGAAAACGAGGTGCCTTACACGTTGGCCGTTGTGGCATTTCCTGTGGGGGTCAAGGTGTTCGGGCAATTGGCTGCAGAGGTCGCTAGTGGCAACCCGAAAATCGGCATGCCGCTACTGGTGGTGCCAAGATCCTTGCCTTCCGGGCGAGTTTCGTACCATTTCGTGAAGGTGTAAGGCCATGAGTATTGCTGCTATTTTGGGGGGGCGCATCGGTCCAGCAGCACGCCTGATGCGGGATTTAGACGACGAGATGGCGGAGGCAAGAGAAATGCTCCGCCAACTTTACCCGCATACGGGACGGGCCCATGTGATCGGTATCACTGGTTCACCTGGAGCGGGCAAATCGAGTCTGACGAACCAGCTAATCAGTGCTTTCCGCAAGCGCGGACAGACTGTTGGTGTCGTCGCAGTCGATCCTTCGAGTCCGTTTTCCGGCGGCGCGATCTTGGGTGACCGCGTGCGCATGCAGCCACACACTACTGACCCAGACGTGTTTGTTCGCAGCTTAGCTACTCGGGGTCACATGGGTGGATTGTCACGAACCACGGGCGATGTCGTTGACGTGATGGATGCCATGGGTAAGGATGTCATCATCGTCGAAACAGTTGGTGTGGGCCAAGATGAACTGGACATCATTCGTCTTGCGCATACTACGCTTGTGGTGCAGGTTCCAGGTCTTGGCGACGATATCCAATCCATCAAAGCTGGCATTCTTGAGATCGCTTCCATTTTCGTCGTTAACAAGGCAGATCTTCCAGGCGCCGATTTGGTGATGCGAGATCTAGAGGCAATGCTACTCGCACGCACTCCGAAAGATGGCTCACTTTCTCCGGAAATCATCAAAACAGAGGCTACCCGCGGCAATGGAATCGACGAGTTAGTCGCTGCCATCGATCGGCATCGGGCGCAACTGCAAGTGGGAAACGACTGGGCAAGCAAGCAGCGACGGCGTCTGGAAGACAGGTTTGCCGTGCTGCTGCGGGACCACTTGTTCGAGCAAGGTATGACACGTCTGGCACATGCGAAAAGCTACGCTGATCTCATGGAAGCCCTTGCCAGCAGGCGCATCGATCCACACACGGCAGCAAACCTTGCGGCAGTCGAGGTGATCGGTGCCGATCCCACCGGTACTGGCGCTTAGAGTCTGTTCAAAGTCTCATCTCCATGTAGGACACTATGGGGATGAGACACCGTTACCCAAGCGACATCAGTCGACAGCTAGCGTCTTGCGCTTGCACGCAAAGCGGTAGTCCATCCGCCAGTACTTGCCTGACTCCTTCACCAGCAAGAACATCCCGCCGCCATCGGAGTATTTGTCGCCAGCGGGTTTTCCTGAGTGCTTGACTTACCTGACCTTGGTGTCCGTGAGTGCCATTGCGCGTTCCTTGGTGACGGTATCTTTGGCGCTGATTCCGCCTGATACCGTCGGAAGTACCGTCAAATTGACGGCATGTCATGCTACCAGTTGGGACTGCGCGAGACAAGAAAAAACCCGCGTTCCCTATGAGAAACGCGGGTTTTGAGGCTGTATGAGACTGCGTGAGTCTCGAATCTGGTAGGACGTGCAGGATTCGAACCTGCGACCAACGGATTAAAAGTCCGCTGCTCTACCGACTGAGCTAACGTCCCGTGCCGTGAACTGGCAAGCCTCAGATTGTAGCTCGGATTCGGAAAGCTTGTTCATGACGTAGCCGGCGGCGCATAGGCCGAAGGCGGCGGTGACGGTGACGGTGGAGCCGTAGCCGTGGCAGTTCAGGCTGCCGTCCGTGGCGCAGCTTGCGTCGGGCGGGCGCACGGGTTCGCGGCTGAACACTGCCGTCAGACCGGCGCGGCGGCCTGGGGGCGGCACGCGGCGCTCCTTGCGCAACTGGTAGCGCAGCTTGGCGAGCAGGGGGTCGTGCGTGACGTCGGCCAGGTCGCCCAGTTCCACCTGCTGCGGCTGGCGTTTGCCGCCGGCGGCGCCACACAGCACGCAGGGTGTGCCCGTTTGCAGCGCCCACGCGGCCAGCGCGCGCTTGGCGGCGATCTGGTCGCAAGCGTCGATCACGGCATCGGCCG
>Ga0209628_10001538_pt1 | contig 15039 bp, 8 predicted proteins | sample TergutCu122P4_FD_187285 | JGI IMG/M metagenome (GOLD analysis project Ga0209628, IMG submission 187285) | Cubitermes ugandensis P4 segment gut microbial communities from Kakamega Forest, Kenya - Cu122 P4 (SPAdes) (version 2) | ecosystem: Host-associated > Arthropoda: Insects > Digestive system >...
GTATCGATATGAATCAACTTGATGGTTTCGATAAACAGATCGCAAAAAAACCGGTAAAATTTGCGGGCAATTTTTCGGCGTTCCTTTTCCGACTTTTCGGGAAACGAGTTGCGCAAATTTTCAAATACTACTTTGCGCCGGTAACGCACAACATAGCATACCAGCACAAAAAGAAAATCGGAAATCAGGTAAAGACACCGAAGCGGCAATAATGCCAACAACCAGCAAAATCCATAAAAAATCCTGTACCAGAACATATTTTAAACATTTTATTTTACCCACATAATGGCCTGCGTCAACAGTTTTACGAAATCAGGATTTGTCCAGGCGTGGTTATCGTGCCCCAGCAGGATGGTGACGATGTTCGATTTGCCATACCGGTTGGTCCAGGCAACGGCTGGCGTGCTGGTGGGTTCGTCGGTGGTGAGCAGTACATGCACTCCGGGGTTGACACTGCCCTTGCCGTAGGTCTCGTCGATAATGTCAAAATCCTGTATCCCTTTGGTGACAGGATGTTTTTTGTCAACTACCTTTACGCGGAATTTTACGTCATGCTCGTAGGTGGAAGCGGGATGCGTCACACCCTTGCTGTCCGTCCACGGTTTCTGGTGGTAACGTCCGCCAACGATGTTCTGGTATTCAGGCCAGCCCTGGTACGAGCAATAGGCGTGATGCCACACTACCATTCCTTTTCCGGATTTCAGGCAATCCGTAAAATCTTTCTTTTCCTGTTCGCTGATAGCTTCGGGCATATCGTAGAACAGAACTACATCGTAGGATGCGCGGTTTTCCGGGCGAAACATGGCCAACGCGTTGGGATGCTTCACTTCAGTGACAGTAATGCCCTGAAGCGATTTCATGAACGCATCAAATGGCTCTTTGTCATAGCCATGCCCGCCTGTGATGAGCAATACCCGAACGGGTTCTTTCTTTTTCTGGCCAAAAGCGCCAGAAGTAAATAGCATCAACATTGATAAAATGATGATTCCTGTAATTTTGATTGTTGATTTCATTGAATAACTGAATTAATTTATATGAACGGCAAAGATAAATATTTCCCACAAAGCCACAAAGTTCACAAAGAATTTTTGTGAACTTTGTAGCCTTATTGGAAGTTTATCTTCCCTTTTTTACATCATCAAAATTATAGCCCAGCACCAGTTCGAAGGTACCGGCAGTGAAATTGCGTATTTTTGAAAAAGTATAGTCATAAGCCAGCGCTATTTGTATTCTTCGTTCGTGAATATAGCCAAAAATGATACTGAAATCATTAAGTGATTCGAAGGAATTGCGAATACTCAATCCTCCCCAGAACTGTTGGTTGTAAATTACCCTTCCGCTGATGTCCATCTGGAAAGGAGTTCCTGCTACAGAACGCAACAAAATCGATGGTTCAATCAACCAGTGTTGGCTCACTCCATCCGTAAATCGATATCCGGCAAACCCGTAAAAATGTGTTTTTAGACGGTTAATTTTGCTATCTTCTCCGGTGGGAGCGAGTTTTAGATTGTTGTTGAACAACTGTTGTGCCGACATACCCACATACCAGTCGTGGTGATACACATAGACTCCTGTACCGGCATCAGGGCGAAAATTTGCCATGACTGTCTGAAGCGCTTCTGCATCCGGATCACGTTGATTATAAAAATCAAATTGAGTGCCATCAACACGATATTGAACCAAACCAAGGTTCAGTCCGAGAGAAACCCGTATATCGAAATCGATGGCAAAGTTGGTGGCAAAAGCACCATTCATCTTGAGCGAACTCACAGGACCTGTTTTATCGTAATTGAGGTTACCTCCATAGCCAATATTGCGTAACTGATGGGGACCGAAATAGCTTAATTGAGTAGTGACAGGCGCGTCGCCAAACCCAACCCACTGCATCCGGTTGTCCATGCGGACTTTGAACCCATTGCTTGTACCGGCTACTGCGGGGTTAAATGCAAAAGGGTTCTCTACGAAAATGGTCGATATGGGGATTTGCTGGGCAGAAACTGTCCAACTCAACATGATCCATCCAATCCACAAAACAAAATATCTCTTCATGTTTTTCATTTTCAATTACCTGTTGATGGTTACAGATCCGTTAATGGGTCGCAGCGGTGTAACATTCGACGATGACTTTGGAACCAATCTCACTATATAATAATAGGTGCCAAGGGGAACATTTTCGCCGTTGCGACGGCCGTCCCACACCACATTTACATTGTCGTACCCTTTGGCCGAGTATACCAGTGCTCCGTTGCGAGTGTACACTTCTACCTGAATATCAAAAGTTGATGTCCACTTTTCGATTTCTCGGAATTTCCAGGTTTGGTTATCCACACTACCACGACCGGGTGTGAAAACGTTCGGAATGAGAAGATCGAGTGTATAATCCACGTAAAAGTCCTGTTTTGTCCAACAACCCGATTTACCGGTTAGAGTAAGGGTCAATTTGTAAGGCGCAACAGGCGACGACAGTGTTACGGGCGACGGCGATGGTTCCCCGGGCCATTGAGGCAGTGACGGGATCTGGTTAGTGGATGCTGTCCACTCGTATTTTTCGTATTCCCGGGCATCCACTATTAACTGATAATCAACAATACCTTTAGGTATAAATATGATGCTATCAGTGAATGAAAGTGTTGGGGCAGAGTTGAGTACCACATTAATTTTATCGGAACTGCTGCAAGTGCCGGTAGGAACTGTGATGGTCGCCATTAACGTTACAGTACCTTTTCCTGTAAGTTCTAATGATGGTTGCTCATTCCATGACACCTCAACATTATTTGGTAAAATCCATTTTGCTTCGGGAATGCACCCGGCAGAGGCATTTACTTCGCCGGACAATTGTATCAATTCGCCAGGGCAAAAATGGACATCGTCACCATCGCTGTCGCTGCGGTTTATTTTAGCTTCAATACTGTAGGTAGCATCAATCGTGAATACTTCGTCCTTCGGACAACTTCCATCCGGATGGGAAATGGTTACCGTATAGTCACCCATCCCTAATTTCTCCGAATTAACATCTTCCGGCCACGTAAATATATACGGCTCACTACTCGATAACCGGATGTAACCATCTTCTTTATCGCTACACGAAGCATCACGTATATCGGAAGTTACTGCAGTTAATTTAATGGGTTCCGGCAATTTGATGGTTTCGCTTATCGGATTGTTGCAATTAGCATAAGTTATTTCAACGTAGTGATCCTCGCCTGCAGATACATCCGAAATGATTAAACTGGTTTCATTGGGTCCAGTAGTATAGATTTCACTGTCAAACACCAATGTGTAAGGCGCTTCTCCTCCTGCAAAAGTGAATGTAATATTAGTTATGGCTTCGCATTTATCATCTACCGGTTCCCAACTGAAAGATAATGATTCAGGGATGATAACTGTCTCTTCAACAGGGCAATCGTTACCATCGTCCACTGTAATGACCGTTTCTCCACTTCCGATCAGGTCTGCATGATATATCAACCTTTGAGTTTCAGCATTAAATCCTTTAAAATAAGGTTTTTCTTTTGTATTGGTACAATCAACAGCGAGGTTGCTATTCCATGGTATTTCAAATTCAATATATCTTTCGGCCATTGGATCGTTGCAGTCAGGATAGACCAGTTTGACAATCTCGATTTTAATTTTGGTATCGATGGTGATATATTTAGCTGGATTTTTAGGTATGCGTAACGTCAGGTTACATTCATCAACTTCTGCATCACGCTTCATTATTATATAATATTCACCCTTTGGTAATCCTGTGATGAGATCGCCATCGAGATTACCGTCCCAATCTACTTGCATAAGATTTCCATCCTTATCGAATACTTGATAGGCGTAGGTATCTCCACTGATCCCGCCGGAGGGATTGAATATCTGAACAGAACCTGATTTGTCATCAGGGCAGGAGGTGACTCCGTAGGACTCGTATTTGTCGATATTTAATGGTTCAAATTTGAAGATGGTAACCTCGTTACTTGTGCCTTCGCAACCATTTCCATCAATTGCTTTGACGTAATATTCACCTTCAGCAACATTCCTGTAAGCATTACCAATAGAAAGAGACGGTTCAAATACAAAGATTCCAACCTCATTCTTTTTATACCAATAATAATTATTTGATCCGCCACCCGCTCCAATTGTGGTTGGCTCTAATCTGCCAAGAAACGCACTACCCGGGCAAATGTTTCGTAAAACCTCCAATTTAACTACAAGTTTTTCGGGAGTAAATAATGATACAAGCTTTGATTTTGAACAGGTCATATTGTCAATAACCACAACCCTGTATTGCTTATGAGTATCTTCATCAACTCCAAACATCGAAATATCAATATCAACCGAACCTTCAAAATCCAATGTTTCTATTCCAACAGGATTTTGTCCGTCTACATCTTCAATTTCATAAACCGTGATCAAATACGGACTTTGTCCTCCGGTAATATTCACGGTAATTTTGCCATCATTTCCGAAGCAATTGATTGGACTTGGCGTGATAGTTACCATCAAGGCAGGTAATTCAAAAATACTGATATCGTCCGATTCTTCACAGTTATTGGCATCGGTAACTTCTACCGTATAGTCGCCTTTTCCCAAACCAAATATTTCAAATATTTCGTAATCTTCGGTTTTTTCGTAATCATCTGAATTTGTATCAGGCGTGTATTTCACCCCGTTGAGCTTATATGTGTAAGGTTGTACCCCTCCTGAGACGGTTATTTTAATGTATCCATCCGATGCGCCGTTGCAGGTAATGTCTTTAGTAACGTATGTAATATCGATTGCATCAGGTTGTGTAATCTCAACTGTATCAAAAGCTGAAGTACCACAAATATCGGTAACGATTACCTTATATGTTCCGGCGAACAGGGAAGTAGCTTCTTCTTTATCGAATCCTGCCATTTGATCCCAATTTGTGAGATCATTGGGGTTAACAACGTTACCACCAATCCATTTAAACCATTTATAATTCATTTTTCCATTGCCACCCTCTACCTCAACTTTTGCACTTCCTGTTTTAGCACCGTTACATAAAACATGCGTTACATCACCGGGGTTGATCGTGGCGACTAATGGGGATGGTATTGTAAGAATAGAGCCGGTAGGCGGTAAATAATTAGTAACACATTGAGGCGTATTGCTGTCCTTTACAATAACTGCGTAGGTACCATTGCGCAGGTCAGAAAACCTGCCGTCAGAGTTAGACCGGTTCGTATTTTGATAGTTGTTACCGGATGCTCTGTATAATTCATAAGTATACGTACCAACTCCACCGGTAGCTTCGAAATGAATCAATCCGTCATACATTCCTGCACCACATGGATGGATAGATTCAAGTATTGTAACAATTATTTCAGGTGGATCGGAAAGATTAACTTCATCGGAAAATTCGCATCCACTTACGCTTGCAATTACCTTATACCAACCACCTTTTTGACCTCCGACGGTTAATTGTGAACTGTTAAGAGTACGAAACTCCGCCCACTCAGTTTCTTCGTCCGGCCTGTAATACAATTTATATGTTACATTGCTCACGTCGAGTAATGATTGAGCCGGAGTAACAACAATTTCAACATTGTCATCGCCGAAACAAGCGTTTTTAGTGCCATTTATTTTGACGGGGTCTTCGGTTGATACACTCACTGTCACTTCTTCCTTTGCATGACCCGTACAAAACTCCTCTTTCCCGGCGTATGTCATTAACACATAATAATTCCCTTTGCCAATATTTGGAATGATCCTGCTTTCTGAATATCGTAACCAATCTGTGATGGGTGAATTGTCATTTTTATTATACAACCGATAAACGTAATCTTTTGAATCATCCATAGATTCATCAATAGTCACCGTGATGGAGGTGGTTAAATTTGCACATGGAAGTTCATTTGCTTTAGCGGTAAAGATGACTGGCTCAGGCTGGGTAACAATAATGTTGTTGAGGACGATAATACTACCATCTATAAGAGAACCCTGACAACCATCTACCTCTATCTTATATGTTCCCTTTTGTAAATTATCAAACAAGCCGGTATTCTGTATTTTAGGAGTAAATGAAAGGTCGCCAACTTTTGAGAGGGTAAACTGTAGAGGCTCAGTACCGCCGGTAGTAATTACTTTAATTTCACCTTGGGCATGATAAACTAAACCTGGACAAGAAATGTTAGTGATTTGCACATTTGTAATTTCCAATGCAGGCGGATTACCAAGCTTTTTTGTTTTGGTTTCTGTTTCCGGTGCGTAACAAATATCGCTACCGTACACTTTTCTTACTTTTATGGTATAAGTGACATCGCCGGTAAGTCCAATGAATTGATGAATATGTTTATCCTTATTGCCTGGCACCCATGATGATGGATTTTTACTAATATTAAATTCATAAATAGCATCTATATGGTCAAATCCGCCTGATGCTGTTACCTCAATGGTTCCATTTTCGCCATTGTGGCAAACTATCGAAGTAGAATCCGTCAATTCAAACCGTACAGGATTGGGAATGACAATCGTTTTGGTACCTTCCCATGCACAGGCAGTGATTAAATCATTGGTATATTTTGCCTTTATTTTATAGTTCCCTGCATCAAGGTTGTTAATTTCATGGCTTGAGTTGGGAACCCATCCGCCGCTTTCATCTTTCATATAGAAAAACTCCAGGTCCCATCCGGGTTCTTGGGTAACATTCACCGTAAGGGTTCCTTTCAGATCGGCGCAAGTCACAGGTTCATGCTCGATGACTGCATTAATGGGAGTAGCAATTCCCACTGAAGCGTATAAAGGATTGGGGGATTGTGTACAGATATTTTTATCAATCACTCTAATGGCATATTGAGTGGGAGAGGGTGTAGCGCTCCCCGACACTTTAAACATGTATTTGGAATCACCGATACTTACCGGGGTTTGTGGATCGCCGTTTAAGGTGAATGTATAGGGTTCAGTGCCTCCGTTTACGCTAAAGGTGATTGTCCCGTCTGCTATTCCTGCACATGATGCCTTGTCAGTCGATTCAAGTGCCAACTCCAAAGGACCCGGTCGGGTGATCGTAACCTTTACGGGTACCGATTGGCACCACGGAGAATTATTTTCTCTTGCCTGCACCCAGTAAATACCATCATTCAGGTTCTGAAAGCGAATGTTATTGGCATTGTACCACTGATCCGGTACCTCCCAATTCTCGCCATCATTTTTTATTCTAAATCGGTACTGGTTGCTTGGGTGTGATGTGCCACTTCCAGTAAGCATGATATTGATTGGACCGCTATAATTACATGAGAGCAGGATTTCGGTTGAAGGACCTACATTCACCTGAATTGGAGTGGGCTCTGTTATGATAATTGCCGGATGTTCCCATTCACAACCGGCTGTATTCTTCCCCGTGACAATATAGTTTCCGGCTAGCAAACCGTCAAATACCATTCCTGTACCATACCCCTTTATGGTTGTTCTATTGCCATTTTCTTCCTTTTCCAACTTATATTGCATTTGTGCTGCAGGATAAGATGGGTTAGTAATGGTAATCTTTCCATCTGCGACTCCTGCACAACCGAGATTTGTTGGAGATGCTGTAAATCTAACGGGTGGGAGATCGGTAAGTGTTACTGGTGAATTGGAAATTGTAATATTACAAGTATTAGCGTCTTCTCCTGTAACAGTGTAAACACCTTGACTTAACCCAGTGAATTGAGCTTGTGGATTTCCAGGCTTGGTTTCAACGTTATTGATAGTAAAATGATAACCGGGTGTTCCACCGAAACCTTCTATGGTGAACGCTCCCGTTGGTTCACCCGGGCAAGGATGTGTTATTGGATTGATAATCGTTGCTGTAGGAGCAGACGGTTCAATAATTTCAAAATCTTCTCGAATCCAACAGCCTTCGTCGTCGTTAATAATAATATGATGATTTCCGGGTGGTAAACCTGGGAATTCATCAACCAAATAAGCATCATCGTACACGTCATTCAAAAATAGTTCATACCAGTATTGTTTAACTCCCCCAAAAACATTTATTTTCACCTTGCCGTCTTCATCTCCAATGCATGAAACTTGCTTTTTATCATATTGTATCGTTGCGCTCAAATCCTCAAACGGCTTAAATCCTAATTCTGTTTTGATTTCGGTTTGACATCCCCTTGCGTCTTCAACATACACACTATATATTTTCTCACGTGGTATTTTTTCAAATGTGTAAAAACTTTGTAATTCACCTGAGTGAGACTTTTCAATGCCCTCGTTATCTACAATTACATAAGTATATGGAGCTAAACTGGCTTGAATATTTATTTTTATATTGCCAATATTTGACCCTGCAACAGGATCAGGACAGATAACAATAAAATCCGGATCTCCACGAAAATCCAAACGATTTCCACTTAATGGCAGAAATTGAAAAATTAAGGTGGGTGAAATCATGGTAGAATTTTCTTCTAAATAAACATAATAATATTGCGCGTGATGATTAACTTCTATCACAAAAGGCAGGTTTGTGTTTTCGTCAATGGGTTTGTTTGCGTATACTATACTCGTTGCCTGCGAAGCACCTCTTTTCACCACAACAGTATATGAATATTGCGAAGATGGGAGATTTTCGATATTCAAAAAAAGTTTTCCTTTATCACCAACACACTTAGCAGGAACCTGTTCGACTAATACTAATTGCTGCCCCCAAACGTTCCCCATCCAACAGATCAACACTATTACCAGAAAAAATATTTTTTTCATATTAAAAAATCATTATCTGTGATACACCAACAGACGGCTAAACACCACCCCGTCACAATGATACTTGTGTATGACGCCGCTTTTGCAAAATTACACCCTTCTGTCCGATTCATTCCCAATTTTTATAAATCACTTCTTGACTGATATTATAATACGAAAAAGACATGAAAAAGTTACAAAAATCATGTTTTTTGCCGGATGCACAGAAAAAAAACATTTTTTTTTGAACATTTGCAAACAACCGGTGTTATGTTTATCAGAAAGACATTTTGTCATTTCGTTCTTCATGTTGATTTAAGACTTTGGGATAAAGTCAAGGTTCAGTGATGAACCGGGTTTGTGTGTGTTAATGGGAAAGGGGCGTTATCGCCCCTTTTATTGATTTCAAGCTTGTTGGTAAAAATTATAGCTCCTTGTTAGTTTATTTTGCAAAATTTGAAAACAATGACTATCTTTGTTCAAAATTTGATATATGATTCACCGTCGTCACTTTATTAGTAATACTTCCTTAGCGCTTTCCGGAGTAATGCTTGGAAGTTGCAGTTTTTCAGGGGGTTCTCTCGCAGAAAAACAAAAAACAAACCCAATTGCTGAAAAAGCCAGAAATGCAATGTTGGCCATGCAAAGGGCATCGTGGGAACAGGGAACTGCCATACAGGCAATGATTGAATGTGCTGATTACGACATGCTTCGGTTAATGGTAAATGAAGCATTGGTAAGGCAAAATTCCGATGGCCGCACTTGTATGCTCGGATCCGATCATAATGTTACCGATCCGGTAGCTGCCGGATATGGAATTTTGAAATGCCATGAATTGTTTGGTGACGAAAAGTATAAACGAGCGGCTGACCGGCTGTACAACTACTGTAAAAACATAGCGCCGCGAAATGAAGCCGGTGCTCTATACCATATAAATAATCACAGAGAAATCTGGAGCGATTCGCTTTACATGCTTCCGCCGTTTCTTGCAGCATACGGAGACTACGACGAATGCTTGAAGCAAATCCGCGGATACCGGGCTTGCTTGTGGAATCCGGATAAAAAGCTATACTCCCACCGATGGAGCGATGACGAAAACAGGTTCATCAGCGCCCGGTTTTGGGGCGGAGGCAACGGATGGGCAGCGGCGGCGTTTGCTATCATCTACGAATTATTGCCCGGCGACCAGCAGGCGTATAAGACCGAAATCGTGACCTGCCTCAGTGAATTGCTTGACGGGTTGCAGGCCAATGTGCTTCCTAACGGTTTGTTTAATGATTTTGTAGGCGATCCGGATTCTTTTGTTGAAACTAACCTTTCACAAATGGTAGCCTTTGCCATTTTCAAAAGTGTAAAGACCGGAGCAATTGATGCAAAATATTTGGAATTTGCAAAAAAATTGAAAGAAGGCGCTTTAGCAAAAGTGGATGAATTAGGATATGTGCAAGATGCAGCGGGATCGCCGTATTTTAATTCACCGGGAACATCAACCGAAGCACAGGCATTTTTATTGATGATGCTTGCAGCAGAGCAACAATTAGCACGATAATACTCAAAAAAGATGCAAAAAGCAACCTTTTTGTGCAATAATACGTATAAAAAACCGTTATTTATTAGATGGATATCAAGTGTTTTATTTTAATAAAAAAAATCGAATGAAAGTTCGCAATGTTGTATTTGTTCTGATGGCAGTTTGCCTTTTGATCCCTTCGCAGACCTATGGTCAAGGCTCCAACAAGAAGCTTAAAAAAGCTTATGAAGAATTTAATGCAGGACATTATCGTTCGGCGGCGGACATGCTCAAAAACGCCTATAATTCGGCTAAAACTGAAGAAAAGGCAGATATAATGTTCAAAATAGGCGAATGTTTTCGCTTGATCAACGAACCGTTACGCGCTGAACAGTGGTATACAAAGGCAGTTCAAAAAAACTACCAGAACCCGGTTGTTTATCTTCATCTGGGCGAAGTTAAAAAGATGAGGCAAAAGTATGCTGAGGCCAAGGAAGATTTTAAGAAATACAAGGAAAAGGTTCCTGGCGACCGGCGTGGCGATGATGGTATCAAATCGTGCGACATTGCGCTTCAATCCATCCAAAGCGGTAACGGTTACGAGGTGGAACCCATGAGATTTTTCAACTCGCGGCAAAACGACTTTTCGCCAATGTACGCTTCGGATGATTACAGTACAGTTTATTTTGTCTCGTCGCGCGATGCTGCTACCGGCAAGAATATCAATGCAGTGACCGGTGAAAAATTTTCCGACATTTTCGTGTCGAAACAGGATCGTAAAGGCGTTTGGAGTCAACCGGTTCCCGTCGAAGGCGACGTCAACACCGAGTATGATGAAGGATCATTTTCCTTTACGCCCGATTTCAAAACGATGTATTTTACCCGTTGCCGCAACGGCAACAACAAAGCCTGGGGATGTCAGATAGTTACCGCACAGTTGGTCAACGGTAAGTGGACAAAGGAAAAAGTGATCGATTTAGCCAACGACTCTGTAGTGGTGGCGCATCCGGCAATTGCTCCCGATGAACTGACGTTATATTTTGTTTCGGATATGCCGGGAGGACAAGGCGGGAAGGACATCTGGAAAGTCACGCGCAACAGCACCACCGACAACTGGGGACGTCCGGAAAACCTGGGACCGGCCATCAACACGCCCGGCGATGAGATGTTCCCTTATGTTCACCCTGACGGAACACTGTATTTCTCCTCCAACGGACATATCGGACTGGGTGGATTGGATATTTTTAAGGCAACTGAAGAAAATGGCAAATGGAAAGTTGAAAATATGGGTTACCCTATCAATTCTCATGCTGACGATTTCGGTATTACTTTCAAGGCCGAAGTGGAAGAGGGCTTTTTCTCGACGAGCCGTACAAATTCCATGCGCGGCGATGATGATATTTTCCTTTTCAAGCTTCCTCCTCTGTCTTTTTCACTCATCGGCCTGGTGAAAGACGAAAAAACAAACCTGCCTTTGCCGGGAGCTAACGTGAAAATCATCAGTAGCGACGGTATCAACATCGAAATACCCACTAATAATGAAGGTTCGTTTACTCATACCTTGAAACCCGGTACCAATTATGTTTTTCATGCTTCCAAGCAAGGTTATCTCAACGGAAAAGAGAGCGAATCCACCAAAGGATGGGATAGAAGCAATACGTTCCGAATCACCATCCAGTTGACATCCATTGCGCAGCCCATTGAAATCCCCAATATTTTCTACGATTTCAACAGATGGGATTTGCGTGCAGAATCAATGGTGCAATTGGATAAGTTAGTGGAAATACTTAACGATAATCCCACTATTACTATCGAATTGGGTTCACATACCGACTCTCGTGGGGGCGAAGCTGAAAACCAACTATTGTCGCAAAAACGCGCCCAATCGGTTGTTGATTATCTGATCGTAAAAGGGATAGCGGCTGACCGGCTTACAGCCAAAGGTTATGGTAAAGGTACACCCAAAGTGGTGGACGAACAAATGGCTGCGCAACATGCTTTCCTGCGCAATGGTATAACATTGACCGAAACCTATATCAATTCGCTGCCTACCAGGGATGACCAGGAAATTGCACACCAGTTTAACCGTCGTACAGAATTTAGAGTATTGAGGACGGACTACAGGTAAGATATGTTTGCATAAAAATCATCAATCAAAAATTAAAAATCAAAAATGAAGAGACGTACTTTTTTAACAGCAGGCGCTGCATTAGGCCTGACCCCAGCGATGGGCATGACCGGGTTGGCAGGAAGTTTTGAACAACCGGCCCCCGACGGAAGACAATATTTTGAATGGATTCGCTACCATCTGCCCCTGGGAAGCCGCCAAGGATTAGTAGCTAATTATTATCGCGATGTAGCCATCCCGGCATTGAACAAAGCCGGAATCAACAACGTGGGCGTGTTCAACGTAAAGCATGGGCCAAACGATCCCACGCTGCATGTGATCATCCCGCATCCATCGCTTGAGTCGATAGTAACGGTCAATGACAGGTTGCTCAACGACCAGAGTTTTGTAAAGGCTGGCGAACTCGTCCTGAAAACGACCCTGTCCGAAATGGCTTTTGTGTCGATGGAAAAAACGATCATGAGAGCATTTACCCAACTTCCGGAAATAGTGGTTCCCAGGCAAAAGAAGGAAAACAAGGATCGTATTTTTCAGGTGCGTACTTACGAAGCGCCCAGTTTGGAGGCTTCCAAACGGAAAATACACATGTTCAACGAAGGCGGCGAAATTGCCATCTTCAAAAAGACAGGTTTGCAGCCGGTGCTTTTTGGCGAAACCATTGCCGGTGACAGGATGCCCAACCTGGTGTACATCCTTGCTTTCAACGACTTTGCCGACATGGATAAAGGCTGGGCTGCATTTCGCGACGATCCGGACTGGAAAAAACTGAGCGCCGATACTTTTTATGCAGAGACCGTTTCGCGCATCAACGACTGGATATGGACGCCCACAAGATTCTCGCAAATATAATTTTTTTTTTGTAATTTCATCGAAACATATTACATTTGCGCGGATTTTTGTTAAAACGAGGAGGAGGGGGACTAAAATCCCCCTCATTTGTATGTTAAGAGCATGATTTCGAAGGAGATTGTTAAAGATATTGTTTTGTCCGCTACCGGAAATTCTGCCATTTTTGTGGTAGATGTGAAAGTGGATTGCGCCAATAAAATATCCGTTGAAGTGGACAAACCTGAGGGGATCACCATTGAAGAATGTGTGATGATCAGCCGGGCTGTTGAATCGGGATTGAACCGGGAAACGGAAGATTTTGAATTGGAAGTATCTTCTCCCGGTCTTAACGAACCGTTTAAGGTGATGGAGCAATACCGTAAGAACTGCGGACGTAATGTGAACGTGGTGAAACGCGACGGACAGAAAATCAGTGGCTTGTTACAATATATGGATAATGAGGGCATCGTACTCGAAGTTGAGGCAAAAATCAGGGAAGCGGGGCAAAAACGGGCAAAAACCGTGATGCAAACCGTTATCATCAAATTCAGCGATATCAAAACAACCAAAAGTCATTATTAAGACGATGGATAATTTAAAATTGTTGGACACCTTTGCGGAGTTTAAAGAGTTAAAGAATATCGACCGCGCCACCATGATGAGCGTACTCGAAGATGTATTTCGCAGCACCCTTGTAAAAATGCACGGAAACGCTGATAACTTCGACGTGATCATCAATATCGACAAAGGCGACTTTGAAATATGGCGAAACCGCAAGGTGGTTGCCGATAAAGATTTGACCGATCCCAACCTTCAGATTACCCTTACCGAGGCGCGAAAGGTTGATGAAGACTACGAAATAGGCGAAGATGTGACCGACGAAGTTAAAGTGACTGACTTTGACCGTCGCTCTATTTTGGCTTTGCGGCAAAACCTGTCGTCGCGGATCATGGAACTCGAAAAAGGCAACATTTATGCCAAATATAAAGACCGTATCGGCGACATCATCACCGGAGAAGTATATCAGGTGTGGAAACGCGAAATATTAGTGCTCGACGATGACGGCAATGAATTGATCATACCCAAAAACGAACAGATTCCGTCGGATCATTACCGCAAGGGCGATAGCATACGCGCCATAGTGTTGCGTGTGGAAATGCGAAACAACAACCCGCTGATTATCCTTTCGCGAACATCCCCCATATTCCTCGAACGCTTGTTTGAACTTGAAGTACCCGAAATTTTTGACGGTCTGATCACCATCAAAAAAGTAGTACGCCTGCCGGGTGAAAAAGCCAAGGTGGCTGTTGAATCGTATGATGACCGTATTGATCCCGTGGGCGCCTGCGTAGGGATGAAAGGTTCGCGTATACACGGTATCGTGCGTGAATTGCGAAATGAGAATATCGATGTGATCAACTTCACCAACAATATACAGCTGTATATCACCCGTGCGTTAAGTCCTGCAAAGGTCATCTCCATCAAAGTGAATGAAGCCGACAAACATGTGGAAGTTTTCCTCAAGGCAAGCGAGGTATCGCTGGCTATTGGCAAAGGCGGTTCGAATATCAAATTAGCCGGCCAGCTCACCGGTTATGAAATTGATGTGTACCGCGAAGCCGAAGAAGTGGAAGAGGAAGACGTTGATTTGGATGAATTTAGCGACGAAATTGAAGAATGGGTCATCAATGAATTGAAGAGCATCGGTTGCGACACTGCCAAGAGCGTGTTGGAACTGTCGGTGGATGATCTGGTAAAACGTACCGACCTCGAGGAAGAAACCATTCGGGATGTGACGCGGATTTTGGCAGCCGAATTTGAATAATACATTATGATATATGTCAGAAGTAAAAGCATACAGATTAAGTAAGATAGCCAGTGAGTTTAACGTGGGGAT
>Ga0209628_10001539_pt1 | contig 15039 bp, 13 predicted proteins | sample TergutCu122P4_FD_187285 | JGI IMG/M metagenome (GOLD analysis project Ga0209628, IMG submission 187285) | Cubitermes ugandensis P4 segment gut microbial communities from Kakamega Forest, Kenya - Cu122 P4 (SPAdes) (version 2) | ecosystem: Host-associated > Arthropoda: Insects > Digestive system...
GATTAAAATCACCAAGGGCGAGTATCTCCTCATCGGGTGAAGCCACCCATTTCAACTCGTTTACAAACCAAACGTTTCCTAATGCCCCCGAATTGATATAGGCAACTTGCTGGTTTTGCTGGTTAAAACTGATGACATATTTGGTGTTTAGCATATTAAGAACCTGCATGGTAGGCCTTCCGGCAAGATGATAGTCAATAATATCCTGATAACGGCGTAATTTAACCGGGCTGTAACCGCCGATCGACTTGTGAAAATTGGATGTTGTCGCATCATTAAATGTGCTGACAGTACGGTTGAAAACCCTGTAATGCGGGTCTTTATCTAATAATATCTGAAGGTCTACCTCTTTGGGCGGTATTTCGTAAGCCGCTTTCTGCGGCACAAAACTGTCAAAATTCATAAATCGTTTATCAACTGTCCATAAATCGAAAAAAACGAGAACACCTATCAACGCTGTCACATAGACTAATTTTACATTGTGCCGTAAATAATACCACAGCGCCCCTGCTGCTAAGGCAATTAATAGCAACGACCGCCAAGCGTCGGCCGACAACATACTTTTTCTGTCGGACACTATCGCTGCCAGCATTTCAGGGCTCTGTATTTGTACGTCAGCCATCCCCGAAAAACTCATCAATCCACTGCCAAACAACGCATAAATCAGACACAATCCGCCCGTTATGCCCGCTGATATATAGAGAGGTTTAAGATATTTATCTAAATTTCCCCTGCTTCCCCCTTCCTTGAGTATTTCTTTTAACGTTAGAACGGCCATTGTGGCCATTGTCAATTGGACAACGACTAATGACATGGAAGGGTTTCGAAATTTATTATATAACGGCAGATGATAAAACACAAACTCGTTGATTGCAGGGAAATGCCTGCCCCACGACAGGATAATAGCAATTACAGTGGCAATTAAAAGCCACCATTTCTCGCGCCCTTTTAGGATGAGTAAGCCCAGTACAAAAAGGAAACAGATGATAGCTCCCATGTAAACCGGCCCTGAAGTAAACGGTTGGTCGCCCCAATACATCTGTGCATATTTGCTGGCTAACGCCGCTTGATTGGCATTGGCGCCCACTTTACGGTAAAAATCATAAATCGCCGAGTTCTCGCCTATATTGTAATTCGAACTTGCCCCGTAGAAGTTTGGGATAAGCATTGTCATCGTTTCGCCTTTCCCGTAGCTCCATTGAAACGCATAATCTATATCCAACCCCGAATTTTCCTTTTTCCCTTCGGGGTTATTTTGTAACACAGCCCCCCCGCGCATCGTCTCTTGAGTATAATTCATGGTTGAGATCAACTTTCCCGCATCCGGAGCTATAGCTAACAATGCAACAACAAACAGTACAGCAGACGATTTGAGAAAATCATTGAAGGTTTTTTCCTGGATAGCAAAATATAAATACACGAACACCAATATGAGAATAGTGATTAGCAGATAATAGGTGATCTGCGGGTGACTCCAATAGACGTTCAAACCCGAAAAAACAAGCGTAATAATGGCGCCCCACAAATACTTTTTGCGATAGCATAGAATAATTCCTCCTATTATCGGCGCCATAGTTGACATGACTAACACTTTGTGAAAATGACCCGCGCCTAAACTGATAATATTAAAAGAAGCAAAAGTATAAGCAATAGCTCCAATCATACTGATAGCCGGTTTGCACCCTAAGGAAATCATGAAAATGTAAAAGCCCGTCATCATCAGGATGAGTAGCGCAATATTTCCGGGGCATACTGCAAATAATGCCCCTTCTATATACCGAAACAGATTCGGCATCGGAGGCGTAGCGGTATAATTGTGAGGCATTCCGCCAAACATGGAATTAGACCAATAGGCATGTTCGCCGGTCTGCCGGTGGTAGTCTCTTAAATCCTTTCCCCAAGCAGTAGCATTTACAATATCCGGCTGCACCAGCTCCTTTTTTTCTAAAACTATGGGAGCCATATAGACAATAGATATGCCTATAAAAAACAATATTACAAAAAAATGTGTTACGTACTCTCCCTGTATCTTTTTCATATTCATATAATTAATAATTTACATATTTTAAATAGCCTTTTTCGTCATTTTAGCCCAATAAAAACGAATAGCAAACCACACGTGTAAAACAGTTGTGACAAAGCTGCCATAATATTTACACATAATGGCATATCGTTCTTTTAATGATGCCTTTCTGTTTGCAGTCGTTAAGCCTTCATATAAATAATTGACAAGCCTTAGACGTGTATTTACGATTGACTTTGCATATTTCAAACAACGGATACACCAGTCATAATCAGCCGAAAAACGATATAATAAATCATATTCAGGCGTTATCGAACGTTTGACAATAAAAGCCTGATGGCAGACCAACATACCCATTCTGAAACTTTTCCATGATAGTTTTTTAGGTGCTTTTAATCTGCGGCGGGCAATAACATTTCCTCTATCGTCCATTAAGTCCGTTTCTCCATACAGGATATCAGGGAAGCCGTTGTCTATGGCTATTTGCGCTAATTCGGCTACCATATTGTGATGCTGTAATATATCACCGGCATTCAGGAACCAGATATAAGTACCTGTTGTGACCCTAAGCCCTTTATTCATCGCGTCATAAAGACCATTATCCGGTTCTGAGATCCAATACTTGATACCGGCATCATACTGTCGGATGATTTCCAAAGTCCCATCCGTTGAGCCACCGTCAATAATGATATATTCGATACTATTATTCGTCTGATTAAGAACGCTTAATATAGTTTGTTCCAATACTTTAGTGGCATTGAAGCAAACAGTTACGATTGAAAAAACAGGCGATTCCTGTTGTTGGATAGCTTGAATCCTATTTTTCGGCATAGAGGATAATATAGGGTGATAATATTCTGCATTTAATAGGGAACAATTTCAAGGCGTAGCTGCATAATTTAATAAACTTTCGCACCCAAATTGAACTAACATTTGGCTCTAACCACACCATCGGTTTCCTACTGTACTCGACGGTTATGTTTTTTAAGTTTAACGCAAGCGCTATACTTTTCAGGAGAGCCGGTTTCATACAATCAAGATTATGAGCTTTCAGGTTTTCTTTGTCAAATAAGTATTGTACAAGACCGTTAAGGCCTTTAAAGTTAGGTAAAATAATTAATAGTCGACCCTGATTGGCAAGCATGGAGACATGCCTCTGTAAGACATCTTTGGTATCTTGGAAATGCTCAATAAAACCAAAAGAAAAAACCAAATCATATTGATCCTTTGTTGAATAAGTGAAAAAGTCAGCCTCGATGCAATGTATGGTATTTTCGGGAAGACTGTTTATTTTTTCACATTTACGAACTATAGCCTCATCTATATAAAAGTCTAATAACGAAACTTTTTTATAACCCTTTGAATAAAAATAGGCAGAAAAAATACCCGGGAATCCACCAATCTCAATAAAACTGTCTTTATTTCTCAGTTTAGATAAAAATTTTTGGAAAGGAACTTTTGAGGGTACCTTTTCAAACTCATATTTTTCCCAGTACGATTTCCAAAATTCTCTGTCTGTAAAACCATTAGACTTCATTTTATCTTCAAAAATAATTTTATATATTGTTTGGCTACCACTTCTTCCGAATAACAGTTAAGTGCCTTTTGCCGGGCATTTATTGACAGTTGATTGCAGTCGCTTTCAAATAAAGTCCAATAAATGCCTTTTGTTAAGTCTTCGACCGAGGCGTAGCGAGTCACATATCCGTTTATTTTATGATCAATCATTTCCGGTATACCGCCCGTATTAAAACCAATACAAGGTACGCCGCAGGCCATAGATTCCATAATTGTATTAGGTAGATTTTCTTCCAACGAAGGTGTCACAAAGGCATCAACCGCAGCATATACGTCCGCTAAAACACTGTCGTCCGAGATGTAATGCAGCGTATGAATCGGCATTTTTAAAGCTGAGAAAACAGTCTCGTTTCCCTTTCCCATTAAAACGATTTCGATTGATTGCACAAATTCCGGATAGCTGTCATAAAACATTTTACATGCTTCAACAAAATATTGACCCCCTTTATTTTTATCTGAAAAATTGGCAGCAGAAAAAAGGAGTAACCGTTTATCAACAGGCAGTTGTAATTTCTTTCTTATTTTGTCTTTATTTTGAGGCGTAAAAATCCTTGTGTCGATTGGATTAGGTATTGAACAGATGCTCGCAGATTGTAGAAGACGACTTTTACCGGCTTGCTCCGCTATCCACCGGCTACACCCTACATAATGAATAAGATGCAAATCGAGGGTTTTCTTTTTTTCAAATGTCCTGTAGGCCAAATCTTTAGATATATTACCGTTCAACTTATCGCAATTAAAACAAATATCCTTATTTTTTTCGCAGCTTCTCGGATGGTGGCAAATACCGGTTGCCGCCCACAGGTCGTGCATGGTCCAAACGATTAGTTTTCCTGATTGTATCAAATTATATATGCTTTTGAGCGACAAGAACCCCTGATTAACCCAGTGGAGGTGAATGATATCCGCTTCCCTCACTAAGGGATGCTTGGCTATGTCAAAACCCGTATTAGCTATTGAGACTTTAAACAAATTGTTCTTACTAAAGCGATTATACACAAATATATACACTCGCTCCCAAAGGAAAAACCATCGGGCAAGTTGTCGTTTGATGAATGAAGATTGAACGGAAACGACATTATCATCATCGGTTTGTTTGTTCAAGACCAATGTCTTGGCTTCTATGCCGCTCTTATTCAATGCTTTCATTAGCCGGTTAGCTGCAATAGCCGCTCCGCCTATACGTTCATTAGTATTTAATACAAGTACTTTCATTTTAATATATCCCCCTGCCCCCTTCAAAGGGGGAGTTTTACAGTGCAGGCGTCTTTAAGCGTTCAAATGCGTCAATAAAACTGTCCTGTGTGCAATTGATAATTTTAACTTGCCTGTATTTGGCATAGTCTTCAATAGAATGATACGTTTCAAAAGTCTTACTGCATACTTGTAATAGTTCGTGCAGTTTAAAAAAACGTACGTTATTGGGTTCTTCGACTAATACAGGGGTTAGTTTTACATTTTCTTTATCATAAAAATGCGTATCGTATTCATACAGCAGATTATCATCGCCGACTACGACATTCTTATGCCATGTATGATCTACGCCCAATAAATATATTGTTTTGAAACCTGTTGCAATTGCTAAATGTATTGCAGTCATTATGACATTATATCCGCTCACTACCGCCCATTGATGATTGTAAACCCAGCGGTCAAACCATTTGAATCCTTTCCATGTATTCACTTTATTAAATCCGATAACTGTAATATTTTGATTATCTATTAGCAACTCTTGCATTCTTTTTTGCCCTTCAAAGGGAACAAAAAGTGACATTGGCCAGTTTGATTTTTCTTTCAAATCCAACATAAAATTATTGACGCTTACTAGTAATTTGGAGTCTAAGCTATCAAAATAATAAGCGGGGTCTGCCAAGATATAATAATTGGGCATCAGTTTAGTATATAAATCAGAGCTTGCAAACCGATTAACGGCAATCAGGTTTTTCGGCTCTTCGTATAACTTGCATTTTTCAATGTCCTTATGCAAAGATGGTCCATTTCCTAAAATATAGCAAGTCTCGCCTCTTGTGTCTTGTTTTTTTTTAAACTGCCGGAATTTAGCGGCTTTTACAATTTTAACAATGCCAAAGAGTGTATATATCGCTTTTTGAAAAAAAAGAATTAGTTTATTTATCATTATCATTTCTACTTAGGGGCTATCAATGAACCGGCCTTTCAGCACAGAGATACTGATAACACAGCGTTTCACAGAGCATAGATTACAAAAAATTGTAGGGTTAATTATGGACAATTCCTTAGTACCCATCTTTGGTTTTTGTCTTTTTCAAATAAATCAGGGTTGTACAAACTGTCAATAACACGCCAAAAATCTTTTTCGCTATATCCCAAGAAGTTACAGAACTCTCGCACTGACCGCGGGTCCAACGCTTGGTCGTGCGCCTTTACTAACTGAATGGCTTCATCACGGGTTATCATACCGTAACGAATCATACGCGCTGCATAATCGGTCGCAGAAGCATGTCCAAACTTGGGGTATTTCATCCAAGAATGAACTAAATAGGCAGGGCTGTCTATTTGGTCTATTTGCTCAATATGATGCGTCCTATTCCATTCATGGGTCAGATCATGGAATCCGTACTTTTTTGCTATTTCATAGTTTTTAAAACTGTTCCATTCAACAAAATAACTTAAGTAGATTGGGTCTAATTGCTCTAATTGCTCTAAAGCCGGCGGCTCAAAAAAATTTAAATCTTTAAGCGTCACACCATCTCCCAACAGTTCCTCAGTAGGGATTCCCGAGCCTACTCCGTTGGTTATTTGGTCGCGTGATGAATAGGTTTCCATAGCGCCGGTTCCAATACCGCCATATTCGTAACTGACATTTTCGCCATAAACAAGCAATGGGGTATGGAACTTTACCGCTAGATGCAAAGGATAGGTATAAATATATCTATCAATAAAATAGTTGGGTTTTCCGTATTTTTCGAAAGTTTTGCGCATGATTATTTTCTGTGCGCGAATATTAGGTTTCATGGTTAGTACATCACAACCAAAAGCCTCCGAGATGTTTTTCAGATTATGTCTGCCCGCTTCGGTCATCGGGAAGTTATCTTCAACCGAAACCAACAAAGGATTCATTTCCATCAACTCTTTCATCACGTAAGTTTGAAAATGGCTATCCTTACCTCCACTAACAGCAATCATACAGTCATAACCATCAGCTCCGTTCATTCCCCGATACTTGTTGCATAACTGCTTCAGTTCTTCAAATCTTTCGTAATAATTAATGTTTTTGCGGTTTTCGTATGCCTGGCAGGCCGAACATACGCCTTCTTCATTGAACGTAATACCCGGTCGCGTGCCTGGCATTACACATTTTGTACAATACTTCAACTTTTCCATTATATACAAATTACATGATTTTGTTTTATCAATTCTTCGGCAACGACCCAATCCAAGGGAATATCAATGTCTATGGAATACATTTCCTCCATCGGGTATTTTATCACATTAGAGAACGCAGCTATCACGCTGTTTTTTAGAGAGTTCGCATTTATCACGTATATAGAGCCGTTATATTCCCAGACGACGGGTGCATCTTGTCGACGGGTATAACCCCCATTTCCTTTAGATATTTGTAAAAAACCAAACTCGTTTTCTTCAAAAAGATTGTAATAGGGATTTGCCGATGATTCTCTGACTGAAACAACCATATCGCAATCAGCGTTGTACAAATTCATCGCCTCTTCAAGGTGTCGTTTTAAACGAAAAGGCGAGGTGGGTTGCAACAAAAGAAGCGTATCATAGTCTTTCCCTTTTTGTTCATAAAAAGCTAACGCATGTTTCAAAACGTCTTGAGAAGAAGCCTCATCAGTCGCCAGAAACGCAGGACGAATAAACGGAACACCCAAACCATGCTTTTCAACTGTGTGGATAATCTGTTGATCATCGGTTGTCACACAGATGTCTTCGTCCTTAAAGAACTGGCGCGCAATGTCAATTGAATATGCTATTAAAGGCTTTCCATTCAACTCTTTGATGTTTTTGTATGGGATGCCCTTGCTGCCTCCCCGCGCAGGAATGACGCAAAGTATGTTATTATGTTTCATGCTTTTGTGAAATATGTTTTACAAAATCCTGTGCTTTCTGATAGTCCACAGGTTTCCCAATATCTATCCAATAGCCAATTAACGGATAACGAATTACCCTTTTCTGTTGAGAAACAAGTATATCTATTAAATCTGTCGCATTGAAAAAGATACTATCCGGAATCCGTTCAAGCATCGTTTTCCTGATAAGGTAAATACCTGCATTGGCATAATAATTATACGTTGGTTTTTCTTTGATGCCCAATACGTTCCTTCCTTCCAATTCAAAAATACCATAAGGTACATTTATTGAATAAGGTACAGCCGCGACTGACATATCCGCATCATTTTCGTAAAAGTGACCATAGAAATCCTCAAAATCAATATTTGTAAACAAATCGGCATTCATTACCAATATGTCATCATTCTTGATGTTTGGTATTAATTTGACGGAAGCAATGGTACCTGAAAATTCTTTTTCCCGGACGCAATTCACTTGTACACCTTGCCGTTTGGCTTTGAAATGTGCTTCGATTTGTTCGGATAGATAGTTGGTTGTGACGTGGATATTTTCAATTCCATAGTTGAGTAAACTGTCTATGTTGTAATCAATTATTGCCTTGCCATTTATTTTCAATAAGGGTTTCGGCGTCTTTTCAGTTAAAGGCCTTAGTCGTTCGCCTTTCCCGCCTGCCATTAATACGGCGTCGATAGGGATAATTGATTTATTTCGTTTAAGATTAAACGCTTTAAGAAAATTTCCATTTGCATCAATACATGGTAACAATTCAATCCCGTTTGTCCGAAAATCTCTGATTTTCCGAACATTTTTTTCTCCCGGCAGTATATGGCAAAAATTGCGATTCATCACCTTATCCACAGAGACTGACAACGAAGCTTCCTTTATCAAAAAGCGGCGGATGTCGCCATCTGTTAATGTCCCGACCATGCGATTTCCATCCATGACGAATAAGGTCAGTACATCATCTGATAAAGCCTCCAACTTCATGAATGCTTCGCGAATGGACGACGATTTGTCTATCGTGTAATTTGATCTGTCATTCATATATTAGTGTATATCATAAAACTTTTTTGAAACCGAAATGTTATTTTTCTCCTTGATTATACGGACAATTTCATGTGCCGTATTCGGTTTATCGTAAGGGTTTTGTATGTTTTTCAACGATTCGTCATATGTGGGCTGCATGATAGTTGCCAGTTTATCTTCAATATCTACTCTTTCTGGCTTGCAGTGAAGCACGCTTGCCGCCGATATTCGCCCTTTTTGCCGGTCGCCGATATTTATTGTAGGGATATGAAAACTTGGGACTTCGATAATACCGCTCGATGAATTTCCAACTACTGCCCTAACATATTGCAGCGTGGACAGGTAGCGCTTCATTCCCAATGACGTAAACCATTTCGCCCTTTCGTAATTTTTTGTCACATATTCTTTTATCAATTTCATGATAACTAGCCCATCCGTGTCCGAATTGGGCATCGTGAAGATGATTCGCAAGTTTTCAAATTTATCTATTGCCGACAATAATGCCTTTATCTGTGTCTCAGCGGTATGGTTTTCCATCGTTACCGGATGAAAAGTTACGAGAATCGTGTTTTTGTCCAATTTAAAATCGAGCGATTTTTCCAAAGTCTCTTTGTCCATTAAAGCTACCTGCCGGATATTATCGCATCCCAAAGCGCCCACGTAAAAAACTGTTTCAGGGTTTTCGCCCATCTGAATGATCCGACGACGGTATTCTACTGTTGAAGTAAAATGTAAATGCGACATTTTCGTGATAGCGTGACGTATAGCATCGTCGTAAGCGCCCTCCGTTATTTCTCCGCCATGAATATGTACTACAGGTATTTTGTAAAATAATGCCGTTGAAGCGGCAGCCAATATTTCGTACCGGTCGCCCAATACCAAAATCATATCCGGCTGTAACTCATCGAAGGCATCAGCAAAACCCATTATTCCCCTTCCAACTGACTTTGCAGTGGCATTAGCCGAATCAGAACCTGATAGTATCGGAATTTTCCTGTTAATAACAAACCCGTCAGCCTCAATCTCTTTATAGGTCTCGCCATGTTCAACCGACAGGTGCATATTGGTTGCAATAATTTGCAACTGCAAATCCTTATCTTCTTTAACCAACCGCATGATGCGACTCATTAATCCATATTCAGCACGACTGCCTGTAATGACGCATATTTTTTTCATTTTATTTGATTATTACAATAGAATCAGTTCGTCTTCTTCAAAATCTTTTATCGCCGTTTTTCCAATGACCGCCTCCCATTGCATGGGTGAAATGCCACCACCTGGTCGTTTCGTTGTCAGGTTTTCTTCGGTAAATAATTCGCCTTTTTTAATCAATCGGGATGTTACAATACTTTTTCGTGCTATCTTAAAATTTTCGCTTTCGGATATGGAAACCGTTTTATTGGAAGAACCAAGCGCTTTTTCTACATTACGAATAGCGCCTACCATAACCTTTAACTCGTTGGGTTCGAGCGATGCCTTATGGTCGGGTCCCTCCATCTTTCTGTCCAATGTAAAATGTTTTTCGATCACCGTTGCGCCAAGCGCAACTGCTGCTATCGGGACTTCGATCCCTAACGTGTGATCGGAGTATCCTGTTCGAATGCCAAGCTCCTTAGCTATCGTTTGCATCGCTAAGAGATTTACGTCCTGCATAGGCGTAGGATATTGCGTATTACAATGCAAAACTGTTATTTTCTGCTTTTCTGTTCCGTTCTTTACTAAAACCGTCAGTGCCGCCCTGATTTCTTCTAAGGTACTCATCCCCGTAGAAAGAATAACCGGTTGATTCTCTTGGGCAATTCGTTTCAAATAGGGATAGTTCGTAATTTCGCCCGAAGGGATTTTCCACAACCCCAAACGAAGAGACGACAAAAACTCCACACTTTCCAAATCAAAAGCCGTTGATAGAAATTTTAAACTGTTGGCATTACAATAGTTAATCAACTCATGGTGTTGTTCAACGCTTAACTCCAGCTTTTTCAGCATACTAAACTGGAAGTTGTCAGCGCCGGGCATATTCTTTTGCTGATAGTCCGCCTTTTTTGCCGTTTTAACAACTAAATTTCCTGCTTTAAATGTTTGAAATTTAACATAATCCACACCGGCTGATACAGCAACGTCTATCAGTTGTTTTGCCAGCGATATAGAACCGTTATGGTTGACGCCTGCTTCTGCTATGATGATTGTTTTATTTCTCATTTGTATTTAATGGCAGGATTGCCGGCATATACGCCGGGTTGTGCAATACTTTTTCTTACAAAAGAAGCGCCTGCTACAATACAATCGCTCGCTACAGAAACGCCATTTGACAGGACAACACCGCTACCAATAAACGTCCTGTCGCCAATCATACATTCCCCATTCACCCTAGCACCAGTTGAAATATGACAGAAATCTCCAATCTCCACATCATGTTCAATATTAGCCATGGTGTTGATAATACACCCAATACCCATTTTAGCGCCTGCATTTACAAGCGCTTTGTGCATGACCACAGTCCCTTTTCCAATTTCCGAATAGCGTGAAACATAAGCATCCGGCGTTATAATGGTAGCCAACAGTCCCCCAACTGACCTTATTTTTTCATGTAATTTTATACGTAATCCGACATCTTTAATTTGACCGACTGTAACCAAAAACCAAGCCTTTTGAACAAACTCAGGTATTAGTTCGTCAGTACCAATGATAGAATAACCTAACACTTTTCTCCCTACATTTGCAGGGATATCCAAGACGCCTAAGATAGTCCAACCAGCGCTTTCTGCAACATCAATGACCGATTTGCAATGTCCGCCTCCGCCAACAAGTAAAAGGTTTTTATGATTCATTTTGATATTCTCACACTGCTTGGCAAATTGACTACCCGCTCTTCAAACCATTCGGCATTACTTAAATCCCCGCATAAACAGTCTTTAAACATCGGCAGGCGATTCATCAAATGCCATATCGGGCGGGTCATTACGCCATTGTCATTGGTAAAAGTCAAAAACCTGTCGCGTTCTTCTCGGTTTTCTAAAATAACTGCATTGAGCCAAAAATTGGAAGAACATCCTTCAGGTTCTTGAAAAAACTCCAATGCTGTATCCTTAAAAAACGTTTTGTATTTTTGAGCTAAATCCCGCTTGTCGGCAACAAATTCATTGATTTTTTCCATTTGTGCACAGCCTAATGCCGCGTTTATATTTGGCATGCGATAATTATAACCGATATGGTCGTGGACAAACTCCCAGCGATGCGGTACTTTTGCCTGGGTTGATAAATGCTTGGCATGAGCCGCCAACGTCGCGTCCTGAAAAAGCAACATGCCTCCGCCTCCGGTAGTGATGATTTTATTGCCATTGAAACTCAAAATCCCTATCTTCCCATACGTACCGGTATGCTTTCCTTTATAAAAACTGCATAGACTCTCGGCGGCATCTTCTATTAATTCGATGTGATATTCGTTACATAATCGCGCTAATTCATCCAAATGGACAGGATGACCGAATGTGTGCATCGGAACACAAGCCTTGATACGCCTTTGAGTAGTTTTGTTTATACAAGTATTTTCTCTTATCTCCGCCTTTTCTATCAGCCATTCTTTCATTTTTGCAGGCGATAGCCCCATGGTATCTTTATCGACGTCAATAAATACAGGATAAGCGCCACAATAAGAAATTGCATTCGCTGTTGCAATAAATGTCAACGGTTGGGTAATGACCTCATCGTTCCGTTCAACACCGGCAAGCATTAATGCAAGATGTAACGCATTTGTCCCATTCACACAGGCAATCGCTTTTTTAGCGCCGGTATATTCGGCAACCATTTCTTCAAACCTGTCAACAAATTGTCCAACGCTTGAAACAAAAGTTGTGTTTATACACGCTTGCAGATAATCCTTTTCATTTCCTGCAAAACATGGCGCATGAAGCGGAATAAACCCGCTTGGCTTATGATAAAGCTCCCGAATAAATTGAATAATGTCGTTATACATGATGAATGACATAGTTTCCGTATTTATTTTTATTATCTTCCGAATCGGCATATAGCCCATTAGACAACGCTTCAACAAGTTCTGCAACGCCGAAAGGAATAGAAAATTGCGGTTCAAAACCCAAACGGGACTTCAGCTTGCTAAAACTTACCCGATAATTACGTGGGTCGCTCCCCCCAATACCGTAGGCTACTTTTCCGTCCGGAATCATTTTCAGGATTTCATCCACGATCATCTTTTTCGTATAATTGTTTTGATCGCCTCCCGCGTTAAATACTTCAAATGAAACGGTCGAATTATCGGCTTCTAAGACTATTTCGAGCAAACGGGCAAAATCGCGAACATGGCAGTAAGGTCTCCATGTATGTTCGTCGTACACTAACAATTCCTTGCCAAGAAAGATGTCCTTCACAAATTCACTGAGCGACAAGTCGAACCTCATACGCGGCGACAGTCCGAAAGCAGTAGAAAATCGTAAAACTACACCGGTATAATCTACCTTTCCTCTCTTTTCCATCAGGTAAGCCTCATTGGCAACTTTTGCTTTTGCATAAAGCGAGAGCGGATTTAATGCAAACCCTTCGTCAGCAAGTTCATTTTCTTTTATAAGCCCATAATTCGAACAGGTAGAAATAAAAATCAGTTTGTCTATACCCTTGTTAGTGTAGAAATTCATACAATTACGGATACCTGTGATATTGTTTGTTTCCGCCTCTACGGGATATTTTTTAGTTACTGGGTCGCCCACTAATCCAGCCAATAAGACCACATCGGTCACCCCTTCTTGAAGCGTTTTTTCCAAGTCGGCGTTATGATTCATATCGCCTTTGATGAATTTGTAATCCGGATCGCCTGCAAACGATAGAACCGAAAACTGATGGTCGTAGATGAAATTATCTAACACTGTCACTTTATAACCCTTCTTCAGAAAATGAGAAGATACAACGGCGCCGACATATCCAGCACCCCCTACTAATAGAATTTTTTTTGTCATTTATATAATTATTTATTTAAACCTGAATATAATTATCTACTACCCAGCGTGCAAATGGCATACAGCCTGTAAAGGCAGGTGATACGGCATTGAGTACATGAATCGAATCCTTATCGCCTTCCACGACGAAATCCATCACTAACTTTTTCTTACGCACATCCAACAATTGTGCGCGAATACCGGGTTTACTCCATTCTTTAAATCCCTTCCTATCAATAGTTTTCACCATTGCTGCCGCCAAACTTGTAAAGTAGTTTCTATTATACTTTTTTATCTCATCTATTGCAAGGTTCCTAAAACCAAAAGTGTTACTCACAAATAAAATCGCTTCCCACCATAAGATTTGGAACAACTCGTTTAAGCGGAAATTCCTCCACCCTTTGTAGTTCTCGCGCCAAAATGCTGGAATAGATGTTGGCCCTATTTTGACAACATTGTCTACCGTGATCGTGTAATGTACGCCAAGAAAAGGGTTTTTCAGGTTAGGTACCGGGTAAATATTTGTTTGAATGGGTTTTCCTATTCCTTTGTATTTCAGATAAATGCCCTTGAAGGGTAAAATTGTATAGTTTTTCGAAAAGCCGAAATCTTTTGCTATTTTATCAGCATACAACCCAGCGGTATTGATAATTTTCTTCGACGTGATGACATGTTTATTCGTAAGAATCGTATTAGTATTCAACCGTTTTTTGTACGGTTCACAAAAGAAAATCTCTACGCCCTTCTTAATTAATTCATTTTTCATACATTGACACACCTCAACCGGGTCTACTGTAGCTGTATTAGGGGAAAATAGCGCATATTGATAAGTGACAGCATTCGGTTCAATGGCTGCTAATTCTTCTTCGGTTATCAGCCGGATATCAACGCCGTTTACTTTACCACGCTTTTCCAACTCAAACAATGCCGTTAATTCTTCACTATTTTGAGCAACCACGACCTTTTTACATTCATTAATCTGAAGTTTATTAATATAACAATAGTTGCGCATTAATTCATTGCCTTCCCTTGTAAATTTCGCTTTTAATGAATCCGCTGTATAATAAAAACCGGCATGTAAAACTCCACTGTTGCGGCCGCTACTATGAAAGGCCACATCCGACTCTTTTTCTATGATAACGATTTTTGCTTCAGGAAAATTAGAATTAATTTCTCGTGCAATTGCCAACCCTATTATTCCCGCGCCTATAATAAGGTAGTCACTTTCTGAAATTTTGTTTTTATTAGACATATCACCTTAATTTATATAAATAGACAAATGTTTCGCACATCATTGTAACGTTTTAACTAACAGACAATAACAACAGGTATTTATCTTGTATCTGTTTGATTATAATTGTTTTAACATTTCCAAAAGGCTGAAAGCCTTTGTTG
>Ga0209628_10001540_pt1 | contig 15039 bp, 14 predicted proteins | sample TergutCu122P4_FD_187285 | JGI IMG/M metagenome (GOLD analysis project Ga0209628, IMG submission 187285) | Cubitermes ugandensis P4 segment gut microbial communities from Kakamega Forest, Kenya - Cu122 P4 (SPAdes) (version 2) | ecosystem: Host-associated > Arthropoda: Insects > Digestive system...
TTCCTCCTCTCGTTCCGACACGACCCACCGCTGACCGCCATGAAAACCTCGCGGCCCAGGTACCCACACGAGCCCGGTAATCTTCCAGGTAGCAACCCATATCCCGCACTTAACAGCTCTCTAAAAACACGTCTGTCCACTACAAGACCTTACTCAGTTATCGAGACCTTACTCAGTCAAACTAACAGTAAGATAAAAAATATCAGAGGTGTGTGTCGGGGCCATCAGTGACTTTAAGAAAGGTTACCAGCCTAAACTAATAAAGGATGAGAAGTGTGATTTAGTTACAGACACCCACAGTATTCTGGCTAGGTGGAGGAACCATGTCTTTCAGCTATCGAATGTACATGGGTTTAATGTTGTTAGGCAGACAGAAATAAATACAGCAGAGTCACTAGTGCCCGATTAAAGCATGGGGTAGAACAACTCTTTACATCCATAAATTTCTCAATTCTAGTAGGAATAAGGAGGAATTGCCCGAGGAGTGGAAGGAGGCATTCATTGTACCTACTTCTAGGATGGATGATAAACAGACTAGTAATTATAGAGGCATATCACTTTTGTCAACTACGTACAAAATGTTATCCAACATCCAGCTGTCATTGTTAGTTAACTCCATATGCAGAGGAAGTTATTGTGGACTATCAGGGTGGATTTCAATGCCACACACAGATCAACTACTGACCATATATTCTGCATTTGTCAAATACTTGAGTAAAAATGGGAATACAATGAAGCAGTGCATCAACTATTTATAGACTTCAGGAAAGCCTATGATTCAGGTAGGAGGGAGGTCTTTTATATTCTCTCTGAGTTTGGTATCCCCAGGAAACTGGTAAGGCTAATAAAAATGTGTCTGAATGCAGCCTATAACTGAGTCCGGTTAGGCAAACATTTGTCTGACATGTTTCCTATTAAGGATGGTGGAGATGCTTTATTTCCTTTGCTTTAGAGTGTGCCATTAGGAGGGAAAGACACCACTTGGAAGACCCAGGCATAGTTGGGAGGGTAATATTATGATGGATCTGCAAAAATTGGGATGGGAGTTGATGGGCTGGATTGATCTGGCTCAGGACAGGGACAGGTGGCAGGCACTTGTAAACATGGTAATGAGCCTTCAGGTTCCATAACATGTGGGGAATTTAACTGAGAACCAGTTAGCTTCTCAAGAAGGACTCTGCTCCATGGAATAAGTAATATGGAACAGCAGTAGTGAATATGTTCATTACAGAAGGTTGTGCTTCTAAACTGTCAGCTCATACATGCACAAGGATAAAACACACAGGGCAGTATTAAGAAAGGACTGTTACCAGTAGTGTAGCGAATTGTTGTTAATCTTAAAAATGGCATTCTGTGAGCTCTTTCATATTGTTAACCATCAGGATCAACAAGGAAAATGGATTAATGTTAACAGATGTGAATTAAGTTTTTACTTTATACTGTTTATTTTTTATGTAGTGCTTTGCTCCTAAATGGGAGCTATTTTACAGTTTTTAGAGAATACGTTTAAAATAATTAAATTTCAATAAACATTATGTACAATTAAAACCACATATATTTTTGTATCTTTATAAAGATGCTCTAAAAATTTCTATGACCTACTAGCTTGTGAATTAAGCTGTACACCAGGAAAATACTTGACCTATGACTCAAAATTTTCCCTTATTTGTTATTACTTGTGAACAAAACACAATTTAAGATGGATTACTCTGTTAAGTTTTGACTTTAAGAATCCATTATATTTACAAAACATACATCACACAATTTTTATAAAACTTTTGTTTTGTACTCCTATGTGCACCATTGCTTTATCCACAACAGCAGCATAAAAAATTATCAACCACCAAGGTTTTCATAAACTCACTTATTTCAAGCCACCTATTACTCAAACATCACTGTCTACTAAATTCCAGTAGCATTAATGCATGCACCCTTCCACAAATCTGTATTCCCCATCTCCTTTTGTGTCTTAGTAATAAAAAATGGTAACAGTATTCTTATGCTCACACATTATGTCCCATTGACAAGAGATTCACCTGTAGGGTCACAGAGTTTCATTCTCAATCATTTTCTTGGCACACCAAGTAACAATGGAAGGCAAGAGGTGTTTGAAGTGTAGGAAATTGCCACTTATTTGATAATCTCATTCTGACCTGCTGAAAACAGATATTAGAGAACAATTCCTGCAGGCAGATGAAAATTTGATTTTGCCCAATACTAAGCAGCAAGACTACATATTGTTTCTCATATTTACATTTAAATTTATACATGTTTAAAACTTTTAAGACAATATGCACAGTACTTCATATATTACATGGCCTATGTTTCACAGTAATATTTTACACCACTCTCAAAAAATAGCTAGGTGAAATAATTTTGCACCACTTGCCACTTCTGATATTATGGGGTGTCACCTTGCATCATAGTAATTTTGCAATAAATTACCAAACTGACTTAACTTTCAGACATTTGTTAAAGATTTTATATATATGACAATTCTACACAGAAGGTATGTATCTCCACCAAAACTGAAGTGAAGTAAACATTTTTGTATACAGCAGTTCTGTTGTGTAAGATATTACCATGGTTTTATATATGTCACTTTTCACACCATAAAAGAGTAGTTTATCCATTCTAACTGTGAACACTGTTCTTAAAAGGAAATTTATCAGCACAAGAATTAATCAGTTTAGGGCAAATCTTGATGATCCCAGAAAATATATTGTATGGTTAAGCACCAAATGAATATGTACAGAAAAGGAATTTGACAACTTACTGGAGTAATGTCATATACTGCAGTATGCAGAAGTGGTCTCATTTTGCTGATCATGTTATCCACTGCACAGTAGCCTTAACATATTTTATATATGAAATGACCTCCTTCCAAGGTATAATAAAGTGTATTTTATTCACAATAAAATAAAGGCATTTCATAAGTATATGAGCTTTATTAATTCTTCATGTCTGAACTTTATTTATAAAATTATCACTGCACTTTAAATTGAAAAGCTAGCACATAATATTTGCATAATATGCCAACAATACTATGCAAGCTGTTTTACAGCAGTAATCACATGTATAACCCGGAAAGAATTCTTTTCATACAACATGGAACCAACATAACTGCAAATACGGATCGTGGGATATGGTAAGCAATGGTACAATCAACAAATCAGCAGCAGAATTCCCCTTTCACTCATGAGCTGTTAAAATGAATTCTCACAGCTTTCGTATGCATGGGGCAATTCTATATCATCAGTCTCAAAAATGTATAAACACAGTGAATTACTCTACAACACAGCTGAAACCATAACTCAGATCCGGCAGGGAAATAACATTTCTACCTGACTTTCTCAAGTGGTACTGTACAACTAAATCAAGATTGTTAATGAACATTAAAAAAATAAAATGTAAATGTGTCCTACAAATGAAAAAACCTGACATCATCTCAAAGTCATATTGCAATATAATGCCACTGACAAAAAAACATGAATTACCACAGACCATGTATCTCGCCACTTTAACTTGATTCAGCTGTGTGTCAGATCTCAACAAAATAATAAAACAAGAACAAAAGGAAGCTGTACCATCTGCTTTTACATTCTTTACCAAGCAAAAAATAATACATTATGTGGAGGCCTCATCTGTCATTGCCAGAGTATCAGCACGTAACTGCTGCACAGATACTGCAAATTGAAACAGGGAACTGTCACTGATAGTTGTCAATTCTGATTTTCAGCCATAATGAAACACAACAAACTCTACTTCATGTGAACAGGCCACACAGGTCCGTTAATACTAAACTGAAAATAATGCTGCTGGGAATTTTGTATTCATAATGGAGTACAGCTTTCCAGGCTGTTAAAATTATGTCCCAATAATCATGACTGCTTTCAATAGATGTTCTTTCATATTACGGATGCGAAAGTAACAATTAACACCGTGCTCAATGCACGAACATAAACTGCATATAAAATGTAATGGGGACTAAAATTAAGCAAATAGGCAAAGTATCAAATATGTAATCCAACCAACCTTATTCGGCCAGTATCCACACCAGCAACTGTTCTGTAATCATGCAGTGTCAAAAGTTGCAAATAACCTGGTACACCTTTTCACTGAGTGCCAGCAAACATGTTTTTCTTTGGGGGGAGGGGGAAACAATTGTATAAACTGAAGCAACTTTTCATATGCATAAATTCTGTTCTTCATTGTGTTCTCAAAGACAAAATCACAATACAGCACAGAACTGCACACCACAGCATACAGTGTATGAACATTGCATACTGTCATTACATATATATTTACCTCTAAAATGAACATATAATTTTGTTCTGAGACAACAGAAAGACATCCATAATGTTTAAATCATGTTTTGTTTTCAGAGTTTCCAATTCTCGGTAAAAGAAACCATCTAGTTTATGTAAGGAGAGGATAAGATACATACAGTGGTAGTGTTAAAATGTACGCAATGCTACAACAAATTACGTTCATCAATTGTTTACTGCCTTAGTAGAGTTATACTTCTTACCTCTAATATATGTGGGTCATTACAGACGGAGGCTTAAATTCCCCCAGTGTGAACACTACATTGGCATAGTTGGGAGCAGATCAGAATCTCTAAATTCATTGGTACTCTTTTCAAGGACAATCTTATGCAGTGGCAAGATGTTACGAATTTCACACAGCAAAACTTTGTATTTCACATGCAGGAGGGTTACATAATACAGATTATGATCAACCCATGGGTTACAGTGATATGAAAACGCTATTGGTGTGTGTGCAGTTATTCTCAATCAAGGTTTCAACTATGAAACTGCAGCCTAAAGAAACTGGAATATTTCTAAGTGACAGTGATACTAAGAGAATGATGGGAAGAATAAGAACCATGACTGCACCTATCCCCAGTTCAGCAGTAGCAGTAACTTCCATTGAACCTGACTATGGGGTTTGTCATCTCAGACTGGGAAAATCAGTGCTGTCCAGATATACGCTTCTCACAGAAAGAATACCAGTGTGGCACCAAACATAAACACCATCCCACATTAACAGACCATTTTCACATTTTTTGTGGTATTCATTAACTACCAGTGATGGAAGAAATCCAATTTTATCCCCAGTACTTCAACACAGTGTGCCTTCAGCATTCCTTGATATGAAAGAACTAAAACATTCTCTCTTCCTAGCTAACATACAAATGGAAAACTGCATATGAGACAGACTAATGGACTACTGGGCAACAGTGGAACTAATTCTATGCCCGTCTGCAGCAAAAATGAAGCAAGAAGACACATTTCACAAAACCTTCATTTTTCACTCATCAGAAACAACTACGACTAACATTATGAGGCTGTAGAAACAAGATGTATGTTAACTGTTGCACAATGCATATGCACAGCTTACACCTTCTGCAACATCTGGTAATGGATGAAACTCTTCCCCATCAGATGAGATGTTTTCCAGCAATACCTTCCTTGATACTTAAAAATTCTGGCACCAAAATTTTCAGATACGCAACTCCACTGAACCCACACATTATAGGAAAGTACATGATGGACAAGATATCACAGTCCCCCAGTGAATGACTACCACCCACACAGCACTTTACCAGGATAGAAGGGCATGTACAGAAGTTGAATACAGTCAATTTTTTTCTTATGCTCTGACATGTATGACAATCCAACAAAGAAGAACAAGAAGAGTTGCAGGACAGCAAAACTAGACGACATGCCACAGCACCTAGGACACAAGAACATGACACTGAAAAGCAGTAATATTAGACCAAGGACCTTGTCTGTCTTAATAGTGTTAAGTGTGAAGAAACACATCACAAGCTAAGTGGAGGGCAACTTCCGTGACAGCAGTACAATGTAACAGGCATGTGGGTGAGAGGATGGAAAACAAATGCTGTATATGGTACACCCCTTAAATCTGACAATGCCAGAGAATTTTGTGATGAGGAACATGCCATACAACAGCCATAACCACAGAGGCCACTAAGTAGGCCAGCAAATATTGCCATCAGTCAGCAGATACGATGCAAGTGGCAACAAGCAGTGGCCTCATTCATAAAAAATATTATGTTGTGTGTTCAGCTCATAAGGTTGCAATAGAGCATGAAATGCCTCAACCTGCAAAGCTGGTTTATGTGTGGAGAAGCATTTCTTCTTGTACTATCAAACAAAAGCACAACTGTAAAAAATAAGAAGTACAGGCTTCTGATTAAAAGAACTGCAGCTGAAAAACAAGTCAAATAACTGCTCTTTTCTTATTCTAATTAAAACTTACCCACATTAACAAAGCTGAATCTGCATACTGCTGCTTTATTTAGATTAAAACACCACTTACATGATAAATTTATCATTCTTACAGAAATATTTATGTTGCTCCTACATCTTGCTGTAAAATTTAAATACTCTTATAAGAAAAATTCTGTACAGCTGGCACCACTAGCCAGTATAAAATATGTTGCTTAAAGGTTAAAATCTAATCTACCAAAAATTTTTACTTCTGCTTTATTTCCCATGGTATGTTATAAATTCATATTACAACCACAGCAAGAAAATGAGTTCCATTAGCACATTCCATCACCATTTATGGCATTAATTAATCTCCTTGATGATGGCACACAATCTACTCAGCTTGTCTCAATGACTGATACTGTAACAGGTAACACTGAACTTTGAAGAAACACTGAAGAAACATGTCTCCTCCATATGACAGCATTAATTTGAGATGCTGCATACTTGCATAGTAACAACTGCTAAAATGAACCATAAGTCCCTTTGGTTATAGCATTCATTTGTCCTCTTACTACTACGCACAAAAAGATCTAAGTTTATTTATCTATTCAGTGTTACATGATCATCATATAACTAACAGCATACTTTTAACTTTATTTTACTTGTTTAATGATTATGTTCACAGGCATGTAATATACTAAATTATTTCTGTGCTTTTCAGTGTAACCACCAGCCTAGAGGCAGTTTCCTATTAAAAACTGTAAGTTATTAAAGCTATCTCTGCCCTTCTTCTTTATTGTCTGTACATACAAGGCAAGGTTCTTCATACACGCAGCCTACCCACCACTGCTAAAGTTAAGGTGGAATATCAAAGAAGCAAATTATGGAATTGCTTGTAAGCCTACCGAAAGAAACACCTACATATTGCGCAATTCAGCAAAATTTACTTTCCTACTGTTAAGCACAATGAAAACATTCTCTGTCCTTAATACCTTCACTTTTTTTTAAGGTGTTGGACTGTCAGCATTCTTCGTAATTCAGTGATATGCAGTGATGCGCTAGCATTCTAATTGAAAAATCTGTCCAAAGCTTAAATTTCCAGTGTTACTTGTGACTCAAGCTTATATCAAATGCCAGATTGTAATAAGAAGTACCAGGTCCTGATGTTATCTGACGATAGCCTGTCACTTCATGCTGTTACTCTTCTGTGCATGAGGACAGTGTACCAAGTGTGTTACATCAGTAACATAAACCAACTGGACGCAGCAAGCAATAGTTGTCATGCCAAACAATGATCCTTAGTTAACTAAGAATATCAAATGTGCACATGAGATGTCCAATACATATAATTATGTCTATGACAAACTCAACTATGTGGCTGAAATATGTGGTTATATATCATGAACACATCTATGACAAGTCAACTATGTTTAAGTGAAATATCCAGTGTATGCATGCCTACTGCCACGAGCCAAGTCAAGATACCCAATTTAAGGATAATCAGTGTGTCTACAACACAGGTACCTTTGTGGAAGTCATATCCAGTCCATGAAAAAATGATGTGTGTGGGGATGATATATGCAGTACTGCCAAGATGTCAGAGACAAGAGTGTATGTGCCACCAGTTTATATAACAAGGCAACTGTACAGACAAAATATCCAGATTATGTTTCGTGAGTTCATCTGTCAACAGCATGTCCCTGTACTTACTGGTAAGGTTTCTATGCTCAATTTCACATAAACCTATAGTGCCCTTCCCCTTCTGTATATGTTTGCCAACACAGAAGTAAAAATATAGAAAATTAAGACTAGAACTTTAGCAACCAAAATCACAAAATTCAATGCCAATGAAAATTGATGAAAACATAAATTTAATTTCAAATTGGTTTCTATGCCTTTTTGTCACTCTTGAGACATAATACAAACTCCTTTTAAAAAACTAAACTGTGTTCTTCTGCCAAGATTTATCAATCCTGTACATTTCCTACACTTATTCTGAAACTGCTCAGAAAATCAGAAACAATGTCATTTCCCTGTGGCTACATGGTAACTTTATTTAAAACAGAGTTCCATTCTGAAACCCCTTAATACACAAATTTCAGTTTTAAAGACACTCAAATGTGTCACCAGATGCACTGTTATAGATCACCACATGAATATGATCTACAATTAAACAGAAACCACAAATGTGTTAAACTGAAAACAGTAATGCGTGGCTTTTAAATATAACACACAATATCACACCATCATAAAAAAGCTACATATTTTTCAAAGCATGTAAAAAATGCAGGTAAACTCGCAATACAATGAGTTGAATATGAACATGAAATTCACTGGGTTACTTGCAAAACTTTCTTCATTCCGTCCCAATTTTGATGGCACTGTGCAAATGTCTTGCAAGTCAATCACTATAGTTCCTACTGACTACCTTTCCAAAATTTTTATATATGAGGTTCTGTTCATTTCTTCGAGACTGTACACATTCTTCAGAGTATTACATTAAAATGTCTCCACTGTTAATTCTTCTGATGATTTCACTCTGCAGTCGCATTGTATTATTTGTACTCAGTGGCTGTAATATTACGCTAAGATGCCTATTACATAAACACCAACTAGAACACAGAAAGCCAATTTTCACAGCACTAACAACCCACACTTTTATAGTAATATATTTAGCATCTCTTCAAATATGGGCACAGACTTTTTACTTGCCTTATCATGCCACCTTACCATTACATGAAAAGTACCGTAAATCTTGAAATATGACATCAGTTGAAATATTAAATGTCCTTCACGGATGTCACATGTGTTTCTTCTATACACGTATTTACAGAGAGACAAAGAACATACAATAGAAGATACAGGACAGAAAATTGCAAGGAAAACTGTATTCATATTATTTACACTGGCATAAAAATACAGATGGCAAATCTGTCAGTGATGATTCCACTTCCTAATATGACAGGGCCATGAAGAAATTATCAGATTTGTTAAAGATATTTCACACTGAATATGGGGGGGGGGGGGATAATTTGCACAACTTATCTCTGCAGTTCAAAACCCAAAGTAAAACAGTGAGACATCTTCTTGGCTCTAGTTAAAGTTCAACAGATAGAATGATCAGATATTATACTATTTCACTTCAGAAAGAATTCATTAACTACAGTTGTACATCGTATTTAAGTTCGAGGTGGTGGTGGTGGTGGCGGTGGTGGTGGTGGTGGAGGTGGTGGGGTGTAGTAGGCCTTTGCAGCTGCCACAGTAAAAAAGGTTGGAGTACTCCCTGTAGTTGTTTGTTGTTGCTGGTTTGAAGAATTTGCCAGATGACTTCCGGATGGCAGAGATGGATTAACAAAATGTGTAGCTCCCTGAGATGTTCCACCATTAGGGACGCTTCTTCCAGGACCTACAATTATAACTGCTTGAGAAGGTAAGTTTGATGATGCTGTACCATATTGCCCTGGCATAACAAATTGGGTATTACCAGTACCTGGTGGTGGTGGTGGTGGTGGCGGCGGCGGCGGCGGTGGCGGTAGTGGTAATGATAGTGATACTTGTACTGATGGCGGCGGTGGCGGTGGTGGCGGCGGCGGTGGTGTTGTAAGGAGGTATTTTTGTGTTGTCTTACAACTTCTATTGCTGACTGTGGAAGACTGATATGCCACTGCTACTGATGAAGATGGCATAGCAGTGCCCTTCACACATGTAATGCCATTATTTGGCAATACTTTTGTTCCAAGACCAGCTGGGAAGGATCCATACGTCTGATTTTTTAATGATGTAGTAAGAGGGTATACATTATATCCTTGTCCACTTAAAGGCTGGCGATTTGAGGGTGGCAAACTTGAATTTGTAGATGCATAACCAGCATTCCCACTGGCAGAAATGTAATTTACAGAGGCACCAACAGAAACAGAACTGTTTGGTACAAGAACTGAAGTATATATAGATGATAAAGTTGATTTAGCTTGGCCAAGTTTTGGAGCAGAGTACATTGTAATCAAATGCTGTGTATTAGACAGTAATGACGATGATGATGTTGATTCCGGTGGTGGAAGAGGTGGGGGTGGGGGTGGAGGAGGGGCTTTCTTCTTACCATCCTTACCTTCTTGGACCAAACCTGGAAAATGGACAAATCAGTTCAGCAGGACTCACTTTATCGTAATTTTCACAGCTGTAAAATGTGTGTTGTGTTCTTGCATACAGCAAATGCTCAAGCAAGTTTTTTACTACATGCTGCAAGGAGATGTTAATGTCATGTGCAGTAATAGACTAAGAGGCTACAAAAATGCAGGGAATGTAAGTGGGGGGGGGGGGGGAGAAAGAAAAAAAAATAGTGTGGAGCAACTTTCCAGTCATATGAAAAGTGACAACAGGATATCATACAAACAGCCTAATACTAGCACATTACACCTATTCCCAGAAGAATAAAATTTCTTCATCATTTGAACTCACTTCTCACATTGGCATATGCATATCTATGGTGACTTTTAAATTAATTAAAAGTGTACAAATTATTAATGATTCCATAATGACAAAATCAACATATTCTAAAGAAAAACACTGTATGTACTGCACCACATAACACATGATGCTACTCAAAGATTTCTGCATTGGCTATTAAGTATTATGTTTAAATTTAAATTAAGATAACATTTAGGGCCACTTTATACTGAGAAATACTGCTGATGCTGCACACATCATAACAGCCTAATCATGCAGAAATACAGAATTTAAAACATTTAGACACACACCTCACAGAACATTCTTTGTGCAGGAACATGTTTGGTTAAGTTTGGCAATCAAAAACTATTCACAGTAGAGCATTCAGAAATAATCAAGAAATTTCATTCATTCAGTATTCTGTCTGATGACAAGTCCAAAGCCTCCTCAAAAACAATTCGTCCAAATAGTGCGATCTAGAGCTTCCTCCTTCAAATGAGAGTATCCTCTCCTGTCCTCACCAACTAATTTAAACTGGATGACAACTACTGAGCTATTATAATAACTGTGTAGAATGCTGCTGTATTCATGTTAGCTCACCTTGTTTACGCACTCTTTCTTGTTCCTCATCATCGCTGAGAAAGAGTCCAAACTCTCTACGCAATCTTTCAGTGAGGTTCTCTCTCTGACGTTCAACAAGCGTTGGAGCAGAGTTCCACCGCATGTAAGTCTCTTCTCCAACACCTGTTTACAAAAGTAATACTACACAGGTAAGTATCAACAGTAATTTAAAACAGAGAATGTCTTCACACATTACAAATGAAAGGTTTTCTACCTCTTTTATCATCTGATGTATCCACATGAAGAAATAGGGGAAGTGCAGACAGAGAAGGTGAGTTGTCAAGGAAGAGATTCTTGTTTGTTACAGAGGCACCTGCATTCAGTGCATCATCATCCGAGGACATGGATGAGGATGAACTGCTTGTACTGTCAGTACGACCTCTACTCCCCCTACATGCTGGTGGGGTTTTAGTGCCTCCATCACCTTCTATCCATCCAGAGTTTGATTCTGTACTACTGTTACACTGCTTACGCTGACGATATTCAGAAATGGAAAGCTGAAATGCAAAAAAAAAAAAAAAAGGCCACTTAAAAAACCCAGTTCACTTTCTTTTCAAAACAAATAATACTGTAGTCCCATATACCAGTGTCTCTCAACCGCTGGGCCGCGGCCTGGTACCGGGCCCTGACATCAATTACATCGGGCCACGAGAGGTTCTACTGGAAATTGTCATTTTAGTTTTCTATGCATTTTTCATGAATAAATACTTTATAGTGGAAATATTCTGAGGAGAATAATATTCGTGAATGTGTTGAAAAGCTCAGACCCAGAATACCTAAATAACATCTGTTTAATAAATGTAAGTGAACAAACCATGTATTTTTAAACATGGAAGTATTCAAGAATGATCGGGAATTTTCAGACATCGAAATCTTTCAACATTCGGGAAAGGGAATACTGCTGTTTATAACCAGTCATAAAAAATGCCTGCAAGCCAATTACAACAAAGGACGGCATATCCTCTGTTCTCAAAACTGAACGAAATAACATCTGTGTTCCAAATGTCAGTGACCAATCAGCAAGGAAGTAAAAGAAAATTTTTCCACTGAAATTGAAGATCAAGGCAGTCTGTATCTGGTTCTCAAATCTAGTAATATTGAATACTGTTTCTTCGCAAGTTTGCTTTGCAGTGTGTATGTGCTTGTTTTGAAACCTGGGTGCCGTTATTTTTTAAATTTAATAGGTCTACCGATTTAAATTTTAATATGATTAAGAGACAAGGGACTTTGTTTAATTTTGGTGTTAAGAAATCTTGTATTGAAGGTGTTTGTGACACAACAAATAATGATTCATCCACCTCAAGCCTACAGTGCGATCTCCAAGATGTACAAGAGGAGGGGAAAACTACCAGCACACAAAAGAAAAAGTCTGCATTCACTCGTAAGTACATAACAGCTATTTAAAATTTGGTTTTATACAGTCCTGACACTGACCAATTGCCATGACCTCAATGCTTCATTTGTGCTACTGTACTGGGAAATGAAGCTATGAAGCCATCATGACTTATCCGACATCTCAACACAAAACATTTTGATCTAGTCAACAAACCCACTGAATTCTTTATGCGTAAAAGAGATGCACTTAAAATAGAAAAGAAAATTATTTTCCCAAGCTTCAACCACTGACACGTCACTTCTGATGGCATCCTATTTAATATTATTACAGATAGCTACATGTAAAAAAAACTGTATTCCATTGGTGAACAGTGCATTAAGCCTTCTTTGATTGCTGCTTGTAATGAAGTATCAGGCCAGTCTGCGGCAAGTAAAATGAAAGACATCCCATTATTGAATGATACAGTTGAAAGGTGGATATCTGATATGGCAGAAGATATAGAAAAGCAACTCATTATAAAAAATTAAAAAATTGAAACTGCATTACAACTGGACAAATCTACTGATATTCAGAACAGCATTTTACTTGCATATTGACCATGATGAAAGTGACATGAAGGAAGACATTTTAAGTGTTTCTGAATTACTTACGCACACTACCAGCAGTGAAACTTTCAAAGTTTTAAATGGTTTCATTGAAGAGAGAGGTCTCGAATGGAAAAATTGCGTTGGAGTGCTGCCTGTCTTACAGTAAGAAATTCTGGTTTAGTCACTAAAATTAAGGATATGGCAGGCAATAACCTATTGTCAACGTATTGCTACATTCATAGGCAACACCTGGCCTCCAAAAAAATGGCACCTGAGCTTAATGAAGTCCTGTCACAATCTGTTAAAATTATTAATTATATAAAAAGCAGTGCTTTAAATACAAGACTATTAAAAGCATTGTGCGATGAAATGGGCTCTGATCATCAAAATCTTCTTTTCCATTCGGAAGTTCGTTGGCTGTCCCGCTGTCTCAAAAGGTCATATGAAATCCAAAAGGAAGGTGAGCTGTTTCTGATTAAAAAAAGTGACCTGTCATATTTTAACAAAACCTGAATTTTCTCAATAGATTTTAAAAAATACTCAAATATCAAATTTCATGAAAATCTGTCCAGTGGGAGCTGAGTTGTTTCTTGCAGACAGACATGATGAAGTTAAAGGTCACTTTCACTATTTTGTGAAAGTGCCTAAAAATGGAAAAGAACAAAATCTGCAACATGAATATGGGTAAAATTAAAAGAATTGTGACAATTATATAGTGGTATCTAAAATTAATATGTGTGAAGTCTTCTCCTGTCATGGGGCTAGAAGAATGCATATATACAAAGCTGTTCACATTTAGGCATACAACAGTACTGTCCTGTAACACTGGTTACCTACAATAAAATCATGACTTGTTGCTACAAACTAAACTTATGAAAATATTAATATTCCAACACTGATAATGAGATTACTAATGTAAAAATGGAAAAAAAACTGAACATCAAATGAAGGGAAACCTCAAACTGAGGAACATTAAATGACAGTTCCACTGTATGCACTTAACAGTGAAACTGTCCAAATCTAACGGTCCTCTTCTTTCTGCAATCCACATATAAAAATGCAGGTCCCATGAATTACATTCCATTTCATAAATTTGTAACTCAGGAATATGTCAGGGACAGGATCCACAACAGTGGGAAAGATGCAAATGAACAGCAGGGCTATTTACTTTATTAATTCCCTGAACCTACAACATGCAGAGTTGGTGCAAATGGGGAGTGGTGGTAAAACTCCACACATTCCAGACCTGTCAGACAAGACAAGATGTAGTTGGCTGGTTAGCTTCATTCTCCAGGCACATTATGCCCTAGGACTACAGTCTGAGCTACTAACAGCCCAAATAAACTGTACATATATATATATACTGGGAGGCCAATGGAAACCTGAACCAGACACACAGCAACAATCGTACTTTCCCCACACAATATATGTAATATAGTAAACTTTCTTTAGGGTAATTCCCTGGTGTCTGGTTTATAATTGCCGACATTTCGGAACCTTCTATCAGGTCCATCTTCATAGGCTGAAGTGTGAGGTATGATAGGAGTACGTGGGAGCGGTGGTATTTATATGGGAAGTCCGCCGGACTCGGGACTGGTGGGACCAATGGTGAGGTAGGGACCACCAAAAGCAAGGATAAATCTACTACCACTGCCTACATACCGTACACAACATCTACATACGGCCACCTCAGCAGGATGTTGGCCAAACACAATATAAAGAGTGTTGCACTTCCACCCAGGAAAATAGCCAGCTACCTACCACCAGTGAAGGATGCGCTAGGCCTGAAAACACCAGGCATTTACAGGAT
>Ga0209628_10001541_pt1 | contig 15037 bp, 18 predicted proteins | sample TergutCu122P4_FD_187285 | JGI IMG/M metagenome (GOLD analysis project Ga0209628, IMG submission 187285) | Cubitermes ugandensis P4 segment gut microbial communities from Kakamega Forest, Kenya - Cu122 P4 (SPAdes) (version 2) | ecosystem: Host-associated > Arthropoda: Insects > Digestive system...
AAATGTTGGGGGTACTTCAGCAAATAAAAAAAAGGCAAGGAATTAATACTGCATTTAGAAATTCACTTTTGTATAGAAATAAGAGCTCAGAGAGAATGATGCCTTCATAACTGTCCTATGATATTATTATTAGTAACAGTGTACATTAAAAGACTGATTTTATTTTGAATAAATTCCTTTCAAAATATTACTTGCCATATTCATTGATGTGTGCTGTATCTCACATTACATTCCCAGCAGGTCCTGGTTCATATACAAAACAAGCACCATGATTCTTTTTGCAAGAACTGGCCCAGTTCATCTGTACAATACATTCACACATTAAAACTGAAGTTTTGATAATTTGTAACAAAAATGAAAAACAGCATCAGGAAAAATGGTTACCTACTGGCTACACATGAACTTAGCTGCAATCTTACATGGCATTCCACTTGATTTTGGGTGTCTGGTAACTTAAAAAATAATTTTGTGAGGACAGATATGCAATAACATGTTTTAAAAAATATGCAGTTCCCCCCCCCATATCAAAATTGGAGCAGCAATAGTATACTTGGTATACTGACTAGGCTACAGGGTGGGCTGTTGGGGGTTTGATTCCTGACAGGGACTTAGGATTCATCTCTTTTCCACAACGTCCAGACTGGCTCTAGGGCCCACCTGGCCTAATGTTTGATGGGTATGGGGGCCTCTTTCCCTGGTAGCTAAGTGTCCACGGCATGAGGCTGACCATTTGCTTCCATCAAACGCCAAGATTAAGGGCGAGAACAGCTGTACGTCTGCTACCCCATAAACCACCATGGCATACCCACCAACAACTTTCCCTTTATGTTGTTACCAGTATCGAAATATGGTATGCCTGCATACGTTGAAAGGTTGGAACTTTTCAGTCTCCAATATGTATTCAAATTACACAACCCTCCATGACAGTTTCACGATGATCAAGCACCAAAAATTCAATTTATACTGATTACCAATGTAATGTCCATTGAAAACAGAAAACGATTTGTTATATAAACTAATATATTATTGTTTACAGATAAAATACTTAACTATGATGCTACATTTTAAGTGCCAGCACAAATGTTACATCAGTCATGTGCTCATAGAGGATGACAGACTTTTCAGCACATGGACATCCATACAAAAACTGAATTCTTAGGTACATGGTATCATCTACAGATGTAATGTACATTAAATGAGAAACTACATGCTGTGTTATCTTCCATTTTCCCTCAAAGGCCTGCATCTGTTAGCACGGGCAATTTCTACCATGCTATTTCATTCTAAATAAGGTGATATATTAAAAAGCATATTCTTATAACCTCAAATTTCTGCATCACCACCACCACCATATTTGTAACTGTTGATTTGCAAATTACATATTTGTAAGATACGTTCAAAGTGGATGTAAAATGCTGTTTGCAGGTCAAAAATTAGAAATAGGCAATGATGTGAACTCTGAAGTTATAAGAACATCAGTTTTTTGTGCTGCCCATTGTAACAGATGTATGATAAAATATGTCGCATGGAATTTGACATCTCATATGTATTTACAGAGAAGTGTTATTTACAAAACAGGGCACCATGCTTTACAAAAATAACTTCTTGCCAAAGGTATAAACATTCTACTCAACAGATTTTCAACATAAACTTTCAACCATTAGTATTTTCAATTATACCATCTGCAGGTTTTAGACCACCAAGATACACTGAATGCTGTTCCAGTAAAGTAACTAAGGGGTCATCCGGTTTGTTATAATTCAGGTCATATTCTGAACCTAATGACCATAATGATTCCAGATCATAAACAGGTCTTGCATTTCTTGAAAATATATGAAGTGCAATATTGCCTGAAACAAAGTAATAAATCACATTAGATAATCAGATCAAATGTGTACAGAATCATTCACTGCTTAAAACACACCATCAGATCAAGCAGTTTTTTGATGGTAGCAACAATGATGCTATAATATTTTTGAGTTTGACTGTCAATAAATTTTACATCAGGTCTTTTTGGGCTTATAAATTTAAATTGTCTTTTATGTGAAGGAAACATACTGTATGTTTGAATTACTGAAACTTTGGCTGTTCCTAACAGAGTGTAACAACAGAAGTAAAAGGGCATGGCACCTTCTAACACAGTAAAATTTCATCTAAATTTCCACATGCAGGAAATAAACAAAAATGGGCTGACACCATCATGGACTAGCATTTTGAATGGTATGGGAAAAAAGGATTAGTTCATATTTTTTTAATCATTCCAGAAAGTGCCAGTCCTCATAATTCTGAATTGCATGATTTGAGGTTCTTGTAGTAACGTCAACAGAGACTAAATTCTGCTGGAATATTATGTAGTTCTGGGCTCCTGACTCTGAAGATGGAGGGACTATGCTTCTGTGAATCGGTAAATGTTTAACAGTTGGCACAATGTAACATCCAGGAACACTTGTACCTTCAAATTTTGACTTCAAAATACCCTAAAATAGTGACAGTGCCATTCCTGCCTCTGTGCATCTTGCATCTGCCATGTTAATACTACAGACTGTAGCTAATTATAAAGTATGTCATTGGAATGGCCTAATGTTCTTGCCAAGTATTGGTATATTATCTATATCCACACCAAATTTCACAAGTATAACTCCAACTGTTCTTTCGATACTACCACCAACTGAAAGCGAAAGAAAAATTTTGCACATTTGCCATGCTGCAAAGGTATTTCCACAACAAAAATTGTGTATTTGTCCAAATTCTATTGCCATTATTTCAGGACCCAAATATGTATAGCCCTGATGTTGCTGCTGTGTCACCAATTTGTGCATCCACTACAGAAAGTACAGCACAGGGGTGTCATCTGGTAGCATCATAGTCATGGGAATTTTCATAAAAATTTATCAGCTGGTTCACATCTCAATGAAGGTAGTCTTTCATTATAAGGAAGGAATGGTTCTAACATTATAACTCAGGAATTTTTATATAAGTTACTTTATACAGTTTGATTACAGCAATTGTATACCTACCCAAGTCTAATGCCATCCAATCTGATGACATTTCTCCTTCTATCCTTGGTATCACATCGGGAGGATGTCGTTTCCTTTTGTACAACTTCCTAATAAATTCTGCCACAGCAGTCATATGCCTTTTTGACTTTCCAGTGACTACAACAATGTAATCAACATATTTTGTATCAGGTGGCAATGATACTACACATATGTTCTCTAAATTCTCTCTTCTAAGAACATCAACAATTTCTTCAATATCAAATACACCATGAACACCCCCTGAAATAATGAAAAAAGGACTTATACAACAAACTGATGTGAAAATTTAAAAATGTGGAATAGCAGTGTTATGGAAGGTAACACATGCAACCTATTTCCTCTCTTAATTTTTTTTTTTTCTGGAGCAGTGTTTAGTATATATAGATACTGATTTAGTATCACATTTTGGAAATTGAAATGATCCAGTATTTTTCTGTATACTGCTTAGCAAAAGCAACCTTTTTATTCTCCAGACCAGAATTCATGATGCTTTTGACAAAATAAATCCATATCAGAATCTCAAAACACAAAAATAACTACTTCACATATCTGAATATATGTTGACCCCCTTTACAGTCTTCAGGGAAGTATGTGTGCAGTACATGTTTAACTTTGTGCAAGATCATAGGGTGACCTCCCATTTTTCAGATGATGAAATGTGAGAAAATTATTGTCTTATATTGAGGTAAATACAGTATTTGGCACCAGACTCTGCAGAGGCACTCTTCCTCTCAAAGACAAAGCACCACCTAACTAGTAGATATGCTGTCATTACACAAAAATTCCACCAGTGCTCCATAGCCATATTTCATTTATCTACTACTGATACTCTCAGAAACTGGCAGCATCATCAAATAAACTACTTTTCTGTTCTTGCTGTCACTGATTCTGCACATTGCAATCATTACTTTGTTGGTAAAAAACAGTAAATAATTTTAGAAATGATGGAAAACCCAGCAGACATGAATCTTCAAAAACACTGCTGAGAGAACCACATATCTCCCTTTAGAAATTTTCAATGCATGATTTATGAAATTTGACAAAGTAGAAGTGTACAGGAGGGTGGTACAGGTTACGCCTCTTCCTTTCCATGGTAATGTGACAACGCTCAAGCAGTCAATTAAAATAAAAATTTAAATTTCCACCCTGTAACTAATAATACATTCAAACTACTGTGCTTTACCTATTACCCATTAGTTCTAGAAGTGTCCTGTAACATGCTGTCCTTGGAACTCTATTATCATTATGCATAGTGACAGTGTATGTTGCACTGAAAAAAAAAAGTAATTCCAGGATTGCTGCTGGAAACATTCCTGATTATAACTTTGTTCCATCAACTTGGAGAGGGTAACAGGATCTGGGAAAGTAGCCTCTTGGATCAGTTGGGAGGGATGGGGGTTGGATGGTGTTACAACAGATCTGCATTGTGATTTGAATTTAAGTGGCCCAACTTTTATCCTAGGTGGCTTTGTCATAACCCATTCTATCTCTACTCACACAAGTATGATTTGTCAGATACCTTTCAACAAATTTTCTTAAAAAAAAGTTTACATTAAAGTTTTTCCATATGCTTAGGACTGCCTTCATTCTAATGTACCGTCACTCACCAGGCTGGAATACATCTCACACACTACTGCCTTAACTTGATGGTCTGAGTTTCTGTTTAGTGTTACCTACCAATTGTTGATCACAACTCTCACACACCTGTTGCATGAGGTTAGTTTAAGTTTGTATTTACTGTTACCTAGTACCACAATCTTGGGGCTAGGCCACACACTGTCCACTGTATTCATTTTCAAACTTAAAAGCTTTTGATGTTTATACTCCAATTAACTGCAATCATATTTCTATGAATTTTCAAAATAGGTCCATATTTTCTGACATGTACTTCCTGTCTGAATGTATACTGTGCTAGGAAAATGATTTAGACTGTTCTGATGATGTAAGGGTTCAGTATTTCTTTCACATGCTACCCTGTTGTTTGAAGTGTATATATGTGTACTGCTATTCTTTCACTGACAAATGGTTTACTTCTCTGGTCTGTGTATCCTTCATCAGCAAGCATACTGTAAACAAACCAGTAATCACTCATGGTTAAATCTGGGAGAATCCACTTTATTGGTAATACCTATTAGACTTTCTGCTGATGTGTCATGTAGTGACTACGAACATGTTACCCTGTTTTTTGCTCTGCCTCCAAACACATTATGACCTGTATAGTAATTTATTTTCTGGAACTTGCTTTCATCAATTCCAGTGGTTTTGAGAATTCCTCCTCATTTTTTTGGATTTACTCTCCACATAGTCCAACATTTTGGATGCTTCGGGCAGCAGATCAGAAATACCTGGAAAGTTTTGAAATGGGGTGCTGGAGAAGGATGGAGAAGATCAGTTGGACCGATCATGTGAGAAATGAAGTGTTACTTAGAGTCAATGAGCAGAGGAATATCCTACACGAAATAAGAAAACGGAAGGCTAACTGATTGGTCACATCTTACGCAGAAACTGCCTTCTAAAACAGGTTATCGAAGGAAAGATAAAGGAGGAGATAGAAGTGGCAAGAAGACGAGGAAGAAGATGTAAGAAGCTACTGGATGACCTTAAGGACAGGAGAGGATACTCTCATTTGAAGGAGGAAGCTCTAGATCGCACTATGTGGAGGCATCGTTTTGGAGGAGGCTTTGGACCTGTTGTCAGAATACTAAATGAATGAATGAGTCCAACATTATAACTATGCTGAATGTGTAAGCTGTGTGTCCTTTTATTGTATCTTATTTTTGTATGGTATCTAATGGGACCCTTCCCATCATATTGTAGTAGAGACGGATGATTTCCAGCCACGTCAGCCTAAGTTTCATGTTTTCTGGGATGTCCTGGTGTGCTGTTGTATTAGTAGTGCCCAATATTCTGAAGGACTGTAGTTAGGGTTAAGCAGTTCCACATGAAATCTCACACAGCCAGTTTACTTCTGGTAAACAACAGAAGATTTCTTTGAACATCGTTATGAATGCAATGGAGACCACACAGCAGACGTCTACAGAAATAGGAAATGAATTAGAAGTGCCTTTCTTTTCGAATGGGTATGTGCTGCCATTTATTCTGATACTGGCGATACATGCACTGAGTTCACTGGCATGGTGGAAATGACACTAATCTATGATTCATCTTGGGTGTATGTTTTCCTACACTAGGGCTGTCCTACATTACCATACTGAAAACAAATTTTTCCATTTTCAATATAGCAGTAAAAAACCTTTTAAAAAAAGAGTGCTGTGCCTCATATGTATGTGCACAGTTGTCACTAGGGCTGTCCTACATTACCATACTGAAAACAAATTTTTCCATTTTTCAATATAGCAGTAAAAAACCTTTTAAAAAAAGAGTGCTGTGCCTCATATGTATGTGCACAGTTGTCTCTTTTCCTGAGTTTCGACTACTAGTGTAATTCAGAAAATAACTGATATGGTGTAGAAAACAGACAGCTTGTGTCATCATATTATGCCTATTTCCACATCCTTAAGTTGTAAGTTGTAACTAAAGGGGAAATAAATGAATGTAAATATCTTATACTGTGAAAGGAGCAACCACTCGTGCGGTGGTGGAGAGCAGTGTTCTCAACCACCAAACCCTGGCATCAATTATACTGGGCCACAAGAAGTTCTCCTGGAATTTGTCATTTTAGTTTTCTAAGCATTTTTCATGAATAAATATTTTATAGTGGAAATATTCTGAGGAGAATGATATTCTTGAATGTGTCAAAAAGCTCAGACCCAGAACGCATAAATAACATCTGTGTAGCAAGTGTCAGTTAGCAAGATTTCATTAGTCCAGCAATTGAAAACTAATTTAAATGTAATTTTATATGTGTCAACTTGCCACACCGTGCACTGATACTCTCTATGATTATACCATAATTAATTATTAATACTTATGTTAGTTTAATGTATGAACTTAAAAAAAATGGAAAGGTATTTACAAGTAAATTTTTTAGGACTGGGCCCTCGCCTTATAAAAAAAGAATTTACCGGGCCGCGGTCTCACAAAGGTTGAGAAACACTGGTATAGAGTATGCACAACCTTGCTTCAACAATAACGTGATAGAGAAGCCCGTGAATAACCATAAAATGTAAATCGGATTTTTGCTTGTGCACTGAGTATGACTACAGGTGAAGCAACAAAAACAGTCGCCGTTTCAATATTTATCCAGCAAACTAAATATAATACTTACTTTGTAGATTCAAACCAGAAAATTCGTCCTCGTACTGTTTATGAGGAAGATCAAGTGTTTCTAGATGTTTCAACCTTTCTTCTTCCACGTCTAAAATAACTGAGGCGTCTTCGTCTCTAAATACTTGGTATTTACCGGATATGGCTGATGGTATCTGATGTTTTTCGGTATCAGTACGTCTTTCCTTCCCATCATCTTGGTAAAATCTCTCGAGGAGCACTCTTGGCGAGTGTTGCAGATACAAATGTCTACCGAATTTTAAACGTCCAAAATTTCTAATTCCACAGTTTCTCAGTGCAATCATTATCGATGTTACGCATCAAACTTCAATATATGTGTTGAATTCCCAATTTAATAACGACGCCAAAGCACAATTTAACCTAACACTTTCATTTTATGTTACTTTACCTCTTTCCAAAGAATATATATTTGGGCATAGATTAAAGTGTGGGCGTTTTTGATGGTCACCGTGAGAGGAACGGACGGTAACAAATTACCCATTTTGTAGGGAGTCGCAAGACGAAATTACATTTGAGAGCGACGTTCTTGTGGGATGTTACGCAGCGTATGTTAGTAGTTATTTTCCGACATTTCGGGACAACCTAGGACTGCTACAACATTGGCACAGACTGTGAATTAATCAGAGCCTGAATTGACGTTGATTATATGACGGCGGTCAACGTCAATGCCAAACACGAAGCTGCTGCCTATACTAGATGATCTGTGGCTGCTACTGTGCAAAGAACGTATGTATAACAGCTTCGCAGTAGCATGTAGTTTTTGAGAACTGGTATTTTGTTCTCCCTCAGACGGTACACATGAACCGAAACACATTGTAGAAGCTAATTTAATGTTAGTACTAATTAAGAACGTGAATTTAATTGGTAAATAAATGGCGTACGCAGGCATTATAATGCCTGTAATCCCAGGAATACTTCGTGCACAACTCAGGACTAGCAGTAATCCGTGATATTTGGCGCCCATAATTTCGCGCGTAAATTCAGCTGTTTGCACCGTTTGTACGGCGCGAGTGGCAGGCCGTTGTCTTGTGGTGCAGGTTCTCCGTTGAAACTGTTATCTCAAGTGGGTAAGTTTTATTTATGTGAAGATGTTTTGTTTGTTTACGTGACTAGAAATTGGTCATTTAGTGGCCAAACAATCGAATGTGATGAATTTCCATTCTTCACATCACAAATTTCATGCCATAGGTCCTTTATTGGATTAAGCCAAGAATTCGGTTCTTTGCTACAGATTAGACCACCAAAGTTCACACACTTTAATGTTATAATTTTACAAAACTCCTGCATGTTTCTGGCCTCACTGGTCCATCATCAAGGAGTGCAGTTGTACAAGACAATCGCAAGGATATACTGTCCTCCAATATTTGGCACTGTGGTGAAATAATCAAAGTATGATGTACGGAAGCTAGTTTGTAAACTGAAATTATCAAATATTCGTTAATAAATTGTAAAAATTATAAACGAACAGTAGTATACAGTGATATACGGCGTTTGGTTTCATAATTCTTTGGGAGCTGGTAATGGCATAATTTTCAGTAAAAATATCCAGCATTGGTGTAGAGCTAAGATCACATGATCGGGAGTAACATGTCTTTCAGGCTGTTATGAATTTTAAATGTGTTCTGTTGGTTATGTTGTAACACATTTTAATGAAACTGGTTTCCTGGAGATTTCAGATTAAATTATGTCATCTTTCATGGCTTCCCATAACTGAGTCGGCTTGTGGAGGAAGTTTTGTTTAAATTGGAGTTATGTTTGTGTAAAATTATAGTAATCAAACTGGTAAAGCGAATATACATTGGCAGGTTATGGACTTGCTTTGTAATTATAAAGAAACCAAAAATTGTGTAGTGCTACAGAATTTATTTGTCTAATTGTTTCTTCATTTTCGAGAAAATAATAGCAATTTTGCCATTTCATTTTAATATACAAATGAAGCTTCGTTTGTAAAACATATCCTGTTCTCTTGATGCCTCTGATGTTTGATGCTGTATTTGTTCTTCATGTTTTAAGTTGTGAGTATCTTTTTCCTCTCATGACTCTCACAAATTTAACCACCATTCTCAGATGTACTTTTGCCACATGTTCACTTGGCATACTGTTGGCTACCAATTAAATTAGAAAATTCAAAGGGAACATATTCTTCATGACAAGTTGCTTCACTGACTGCTGTTTGTGAATCGCCAGTGTCTCATGAAGTGTTCCAGGGAGTTTTCTGTAAAAATGCATTATGTTGTACTTCTTAATTCAGTATTGTGATGTATGTTCTCTAGGACATGACCAGCTACACATGAGTGAATTCATTGAATTGTTTCAGGTACTGAGTATCACTCCATGGCACCAGTTCAGACAAAGATTAAATTTAATATTAGAAAGAAAAGAGTGAGTAGTTCTAAGTTGGAGAATGGCAAGGAAAATGCCATTTATGGAAACAAGGTATCCTCAGCAACAGGCATTTGTGTTGATCATGGAAGAAAGCTTTATGAATGTAAATGTCAGGCTCAACGTGGGGATTTTTGTTTGTTGTCTGATGACAAAAGTGACAGTGGTTCAGATACAGAGTGCCTTGTAATTAACCAGTGTAAAAATAAAAATGGTGTAAAGAAAGCTTCATGCACAAAGAGTGTATGCGCTGTAAAGACAAGTGATAAATCCACAGGTTTGTGCATTCAATTGTATTTTAGTTTGTAAGTTTTAATTATGTTTACTTTTAAAGAGATATTTTGCTATCTAAAATTATAAGTACAGGCCAATTTGTCTGTAATATTCATGTTTATGTCTGGCAGATTTTTGTATTTTTAAATGATATTTTTTTCCCCGTAGAGGTTGTGTACTGTTGGATGGTAGTGTTATTATAAATGAATTGAAAAAGACGTGGTATGATGTGGTTGTGCCTAATAGAAAGGTGCTATCCCAGTATTTATCTAGGCCAAAAAAGATGGAAAACAACAAAATAGCCAGTTGCAACAGGGGAGTGATAAATCTTTGCCCTGATTTTTGGTAGCACTAGATAAAGTGGGGATGATGGGCCAGCATCATGGTTGGGCTGTTGTACTCCCTTCTCAGGGAAAAAATACTTGGTACTGATTGAATACAAATCTGGATTAGTCCATGTCATTCTGGAGGTGGCTGCCATTGCACAACACTGAACACCAGCCATTTGTATCAGTGACTTGACATCTGATCTCATCCTTTATATCCTGTCTGTGTCATAGTTGTGTAACTAAGAAGACAAGATTTTCCAAAGTGTAGCCGTTTGCAGTTTTGCAAGACTTTGAACCAAAATTTCAGAAGGTACAGAGATTGCATTTTTTAAAAACAGCCAGAAATTGGACTTGAATCTTCAGTGGCCATGCCGTGGCTTAGTTTATTGGTCACTACCTCTTCATGTGGTGGTTCAGCACAATACCAGGCCATTCCATGTCAGTTTTTGGTGGACAAAGTGGAAGTGAAACAGTTTTTCTGCTAGTGAGGTATACTCATTCATTCTTGTATCATCAGTCCTATATAACCTTAGCATCTGATGATAGCATTATTCAGTTACACACATCCAATAATTGAATCTTCAGCAAAACAACTGTGAGAACCTCTGATCTGCAGTCAAAAAATGAAAAATCCAGATCTAGACAAAAATGTTTTTTTTTAGGTTGAGGAATTTTGTAGAGTGTGGAGAATATAGGTGAATGATTTGTTGTGTGAGTGATGAGAGTTTTTTTGTGTCTCTCTAATTGCCTGTCACAATTATGATATATTTATTATCTCATGCAGATACTCATTCCATGTATCAGGACAAATGTTAATAGGATGATGCAATAATTTAATTGCAGATGAAGTGGAGAATGCCTCATCTCCTCCAAAACGTAGTAAAAGAGTAACTGATGACTGTACTCCACCATGCACACCATCTCACCTTATAACACGGCTACACTTGAGTACTCCTTGTGATTCAGTAGTCGCTTGCACTGAAAAACACCTCCCTCCCAAGCGGCTGTTTACTTCATGTATGTAATAAACAATGATATCAGCTTCTTTTTTTGGTACTGTATTTTTAGTGTAATTGAAGATGAAATGATTTCATGTAGTTTTGTCTTATACCAACTGCCATGTCATGATAGATTTGTTTTTAAATTGTTTTAACTTATACGTAATATACATATTTTTTCTTCATTTCAGTCATTATCTCTTCTATCTTTCAGCTTTTCCAGAGATATTTTCCATATGCTTTTAAATTATATTTCTTAATATTGTATCCATTTTTGAGCCATATTATTTTTTGTATGCATTCAGAGTACTGCATTTGTTGAAGAAATGTCTAGGCTTTTTTTGTCTTATAAAATTGAATTAAGTAATCTATCTTCATTTCATATCCCAGTTTTGTCTAGACACATCTTCTGGCTTTGCTTTTTTTGTTGGAATGGTGTATTCTTCCCTAAATCCAATTAAATTTATTTACTGTTTTCCGTTGAAGCCATTGCCTGTATATTAGTATTTTCACATAAGTGAATGTAACACAATTCCATGCTGTTTTTGATGTGTTCTATGTATGTGATTCATTGTATACATGAAAGCCTGTGGTATGTGTGTGACATGAACTTCCGAGTATCCATTCTTTTCATCCATAACAATTTTCACAAATATATGCGTGTTTGAGACAAGTGTAGCAAGTTTTATGTGTTGTACACTATAAATTCTTCTTCTACTACTTGTACTACTACCACCACCACTACTACAACTACCACTACTACTGCTACTACTATTTCTTCTACTACTACTACTACTACTACTACTACTACTACCACCACCGCCATTGTTGTTGTCGTCGTCGTGACAGGCATCAGGTTGTATTGACCAGATTCAGAATGCTTTCCTTTCCTTTGCCAGCAAAGTCACTTCCTGCAAGTTCTTTTTTTTTTTTTTAAAATCCTGATCACCTTCCACATATGCTTTTTCCATTCTGCCCTTGACATTCCTCATCCCCAGTTCTTCTCAAATACTTCTTTAAGTTACCATTTACCACCACCGTCGTCGCCGCCGACGCCGCCACCGCAGACATCAGTTTGTATTGACCAGATTCAGAATGCTTTCCTTTCGTTTGCCAGCAAAGTCACTTCCTGCAAGTTCTTTTTTTTTTTTTAAATCCTGATCACTTTCCACATATGCTTTTTCCATTCTGCCCTTGACATTCCTCATCCCCAGTTCTTCTCAAATACTTCTTGAAGTTACCATTTTAAAATACAACTTGTCCTCATGGCTAAGTTAGAAGGAGATGACTGATTGCTAGGTTATCATTTGAGGTCCAAAAAAATATTTAGAATCCAGCAATTAGATTTGGATTATGTTGTCAGGTTCAACTTACGAAGAAGTCCGTCAGTCTCTTCATGTGTGGGCACCAACAAGTTTGCCTGGTCGAGAGGAACACTTGGATAAACTGCGTTCATTTTTGCATAATCATTTAACTGCTGGAACCTCGGGCACTCTCTATGTATCTGGACCCCCAGGAACTGGAAAAACAGCTTGTTTGTCCAAAGTTATGGAACTTCCAGAGGTGTAGTATGAGAATTATATGCTGTAGCATTATATGTGTTGGTGGTATTGTGTGTTTGAAAGTGAAGGATGTGTAATTAAGAGTATCTTTTAAAAATAAAGTTGAACTCAATCTTAACAACATTAGTTTATGTGACACCTTGTGTGTAATATTGAGTATTCTGTGGCACCAATTAATTCCTCACAAGGCTTACTCGTCAGGTAGAATGATTCTTGTTTTAACGAAAGAAATTATTCATTCCCTTTCATGACATTATAACCAAGTTTGGCTCTGTGTGGGACATGAAAGTATAAAGTATGCAAAATCTGTTCACCAAAGGTTATATCTCAGGTTTCTGCTCTTTTGGGATATGACACTTATTTATGAGTGATCAGATCCCCATATTTCAAGGCAGTTACCAAGTAATTCAGTGTCATATCCCAGAAGAATGAAATCGTAAGCTTTGCTACTGCAAGGACCTAAAAAATTCTGAAGTTATATATTGTTCTTTTTTATTCATTTTCTTTGGCTTTCCAAGCATAGACTTACAATTGTGTTCGGCCTTCATGTTATTGTTTACAAGGTTTATCATTTTCTTTTCTTGCTTGTCAGTGCTCACTCAGAATGGATTTTGAAAATCTTGCATCCATTATTTGGTCTGGATGTACTATTTCTGTGAATCTAGCAGTACATACTGTGAGATTTCTTTGAAATTTCCTTACAGTGGATTGCCTCTCAGTTTCACTTTTTTTTCTTAAGGAACAAGTTTCACTTCCACATTGTAGAGTAGGAACTACCAATACTATGCAAGCTGTATGTTGTTTCCTTTTTGATTGCCTTTTGAAATCTTTTGTAACACTTTCACATATGCATATAATATGAACTGCAGTATGCAGCATGTCTGTGGTTAAGGCATAATACTAATTTTTTAATTGTGTGTAGCTTGAATGCTACTTTCAGAGATAAGTAATGAGTCAGACACTAGAAAAGGGACAAATTAAAGTGCTCCAATTATAGAACCATAATGCTACTCAACGTTACGTACAAAGTGTTACCAGGTATCCTATATAATAGATTAACAGTATATGCAGAAGAAATACTAGGGGAATATCAGTGTGGATTTTGTGCAAACCGTTCAACCATTGACCACATCTTTATTATAAAACAAAACAAGAAAAAGTGTATGAGTACAATATACACCTACATAACTTGTTTCTAGACTTTAAACAAGCTTTTGATAGTGTCAATAGAGACAATGTTAAATGACCTTATGATACTGAGTATACCAAAGAAGTTGGTCCAACTCATAAGTGTGACCATGGCTGGATCCAAGGCAACTGTAAGAGTTGATAACCAATATACATCCACCTTTCCCATTACCAATGGTGTGAGACAAGGAGATGCACTGCCTTCTATATTATTCGACCTCGTCTTAGATGCAATACTTCAGAAGATTAACATCACTGGTCATATAGGAACAAAAAGCATACAAATTCTAGCATATGCTGATGATGTGGCAATAGTGGGCAGAAATAAAAATGCACTAAAAGATACCCTAGTTAACACAAAAAGCAAAGCAAGAAAAAGAGGTCTCCAAATTAATGAAAACAAGACCAAGTACATGGAAGTAACGAGAGCAGCAAGTAATAGTGATCGCCTGCGTTTTGGAAAATATGAATTTGAGCATGTGAAAGAATTCAACTACTAAGAATCACAATTGAATCAAACCAACTCCACCAGTAGTGAAATCCAAGCCAGGATCCTTAGCAGAAACCGTTGCTACTATGCATATGGGAAATTCATTAAATCAAGAGCGTTAATTAGAAGCGCAACACTAAAAATGTACAAAAGTTTAATAAGACCTATAGTGACTTATGGATGCGAAGCCTGGACTTCAACAAACTGAGACGAACAATATCTTAGAATATTTTAGCACAGAATATTGAGAAAAATCTTTGGTCCAGTGCAAAATGAAGATGGATTCTGGAGAATCAGAATGAATTATGAGCTGAATGACCTAATAAAAAACGCAGATATAGTGAGATATTTAAAAAGCAAAAGAATGGCTTGGCTGGGTTGTGGGACGTGGATGGAAGGAAAAAGAATACCTAAAAGAGTACTAGAGTGGAAACCAACAGGTAGGAGAAACAGAGGAAGACCAAGGAAAAGATGGATTGATGACCTCAAAGAAGATATACATCTAATGGGAATAAGAGGGTGGAGAAAG
>Ga0209628_10001542_pt1 | contig 15035 bp, 9 predicted proteins | sample TergutCu122P4_FD_187285 | JGI IMG/M metagenome (GOLD analysis project Ga0209628, IMG submission 187285) | Cubitermes ugandensis P4 segment gut microbial communities from Kakamega Forest, Kenya - Cu122 P4 (SPAdes) (version 2) | ecosystem: Host-associated > Arthropoda: Insects > Digestive system >...
TGTGTGTGTGTGTGTGTGTGTGTGTGTGTGTGTGTGTGTATGCAACTTATGGAATTCTATGATCTTAACTGTGTCTCATGCATGTATCTACTGCCAGTAGGATGTCATCTCTAATGATGAAGAGATTCACCGAGTACCAGTATGAATTACGTAGCTGTGAGGAAACAAACAAGTTCTACTAAAATGTCACTTTAATGTCATCTTTCAAGGTACCACATGAATTCATACAAGTTCTTTTATTGTGTACATATACAGACATGCTCATGCACACAGACACACAAACTGATTATAAATCTTCACAGTGCAAAAAACAGAATGGGTGAACAATGAATCACATACACACAGTGACTCATATAAACAAAATATCTGATTCACATAGCAATTTATTATGGTACACAAACACACATTATTACATAATACTTTAACATTTGCAAATACTTAGAAAATACTCTTATCTTGTTCTGTTACTTTAAAATGTAACCCTGAACATATAGAACATAAAACCTTAATTCATAGCAAAACAATATAGTATATTATATAAATATATACATACAGTTTTAAATTTCTTGCATTGTTAATGACTAAAGCAGTTGTTGCATTATGCTCTGCATTTCAATGAGCATTTAACACATTACGTATGTACACCAAGGAGCTTTTGAGTAAAGTTCCCAGATACACACTGCAATTGTACAATTATTTTAACTCCAAAAGTATGTCTTTTATCACTTCACAATCCCCATCAGAAAACACTCAAAACTCCAGGATCTGTCACGGTGTTAAGATCTTTATAGTATACAGTGTTATCATACAAGAAGCTCCCAGACACAAAAATTTCCCATGTGAGATGTTACATTTCAGAAGTTCCACCAAAACTCCCACAAGAATACAGTTAAACTTTCCTGCATATAACATTCTCGTGTAAAGGGTCATCCTGCTTTAAAAATTCATTTTGCAGATTTTTAAATAAAAATTTCCTATTTAATATGATCATAAGGCTGTAAAACTACTGCTCACTTCCTGATGGACAAAATGTATCACAGATGATAATCCAACACAGGCCACTTCATCAATTTTGCACAACATATTAACTGTTGTTTTGTTTCCAAGGTTTTGTTATTAACTTTTTACTAAATGAAGTAGTGACATGAGAATAGTAGATCTGAAGATTCCGTTACAATAGATGATAATGTACTGTGACCTGTCTCATGAGAGTCCTGAGGTGAAGGACAAAAGTGAGGTAAATAAAGAAGCATACATGTGCCAACAACTAATGACTTCAGATTTGTACTTTGTAAGTGGTCCATTATGACTTGCATTTCATGAATTTTTTCTTTAGCACTATAGTAACTGTATCGCCAAACTGACATGACCTACCAGAGTATTTTTTATCAATGGACTCCTCACCAGAGAGTGGACAACACTGCTGCAGTGACCAATAATGCCACCTGCTCTGCACTGCTCAGTCTGGCAATACAAAACACTACTGAAATCTCTAAATACAACAGGACGCACAACATCACAGTAATAAAAACAGACTCTGCAATAAACATCTGTGATCTTTACAACTGAAACATTACGAAAAAACTGCTTGCAATCAAAACACAAAAACAGGTCCAAAAATGAACTGATTTTCACATTCCCCCTACAAGAAGTTTTCCCCTTTAAGAAGTCCCTTTTCACTGGACCACTGAAAAACTTCTTATGCATGAAACACTGTACTTCTTTATGATCATAAAGACAATTTTTCATCATGCACAGTTTGTGCTCTTTTGTTACATACTGACCAACCACAATGGTTATGACCATCAATGAATAATAACCACATTGAGATTTCCTTTCTCACACATGCACTTACCATAAACATGATATTATACTATACTTGCGTTGCTACAAGGTAAATGTCAAAGTGAATGTGTTTATATCTTTTCTGTGAAGCTGAGTTGTATACTTATCTCTTCAACTGACTGCAAAGGTGCTTGGAGTAAATGACTGAACTGTAGGACAAGATATCTTACTGATGCCCCTGAGGTCATCTGCCAGTAAGGACTAAATTAAACAGTACATGGCAGAAACAGACAAACATGTAACTCCTTATGGATTTAACCTTAGTGTGGTATTCAAAATTATTGGGAGTGATCTTTCAAATGCAATTTGAATGCCACATGTGAATGGCATTTTGGTCTGATCTTAAATTAAATTAAACTTCAGTATACAGTCTAAGACTTGCCATGTGTCTGCTGTTCAATATAAACCCAACTGCAAGACAGTGTTTTCCCTTTCAGATAAAAAGGATATACATTTAATGGGACAGATTTGTCCCCTTTATCAGTGAAAGGTTAACTTGGCTGATAGTTAAGATCAGCATATACTGTTTGAACTCTACTGAAACAGTGTTGGAGGAGTTACTGGTTTAATGACTTTTTGTGGAATGTAGTGTGTGAATAATATATCCCCAAGAAACTAGAATGTACTGCAATAAAAATTTAAAAATCATGTACCAGGGCTGGTTACACATGACATGGAAGGGCAGTGCATGTGATTTCAAAACATATTACTGTAAAATACTTGACTAGACAGGTGGAAACATATCACTCATTTGCGACAAGAGTGTCACAACTCAAAATTTCGCATTTTTGAGTTATTGGTATATGTAGAAACATTTGCAGATGCACTTTTAACAGGTGTAGTGTCATAACGCAGTTTGTATAATTAGCTGCTGGAGAGCAGTTGTGTCATCATTGTACTCATAGAAAAGTATAGCACTTCAAAACCTTTAAACTTTTCTCCTGAAAAATCACTAATTTTGAGTTGTGACACAGTTGTCGCAAATAAGTGATATGGGCACATACTGCATATCAACAACTTTTCCACTCCTGAGTTAATGGACAGTTTTACCTAAAATATAAAAAAATGAACACTGGACAACTGAAGAAAAATAAGTACAGTGTCACAGAGTTTTCCATCCCAGATACAAATACTCGGACAAATGTCAACATTCAAAGGGAAGTGCTAACTTGTATGCTGATCTCTACTTCATGCTGTATCACAACAAACAGTGTATCTAAAACTGCTGACACTACACTGGAAGCACACTGCACAATAAGTTCTGGCAGGTTCATGCCCTTGGTTTCATGATATCAAGAATCATGGCATATGAAGAAAGTGTACTTTACACTTTGATCAATATTTAGTTACGTGCAAGTTGCAATAAAGTTGTGAACATAAAAACACATAGGTGTCCGTGTGAAGTGTCTGATATAGTTGTCCAGTTTAATTACAACTGGAAAATGATGACACATTTTAGTAAAACTCCTAAATATCAAACTTCCTAAAAATAAGCTCAACAATTTGCAAGTTGTCACACACAGACAGATGAGAAAATACACATGGCAAAGCTAATAGACAGCTTTGAAGCTTTCTGTAGGGAAGCCCACCCCAACACTTGTAAGTGAATTAATTACAGATAAATCTCTGACAATCCTAGAAATAATATAACCAGAGGTATAATATACTAAGTCCAAACACAACTTTTATTTACCAAATATACCCAGCAACATGTTTCCGATAATATACAGCCATAATCAAGCTGACTGTGAAGATAAAAATAAACTGTTCACAGCTGCATGGGAGGTTTGAGAACTCCAACCTTTATAAATATGCAACATAAACCAACAAAATGCACACTTTTCAAATTAATGCTGTAATTCGATTTCTGACATCTTCTACATGTTTCGAACCTCATGATTCATCATCAGGAAGACCATTTGTACATGCAGGTTTTGTATGGTACGTTTTTCACGCACGTACCAGCTGTCTTCCTGATGATGTACCCATGAAGTTTGAAACATGTATAAGATGTCAAAAATTGAATTAAAGCACGAAAAGTGTGCATTTCATTGGTTTATGTTGCATAATTCTATCACAATGCACAGCGCAAAACACATAAAATACTGTACATATATATTGTTATACAATCTACATAAAACAACTATGCAGCCTCAGGAATAAAAAATCTTCTGAAGTAACAGAATTGTATCTATAAAGTTCAAGGGACTGTGGAAGTATATTAATAACAGTAATACATAATACAGTGTAGTATGTAAATATTAAAACAGAAGCATAAGAAAGTTATTTAGGGAGACAGCTTGCATGTGTGGTTTTTGTTGTTTTCAATAGGAGCACGTTGGGACATGGATATTTGCTCAAAAAGTATAATGTTCCATTAAGATATTAAGTACATGTAGAAACACGCCCAAAACAATAATAAGAAATTAACTTCCTAGATACATAAATATCCACCACAGCCCTACTACGCAAAAGTTTCTAACCTGTCATTACCTCATTCTAATTCAACTCTTTCAATCACAAATTAACACATGAAATATATTAATATCATTCAAGGTTTTTAGATACATAACAAAGAATATCTGAAAGGAACATCATATTTTTCGAGTAAATATCCATGTCCGGAAGTGAACTACTGAAAATAACAAAACCCACACACAGATTGTCTCCCTGAAAAACATGTCTATGCTTCTGTTTTAATATTTACATACTACACTTTATTATTAATTACTATTACTATATAATTAATATAATTCAACAGTCCCTTCTAAACTTTAAACATACAATTTTATAACATTACCAGATTTTTATTTCTGAGGCTGCATATTTGTATTACGTATATTATATGAAAATATAATTGCAAAGGTTTGAGTTCTCAAACCTCCCATGCAGCTGTGAACATTTTATTTTTATTTTCACACTCAGCTGATGATGGTTGTATATTATTTTAAACATGTAGCTGGTTATATTTGATAAATAAAAGTTGTGTTTGGAATGAGTATATTATACCTCTGGTTTTACTGTAAACACACCAGGGATAAATGACCTTAAACTTTTACATGCATTTTAGACACGGGAGAAAGTTCTGTTCCATTGAATATAATAAACTTTCAGTAATATCATGACAGAATGAGAACAGCTTGTGGCATGCTCAGAAACGCAGACCTAGTATTTTAAAGAACTGGATGTAGGGGCAAATGACAGTTAAGAAAAGTTTCAACTGTCAAGTTTCACATCTTATGAAAGCAAAATAAATGAAAATATCCTAAGACAATACTCAGATCATTAAAAAGTAACAGTTAAAACATGTGACAATGGAAAGCATAACTTTTTCTTCAATAGATTTTAGTCAATAAAATAAGACCTATCTGCACCATTAAGAACAGTCCAAATTCAGAGAACTCCCTTAAAAGACAAGCTTTTGAAACAGAAACAATCAAAAGTGAAGAAGAAATAAACCATAAAATTGCATTTTGTACAAAAAGCTATTAAAATCAGTTATACCTGATGATAAATATGCAAAGAATGTAATCCATATAAAAGAATACTATAGTCCAAAATGTCAGTTACATATTATACATAATAAACAATAATGCCAGTAAAATTTAAAAATTACAAACAGTAAGCCACATTACCACCATAATTCAGTCACAAACCCAAAACTATCTGTGGCCAACTAGCGCAAGATGCTCCAGAACCATTCACTAAATTTCTATACCAACATACTACAATATCAATAAACACTTACCCCAGCTGTACTTCTGTGCACAAACTATTATTGTCTTATCCTGAAGTTGCATGATTCTTGTAAGATTTTAGCTATCAATGACATGGTTTTATTCAGTCTGGTTCAGTTGCTCCATTTGGTGGAGCATGAGTTCAGCACCACTCCCTTCCTGGTTCCCTCCAACAATTTGTTCATAACATGCAGTAAGGCCATTTCTACTCTGCCATTGCTGTTGGCGTAACTGATTTACCTGATACAACTGTTGTGTATGGTTCTGCAGCTCTCCATAGCAATGGTTATCATCATATTCCTCAATCTGCTCCTTAGGATGACTGATACCCGGATGCTGCCGCATCAAATGATCAGTATCTTGCAACTCGATAGGCAAAAAGATGTGCTGTGAATGCTGAATTGGTGCCCTGCAAAGCGGACATCTGTCACATCTTGCTCCACACTTACCACATGCCATCACATGTGCACAAGGAAAGAATGCGGTGTCAATTGCACGGTCCATACAAATGCAGCATGTCATAGCTTCCAGCAGCCTTGCCAGTCGTGCGTGGGTTGACTGTAAATGAAGTACAAATTTTTAAATTCCTTTGACAGTTTTCACTCAGCCACTAACTTGTGCCAGAAGCACATGCAATTGAAACTGGCAAATGTTACTGTCAATGTGCAAAATCTAATACTCCATTCAATACCCAGTTATTTAAAAAATCAATGACAAGAAGAATTTATAGTCCACAGAGTAAAACCTTGTTAAGCTTAAGTGCTTGGGACCAAACAACTGTACTTTAGATTATACAATGAGTTTTGGGCTCCCTAAAGATGAACGCCAAAATTTGTTGGAGCAGTAATTAATATGTGATCTAGTATACATAGGATGGTACGTGTTAGTCATTTTTCTTTTATTTTCTTTTCACACAACAGAATGACATACAATGTACACAAGAAAACAAACCCACAAAAAATCTTCACTTTTGTCAAATGTAGTTCTGTGTTCATTATTTCTTAGAACTGAAGTCAACTGACCTGTGTTTCAGACTCCTTTGTATACTGTAGATACAAAATCTTGCAGTTTATTCATAGCTTTCGTAGTTCTGTCAGTGGCATCAACTGTTCTTACTAATGCACCCAGCACTAACAACACCATTAAAGCATCTTTGCAAGAGGGTTGGACAGGAAGTGGCCATGTGTCCTCTGTCTTCCCTTCCTCATCTATCACATGCACAAAGCCTGGGTTGGGGCTGCCCAAACTTGTCAACTGATCACCAGTGGCAGGGAAAGAATTGGCGACATTAAGAAACTTCACAAAAGTACTGGGGCAATCAATGTGGCCTTGCAGCTCTACTAATTCAAAGTTTTGTTCATCCTCACAGCAATGACAGAATATGCCATGCGAAAAGTTCTGAATTACTATGGGCATGACGGATTTCTGTGCCATGGGAACACCACATGTAGCATTCACAACATTCCACTTCATGTCTTCCATGAGAAAATTCCCATCTACTTCTCACAACAAAGTACTACATGCCTGCAGTATGCTTGTTTCATATGGCAGATGATGCTTTGTTACAGTGGTTACATGTACTGGTGGTGTTTGGCAGCAGGTGCTAGAAGCATGCACGCACTGCAGGGTAATGCCTACATCACTGTGGGCAGCACATTTATCGATTAGCAGAGCCAGATTCCCCTTAAAAGAGACCAGCAACTCAAAAAACAATCTTCTAGCCCCCCCATACATATTTGTGTGATTTTCAATGAAATGGATAATTCTCCAAACCCTCAAGCAATGTGGCTTTTCACACTTGTTGGCAATGAATGGACAAACCTTCGCATTGCCATCAGCACTACACATTAAGATGACTGTCACTTTATCTTTATGCCTTTTCTCCGCCTCAAACTTCTGTCCCTTAAATGCCAGAGTCCCCTTTGGTTGTACGTTATAAAAATCTGCCATTTCATCCAGACTGAAAATGTCCTTTAGGGCATACGGGGTAATTCTTGCCACTTCTCTACTGAAATGCCTTCTCTGTTACTGATTGTCATGTAATGTTCTACTTCCATTTGGAATGCTGCAGCTATCCACTGGAGCATTTGAAATCAAATCCCAGCTTCAGGACTATTTCTTTGGTCTTCATTTTGCATTATTTGGCCATCCACTGAAATACTGTTCTTTCATACGTGGCAAATCCATTCAAACAGCCCACTTTCTGTATCACAATGCTTTGTTCTAAAAATCCTCATGTGTTTTAAAACATCACCCCACATTCAAAGCCTGCTGTTGAACATAAGTCCAATTTTTCGTAATATGTTGAAAGGGTAGAGAAGGGAATTCTATATGCCTGGGCTATTTTAGTTTTTACTTCTTTCATTTTTCAATATACTTCCCAACAAATGTACTTCGTGATACAATATACCCAACACATACAAAAACTACATGTTTCGGCACTCAGGTGCCATCTTCAGGGAGTTACTATAACAAAGGTATATGAGCCAACATGCTAATTTATGTTTTGTTCATGGTTATAAGCATAATTAAAACATAAGTTGTTAAAATACATAAAATGTATAAAATACATGAAAATGATATTGCTAATAATTCACAGTTTTGATAATACATTAATTATAAGCTGCCTCAGTAGTTGGCCACTCTTGGTATCAGTGTTCTGATGTTACATATTAATGAGTAGTCACTTCATTTTTTCAGAGTTGTTTATACAGTCAGTGTATAAAAACATGGGCTTTTACTTTATATGATCGATCTGATCTCATCCTGATATACCGAAGGCATATAACTGGGTGGTACAGTGAGTACACTACACTGCCCACTAATACTCACAATGCACAGCTGAGAGAATTTCGAGGGATGTACAAAATATGTACCATCAAGATTTCTGTTCAAGCAGCATGAGTTTATATAAAGTTAATTTCAAATAATCCAAATTTTAGTCACTGTTGGGCTGAAAACCCACTCTGAATGCAGAATTAACAATATTTAAAATGAACCAGTTTAAATCACATTGAAAATGTTATACTTCCAGCTGGGTAATGGTGTTTGTTTGTAATGAACTGGTGTTCTGAATTAACTGATATTGAATTAACAAGGTTTTACTGTAATGAGGGACTATTCAACACTAACTAGTCATTCAACTGATTGAATTTACCCTAGTTAGTGCATAGAATGTTTTAATGATCCTACAGTTTAAATAATTAATGTGTGAAATTAGTCAAATTATGTTTAGTACTAAATGTGAAATCTTTTATTTCATGAGAGACTATTTAATGCTAATTAGTTACTTCAATTCTGATACCAAGTACAAATTTGTACTTGTTGGTTATGAGGACAATCCTACAAAATTTGTGGCACTGAGATCCAGCTAAACAAAAACAGGAGAAGCTGCATCTCACCTTCAGATAAGGTGTGGGGTGGATTCATCTGGCTTAGAATCACAGAACATAATGAACCTTAATGTTGCATAAAGGCAGAAATTTGACAAGCCAACCAACTATTCATATCCGATGAAAGACTCTACCCCATGGATGTAGTTAATATATAACCATTCTAAGGCTCTACCATGATCCAAGGCTAGTCCATGTGGCATTTGTGGTACTGGGACAGGATTTTTACCAAGTACTCTGGCTTTCCCATCAGTTTCATTCCACAAATCTTAGCAACTGAGACCATCATTAAATTACACACTTAAAATAAAAGCAACAATTCCATTTCATACTTCAGAAAGATACCTTGCACTGTTGAATCAGACAGATATTACTGGTGCTGTCTTCGGCACTCTCGTGCTGACTTCCTCCTCCAGAAGACAGGCAGACAGAATTACTCTCACATGATGACAGTGAAACCTGAGATACTCCACCAACTCCAGAATTCTGATACAAAGCACGCCTTGCGTTGTCATATACTTCACGGCACGTACGTCGGATATCAAATACGTATTTCTTACCGAGTGACGTATCTTCATTGAAGATGGACACAATTGTACCCTGCAGTGCATGTAATAAACTACTATATTAACTGCATCCAAATGACATATAAGTGAATATAACATCCTACCAACCACAGCATTGCCAGTAAACAACTGACTTCAAATACCCAAAGTTTTACATTCACATACACTTCTGCTATTCATTGTATTTGGTTTCCCATGTCCATGGCTTTTAAAATTGTGTACATATGGAACAAACCAGTGGCACAAAAAGTGGAAGAGCACAGTAAGCCTGTCATCAGTACTGTGGTCATTAACCTGAACTTCAACTCTCAGTCATCTAACATATTAACAGAAAAGTTTGGTTATTATTGGAATGTTACCAAAAGATGTATTACTGTCAACATACTACTAAGTCCACAAATTTGCTGTGTTTAGTGAAGGAATCAACAATTAAGACTCTGATAAGCAACAATGAGAAGGTGAGTATGTTTCAAGTTTATTACTTTTAGAGCATTTAAATTCTTATTAACAACATGGAATACATTATTCATGTATTTACCTGAATATTCGGTAAGCCCTGTATCATCTGCAATTCTCAGGAATGTACCTACCAAGAACACATTTAATTCTGTTCACAATTACAAGGTGACCCTCCATATTCCAGATGATGAAGCAAAAAAATTCTTAACTTGTACTCAAGTAAAAACCGTATTATAATTCACTTCCTTAACCACCAATTTTCTGTAAATCCTTGGCCTTTCCAGTTGCAGTTTTGCTGACCACTGTTGTTTTCAGGAAATGGGGAGGGGTTTCTGTAGTTAAAAAACACAATTCATAGCTACAAGGACTTATAAGCAGACTACAAAAAGATGCTTCCCTCCTGTTAAGGTCCTAGTGCTGTAGATCTATTGTTACACTTTACTATTACTTTATTCTTATAAATAATTTCATACAGTTCCATGTTAAACTTGTCACATATAACCCCAGTTCCATACGGTCACCATGCTTGTTATAATTTATTACAAGCAACATTTCATACAAAATATGTAAGATGTGTTCTACCTCTATATCCAATTTCACATACCTGCCTTTGATGGGTCATTGTTTTATCAAAATGACAGTTAAAGAACATTTTCACAAGTGAAATATATGGTTTTTTACACTACAAAAAATTGCATTAACAAAAGTGGCATATTTTCCCACAATCTATTACTACACAGCGCTTCATGACCATACATTATGTGATGGTAGTTCCATTTACACCTCTGGTCTATACATTCACCATGTCGTTATTATTGACTGTAAGCAACTGGTCCTCTCATCGGTCTACTTTCTTTCCTTTAGCAAGGAAAGGTGTGTACAAAACAATCAAATTATTCAACAAAACTCTCTTGGGCTACCAGCCACATCAGGTGGTTTACTCGATGTTCAATCACCTGATGTGGCTGGTAACCAAAGAGTTTTATAGTATTCAATTACCATGAAAGCTCCAGATTATAAATCTGATTATTTATAGGATTTTCATCCTCCTCACTGGCCAGGTCATGCCAAAGATTCTATCCAAGTTTGAGGCCATGTCTCAGTTCATTAGGTTTCCCTGCTCAGGGGCTGTTAACCTACAACCAGCCTTCATCCAACCCCAGTGCTGGAGGATACCCTCTTTGTCAACTACCTGTGACTGCTTTTGCTTGTACCTGAAGGCCACCTCTATCAGGTACCACAGGACATGGTGTCAAAGGGTTCACTGACTACAAGGCAAGTTTTCGTAGGAGTACACATCTGAGCAAATGGCAGAAACTCTTACCTCCCTTTTCAAATTCCTATACCAAAACACTACAAATACATTCTGTGACATTTGTTTTATTAAAATGTGTTGACAAGACTATCCCCTGCTCATGAAACACATTACCCTAAAGTTAATTTTGCTGTTAAACCCTTGACAGCAATATGTAGTTTCACTGTATCACTCTTCACACACTATATTTTTGTATGTTAAACATGGCATGTACAAGATAAATTTGCCCCTGGGCTTAATCAACTACCAAGCCATGAAGGCAATGGGGAGTGGACACACAAGTCCACACATTCTTAATCTCGGCACTAGATGGAGGTGAATGATGACCTTCATGCCCTGGCTACTTCAGCCATGTGGAAATAGCTCCCAGTACCCATTGGATAGGAGGATGGGTGGCCCCACAACCACTCTATGCATTGTGAAGAAAAAAATGTTCTCTTGCACATGTGGGAATTAAAATTCAATTCCTTGGTTGTCAAGCCCACAGCCTAGTTCCTGCTGTAGGTGAAAACAAAATTCAGAGATACAAAATGGAGGTCCAGAACAAACCATATACCACTGGCTTTCCTGTAGCACAGACTCATATATTTTGTTGACCATGCATCATGTAATGATTCTTGGTAAATGACCAACGTGATGCACAATTCTTTTCTATGTATTTATCTTTATTTTTAACTCCCTACATGTTTTGAGCACAGCTACCAGAGGTTGTATTGACACAATTTGTCTCTCCTGATGATGAGCATGATGTGCTTGAAACATGTAGAGAGTTAAAAATAAAGATAAATACATAGAAAAAAACTGTGCATCACGTTGGTCATTTACCAAGAATCACAGGCTATTATTCTAACACATCTGTTATTACTCTAATTTACGTTTGGGAAGAACTCTATATTGATTTTATATAAACTGTCTTTGTTGCTTATAACACCACAGTTCTACACCACTGCCATTTTTTTTTTATATTTTTTATTTACAGACTACTTCATACACAATGTGTAGGCATCTTTATGGGTATACCTCAACACCAAATTTAACATCTCTAGCTCCAATGGATCATCACTTATCACCATTAGAATACAGAAATGTTTCAAGTGATGGCTATTATTTTACAGTCTACAAAAACGTTACCTCATAAAAAGCTGCAATGTTTGCAGATCCATTAAAATACATCATTTCTGGACCCTAAAGTAAATGGCACATGCTGCTCCTACTTCTGAAGTTTGTATGCCTGCCAGGTTGTTATCATGTGTGTAGGACAATGAAACTCGCAATGCTGGGGTTATTCCAATGGCAAAATATTCACACCAACAGTCAAATGCTTGTAAAGTTGTAATGAGGGAAATAAAACACACACACATATAGCATGGTGACCTTGTAAGCCAATATATTTTAGTCTTAAGGAAGGAAAATAGGCCAAAAGCAACATATGGATAGCTGAACCATGCATGTGCTTCATTACAATATCTCATGGCCAGAGAAGAATAGGAGGCATAAATCAGGAATACTTTCAAAACTGAGACCACAAATAAATAGTACCTTGAGATCTCTTATGAATTGTGCAGTCACAGCACTCCGCACTGTCTCACAGCTGTAAAATGCATGTTTTTCAGTAATTGCTCTATAGACACCACTGGCTGCCTGTGAGGATTCCAACTTGATCTGCAGGGATGCCTCATGACCGTCTATGTCGGCATAGGTCAAATGAAACAACCGACGCTGTGACACCGCAGTCTGGATTGCTGTATATGGAATGCTGAAAATATGCCTCATTATAAGTACAATGTCAAGTTTTGAGGTTTTCACTGTGGCACAGCTGCGGCTTCTGTTCTTCTGGGATATGATGCTGCCCAATGTTTGAAGGTAACGTAGCGTCGTTTTAATGGCCGTTGAAGATGAGGACACTACACTACCTTAGAACACTTGGTTTTGATTACACAGCATTATATCCCAGAAAACTGGAATCATCAAGCATAATGTCACCAGAGTCGAAATGTGGATTCAAAATAAGAAAACATGTTTTACAAATGTGATCCTGTTTCACATATCTCACTTGTCTTAACAATCATTAACTGCAAATGGTAAAGATGTCCCTGTGCATGCTATGGAGGCATAAAGGTGGTACAGGTACAGCTCCAATTATTCTTAACCTCAGTTCCAGATGGGGGTAAGTCTTCATGATCCAGCTACTTTACCACAAGGAAAAAACCCCTGGTACTCAGTGAATAGGAGGTTGTGTGGGCCCAGAGCCATAATAAATCTATTGCTGCAAACCTGATCACACTGCAAACATAATGACATTGCATGCTGTACTTCATCATTCACCATATCAAAAAATGCTTTGTACAAATTTATTGCCTGGGGGTGTCCGTAAATAATTCATGACTGCTCCAAAAATCATAAGGGTTCTAGTAAGAAAAATAACCTCCCCCCCCTCCACCCCCAACACTGACAATTTTAACTAGAATTAAATTTCAGACTATCTTTATACCTAAAAAAGACACATACTGTGAAAAAAGAGACCTGTACTTATAGATACAGAGCATTTTAAAAATGCAAGGTATTGTGGAATACCATTGTCCCCTACACGCTAGGAGGACATTTAAATTATTGGGACAGTATTTTCCCAGTCAGCTGTTAAGTGTTAACCTTGGCACCAGGAACTTTTTGCCAGGAAAGAGCCCCAGTACCCAGTAGGAGGCTGGGTTGGCCCCAGAGCCAGTCTGGATGTTTTGGAAAAGAGAAAAGCTTTTACCCCTGCCAGAATTCGAACCCCAGACTGTCCAGTCCAGTTTGTTGCCAAGTTGCTATATCAATTAATCTGGTTCCTGAAAACTTTAAATGTCGGCCCCCAAATAACAAATTTCATTAAAATCCATTTCATACTTTTTGAACTTGAAAGTGTAAATGGATGGACATGACCTCCAGTATACATGCAGGCATTTTGTGAACAAAATGCACAAAAATAAAGACAGGCATAAATAATCCGATAAAAATGCCATACCCCTGTAACAAGAACCCTACCTTCATAAAACATGCAGACATCTTAGAGGAAAGAATATGTATGACCTGCCTTTGATCACAAAGTCATAAGAACCGTAGTCTGGATTACTTTAGAATTAATGAAATTCATGAGTCAGCAAAGCATAAACCACCCAATCATTAAAATCCTGGAGTGGGTAATTGGATATTTCTGGAAAGCTTGTAGTACTGTGTGTCAACGGTGGTATTCTATGTATGGCTAGATGCGTAAGGGAAGTCTTATAACCAAATGTGAATTCTAAAAATAAATAAAAAAATTGGTCGAATTGATTTGGCTGCATATCCTTAGCTGTGATAAAAAACTTCCTCAAGATGCAGCTGCATCAATTTGAAGTTACAGTTCAATGTTTCAGATACCTTGCCTCTCTCCACTATCCAGGAAGTCATGATTCCTTAACTTTTTACGAACATCTTGGAGTACTTGGTATGAGTACGAAAACTATATTCAAAATCTGTCAACCACAAACCATATCCACATGAACATAATCACAAACTCTTAGCCTAATTCTTCTGGTTACTGGAGGCTGCCTCATAACTGCACATGAAGTTAAACATATTCTGTATAGGTATTTTCTTGAAAATTGAAGACTGTGAAGAATCATCATCTTATATGCAGTAATATTACATGCAGGTAAACACAGTATTCCTGTCTGAGGACAGGTTACCAAGTAATGGGGGG
>Ga0209628_10001543_pt1 | contig 15033 bp, 17 predicted proteins | sample TergutCu122P4_FD_187285 | JGI IMG/M metagenome (GOLD analysis project Ga0209628, IMG submission 187285) | Cubitermes ugandensis P4 segment gut microbial communities from Kakamega Forest, Kenya - Cu122 P4 (SPAdes) (version 2) | ecosystem: Host-associated > Arthropoda: Insects > Digestive system...
AAAGTTCCAACACCCTCACTACACCGTACTCGTTTTTGAGCCTGTACAGTCGTTTGGCATTAACGGCAGATTCGATATGAAAAAGCGGTTCCAGTGAAAAATTGCTGCCCTGATAAAAGCCTTCCCCTTTGGGTGCGTAAAAGTAGTAGCAATTTTTCTCTTCATAGAAACCGTATTTTTCAATGGACTTGTTTTGCTCGTGTGTTCTGCCGCCCGAAATTTCACGCAGAGACTGTTTTGCCTGTGCGTCTCTCTCTAACTCGCTGATTACTTTCTCCCACAACTTTTTGGGTTTGATAATTTCGGCTAATGTATCAACGATGGAAAGGCGCTCGCTCTCCGCTCTTTTGTAAAAAAGCAGTGCAATTTCCTTGATGGCTAAACTTTTCATCATCGGGTCTCCGGCTTTGCCGCTTCGCTCGCGTGTTAGCCGGATTAAAAAGTTTTCCCTGTACTGCGTGTAAAACTCCCTAAAATGCTCTGCGGAAGTGAAAAAAGTGTCGGGGTCTTGCTTCTCGCCGCTTTCACTGTGGGGCAGCGTGAGCACGTAAGCATTGTAGCCGACTTCGGTAATCCTTTTGCCGTTCCGCTCGGCTGCCGCCTGTCCTGCGGAGTCGCTGTCGTAAAGCAGGCAAAAGTTTCGGGTAAAACGTCCCAAAATTCCTATCTGTTCATCGGTGAGCGCAGTGCCGCAAGAGGCAACCACATACTCTATCCCCAACTCGTGCAGCCGGATTACATCGGCGTAGCCTTCCACTATTACCACTGTGTCCTCTATTCTAATATGTGGCAGTGCAAAATTTAACCCAAAGAGGATATTCTTCTTGGAATATACAGGGCTTTCGCTGCTGTTAATGTATTTGGGTAAATTTTCATCGCTCTGCGGCATAAGCCTGCCGGAGAACGCCACAACGCGCCCCGTGATGTCAAAGATGGGGAACATTAAGCGGTTTCTGAAAAAATCGTAACTGCCGCCGTCTTTGCGCTGCCGGAACAGTTCGCTTTTTTCAAGCAATTCCATTGAGTAACCGCACCGGCGCAAATGCGCGTAAAGCATTGTAAAATCATCGGGCGCGAAGCCAACCCGGAAAGCGTCCAGTGTTTCGCTGCTGAAGCGGCTGCGGGCGTATGTTACTGCGCGGCTGTGCTCTTCCAACTGCAAGGAGTAAAACTGTGCGGCATCTTCGTAAACCCTTAGAAGCTGCCCACGCAGTTTTTCCTGTGCTTCCTGCTCTTTGGTGGGGGTAAACTCTTCGATGCGGATGTTGTATCTGGAGGCGAGTTTTCGGGCGGCTTCCAAAAAAGTGAGCCCGCTTTTTTTAATCAGAAAATCTATAGCGTTGCCCCACGCACCGCAGCCGTAACACTTATAACTCTTGGTGCGGGTGTTAATAAAAAAACTGCCGTCCTTTTCATCGTGAAATGGGCAGATGCCTTTGTGTAGCCAATTGCTTGATTTGCGGAGTTTAACACCCGATTCTTCAACAATATCAACTAAATTTGCGGCAAGGAGTATCTCATTTATTTGTTCTTTTGAAATCATCTTATTATTTGGTATTGCCACCCAAGTCGTGGCGTTTGGTTTATAAAATCATAGCCTAAATGCAGGCTGTGGCGTTTTATCCCTATGGTTGAAAGGAGTTCCACGCCGGCTTTGTTGTTTCTTATATTATAGTTCGCCCCAACACCAAGCGAAAGGAAAAAACGGCGATAGGTTTTTTCTTTGATTGTGGTAATGGTGTGGATGGTGGGGCGAAAGACAAGGTAATCCAACTGCGCCAACTCTAAACTGTTTTCAGCGACCACAATATCGGCGGTCGCCTGTAGAGTGGTGTCGCTGTAGGATAACCTGTAATATTTCTCTGTAAAATAATCTCTTATCACTTTTGAGGTGTCAATATATAATGTATCAATCTGCCGCACAACAACTTTGTAAGGCTTCGGAAAATAGATTGTGTCGCGGTGCCGCAGCGTGTCAATGCGCACAATCGTTTTCGTCTCTGTGGTTGTTATGGTGTCCCTGTCGCAACTGCGATGCAGAAGCACCACGATGACAATCACAGAGACAGCAAGCAAAAAGAGTTTGAAATCCACTTTCACGGCTATAGGGTTTTAAGGAGATTTACAAGTTCTATTTGCGGATGGCAGTCGCTTTTGTCCGGTCGGAATGATACGTGTGAGTATATGCCCGCCTGCCCCTGTAAAGCCCTGCGGCAAACACTCCAAATATCGCTGCTGTAATTGGCAGGGATTTTGTGTTTGCTTTGCAGATACTTCAAAAGTTCGCGCAACGCGGCTAACTGTGCCGTTGTGTACTGTTCAAAGTACTGAATGGTGCGAAACTTTTGAGTGGGGCAATACTCATATATATATTGTACCGGCTTGCATTTGAGGTTGGGGACGGCTTTACCTGCGGCGTATGTTACAGGGTAAAACTTCCCATCACTGTGCTCTGCCAGTGCGCCCCAACTGTCTAACTCGATACCGATATTGCCCGGGTCAAGTTTTTTGTAGGGCACGCCCGCAGCTGCGAAGTGTGCAGCGGTGCAACCCAAATGCCAAGCCCAAAAGTCATCACTAAAACACCTGTGCACACGTCCCTCTCTGTCAATGATGTAAGAGGTGGCAATGCGCCCTGTGCCCTGTTGCCACCACGCCACATCGCCGTCCACACCCACACCCGAAACGGTGTGGTGAATCGTTATCTGTTTTTTCTCTGTCTTCTCCCTGAAATACTTTGTGTCTGCAAAGTTCCAGTCCTTGTAAACTATCATCGCTTTAATTTTTTATTTGTGTTGGTAATCTGATTGGTAATTCTTAAATTGGCGTGGGCTTCCTCCTTGAGCGCGTCTAAAATGCGGTAGTCCGCAAGTTCCCCACGCACTACCTTATATATTTTACTGCTGCTACAGCCAAAACGCTCTGAAAACGTTTTGGCATAGCCATAGGGCAGGTAATCGCGAAGTGTGCCAAGTCCCCGTACTCTCATTTAGAAATATTTATATATAAAGTATCTGATAATTAGTGTTCCGTACAATAATATATTTACAAAAAATATTATCAAAAAGGGAGTTAGGGAAAGTAGCCAGTTCAGCGTTAAAACGCCGAAAACTTTTAATGCCAATAAAACTACGCCAACAGTGATTAACTGATATTTGGCGAAACGGAGTTTTGAAATTCTAATCATACTGTTTTTTTTCTTAGGTTATTATACTTTTTGTTATGGGCTTGCATCTCCTTACGTTTCTTGTTAATTTTCTCAACATCTTTTTCCGTAAGCCTGCGGATAAAGTTGTTTTCATTAAACTCGGGGAGTGCTTTTTTTACAATTTCCCGGACATTACAATTGAGTAATGGACCGTTCGGGAAGTTGTTTTTGATGTGTTTTTCGATAGTTCTGGTGTCAGAAATGTCCAGAGCCTCCATAATTCTCAATTTTACTTTGGTCGTTTTTAGTGCCAAAATCGCTTCATTTGAGAGGCAAAATAAGTTCGTCATTTTTTTTTGATTTTTAAAGGTTTATATTAAAATTGTTTTATCTTTGTGTTTGTAATTGCTGCAAAAACACCTACACTGTATTTGTAGCAATTACAGAACATAAGTGTTTGATGCAAAGATAGTTAAATTTTTTACATACGACAATCAAAAGAAAAAAAAACGATTTTTTTTAGTTTTTTATTTTTTTTTCAGATGTTAAAAATGGTTAAAAGCACTTATTTTTTGAAAAAATGACAACTCTACAACTGATTGAAAATCAGTTATTTTTAACGCTAAAATCGCAACAGAAATGCAACAAAAAACAAAAATAAACGCAATTACAAAACAATTAAATATTTATAAACCAGCGGTATATAAAAAAAGTTATTCTGATTTTCGCTGTTATTCAAATCGCGAGTTCGAGTCTCGTTTTCCGCTCCAAAAAGCAGTCATAAAGGGCTGCTTTTTTGCTTTATAATCAGTGAGTTACCCTTGCACGCCGAGCGTGCGCGGGATTTGCTGAATTTTGAGTTTTGAGGGGAAAAGAGGGGGAATTTGGGGGGAAATGGAGTGTTTTTAGGTGTTTTGTTACACATAATGTTACACATTAAATTATTTAAACAACTGTCTGCATAACTCATTAAAGTTATGAATTTCAAAGCAGTACAGAAAAGAGAAACTATTTACAAAAATGGACATTCGCCCTTGTTTCTTAGATTTACACACGAAAAGAAAAGCAAATTTTTAAGTTTAGGGGTATCCGTCCTCTCTGAGCACTGGGAAAAAATGTTTTTCTTTATATTCATAATTAAAACGTACAATCTGTTATTTGTATTGTGTTTTGTCTTGTAAAGGTCTCGATGTTTTTAACTTTGCTGCCACGCAAGTCATAATGCAGTCTCGTTTTTCGTTCCAAAGATGCATGGCACCACCGTTGCAATGTTTAAAATCTTTACAGTTTTTGCAAATACCTGTTTTACACCAATCTCTATTACGCATGATGTCAAAACGTTTTTCCCAGATTTCTAAAAAATTGTCGTGGTAAATATTGCCTTGAACAAAACTCCGGTCAATATTAGGGCAGGCGGAGATAGCACCGTCAATCAGTACCGAGCCGATGTTGATGCCTGCGCGGCAGAAAAAGTAACTATCGCGTACTTTCCTTTCGTAATCACCTACGTAGCTTTCGCAACTGAAATAAAGGTCTATTCTGGGGTCGTTTTGGCGCGTTTCAGCAATAAAATCTATCAGTTGGCGTGTTTGTGCGTTCGATAGCATCATTTCCGTATTTTCTTCGGCTCTGCCAATCGGTGCAATAGTAAAAATGCGCCACTTTTTTATGTTTTTGGAAATCAAAAACTCCTTCAGTGCGGGAAGCTCTGCAAGATTTTTTTGATGTACGCAGGTAACCACATCGAAATTTAAACGTGGGTAAGAGACGATACATTCCATTGCACGAACGGCGCGTTCAAAACTACGGGGATTGTTTCTCAGCCAATTGTGATTTTCTTCCAAGCCGTCTAAACTCACGGTAATGGCGCCCATTCCTGCCGAAATCAACTTGGCGTGCATCGCTTCATCGTAGGCGTAGCCGTTGGTAACTATACTCCAGCGGAAATCGTTTTCGCGCAATTTTTTACCACATTCGGCTAAATCCGGGCGCAGTAGCGGTTCGCCACCCGTGATGACCACCGTGATGGAATTTGGAGGATACTGTTTTTTTAGCGGCTGAATAGCGTTGAGAAAATCCTCAAACGGCATATCAGGGCACGAACTACTTGCCCTGCAATCGGAGCCGCAATGCCGGCATTTCAAGTTGCAACGCCAAGTAGATTCCCAAAACAGATAGTTGAGAATGTGTAGTTTGGTTTCGTTTTTTCGGAAGATGTTGTGGATAATTTTTTTCATTTTTTAGGCATGCAGATAACACAGATAAAACAGATTTACGCGGATTTTTATTAGAAGCGGTAGCCGCCATGAAAATTTATAAATCCTTTAAAACCACTTCCTAACTCGCCTCCTAAAAAAATATTTTTATTCTCACCGAAATTACAACTAAAACCAAAGTAGGTTATATGAAAGTATGGCACTATTTTTGGATATTTATGATATTTGCTTTCATAACCATTTACCAAACCAATTCCGCCGGACAAGGAACTGTAAAGAATTGCATTTTTTCTATTGTAGTACGAAAATCGAATTTCAGGCGCGATTACACCACAATATTTTAGTTTTGATTTTGAATAATCTCGATAATTTCCGTTAGGATCATATACACGCCAATGGTAATCAATTCTATTTCCGATGTAATTGATAAGATTTCCGCCTACCCAAAACCACTTTACCGGGCGATACAAGTAAGAAACAGCAACATTGACATAGAAAAATCCGTCTGCATCATTAACCCAATCCCAAAAAAGAGATGCCATGAATGCATCACTACAAGATGCTTTTACTTCGTGTCTATAAAAAGTAGTGTCTTTTTGTGCATACAACACCGATGTAAAAAACAAAATGGCTATAATAAAGATAATTCGTTTCATAATTTCTAATTTTTTTCGTTTAACATTACGTTAATATTAACCTCGTCTTTGTGTGCCGGAGCAATGAAGATGGTTTTATCAGCAAAATTACCGTTTAAGACACCGTCAATATCAAGAAATTGAACTTTTACGCTGTCAGGATTATAATACATGCCGTTATAGTAATCATATCCGTTTCTATCCGGCACACTTGCATAAAAATCGAAATTACCTTTAATATCAGTAATTCCGTAATTAAGACTTCTGCCATTATTTCCATCATTAACCATAACTTTTATTCCTCTAATTGGCGTATTTGTAGTTACAGACTTCACGGTACCGGTTAGTCTTATGTCATAAAACATATCACCTTCCGTTCCGTAGCACGCTTGAAAAACAAAAGCAACGGCTGTAAAACTGATACAGCCAAAAATGGTTCTTAATAATTTTCTTGATTTTAGTTCGATTTTTTTCATGATATTTTGTTTAATAATAACTGTTTCAATGCAAAATTTCTTTCACAATTCTATCAATTGCTTCTGGTTGTGCAAATTCTTTCATTTTTCTTACCATATCTCTTGTTATATCAATATCGTTCATAAGATTAAGTAATGTTGAGTAAAGTTTCTCTTGGGTATCTTTATCCGGTAGTAAAATGGCGGCTCCTGCATCGGAAAGTTGTTTAGCATTAGCGGTTTGGTGGTCTTCGGCAGCAGTGGGTAGCGGTATAAGAATGGTAGGTGTTCCTACAATAGTAAGTTCTGCAATGGCAAGTGCACCGGCGCGCGACACGATATAATCAGCAACACTATATGCTAAATCCATTCGTTTGATAAAAGGCAAAATTTTAATGTTTTCCGATTCTAATTGAGATAATTGTTCTTTATTTGCGTTATAAAAAAGTTCGCCGGTTTGCCACAACAACTGAGTACCTGTTTTTTTAAAATCTTCAATATGAGCTAAAACAACTTGATTGATAGTATGTGCGCCCTGACTTCCACCAATGATTAAAACTGTATTTTTGTTTTTATCTAAATTAAAAAACGAATAGGCTTCTTCTAATTTTGGTTGAAAATTAATGATTTCTGTACGCACAGGATTGCCTGTTTTTACTATTTTATCTTTTGGAAAAAATTGTTCCAACCCATAGTATGCCACGCAGATTTTAGTTGCTTTTTTTGACAACCACTTATTTGTTTTTCCCGGATAGGAGTTTTGTTCTTGAATGACCGTAGGGATATTGAGAGCTTGGGCAGCACGCAAAGCAGGCCCGCTGGCATAACCACCTACACCAATTACTACATCAGGCTTAAATTGGCGCATAATTTGTTTGGCTTTACGCATCGTTTTTAATAAAACAAACGGCAGTTTCAAATTACTTTTTATGCCATTCCACGACAAATCTCTACGAATGCCAAAAACATCTAATCCCTTAATATTATAGCCGGCTTCCGGCACACGAGTCATCTCCATTTTTCCATTAGCTCCAATAAAAAGGATTTCAGCATCGGGTATCTCTTTTTTTAATTGATTGGCAATGGCTAATGCTGGAAAAATATGTCCTCCGGTTCCACCACCGGAAATGATAAATCGTTTCATAATAAATTAATCAAAATCTGGACGTTTACGTTCTTTTGGTTTTTCATTACACCCGCTCGAATCGCCTGTGTATGCTTCCGGAATAGTAAAATCACAACCCGAATGTTTGCCGGGGTCTGCAATAATTTTATGATAAGGAAGCATCGGGTCTTCGTAACATTTTTGCATAAATAGTGCAAATACGGGCATTGCTGTGCGCGCTCCCTGTCCCAGTCCAATGGTACGAAAATGGGCGGCTCTGTCTTCGCATCCCACCCAAACGCCTGCGGTAAGTACAGGGGTGTAGCCCACAAACCAACCATCGGAATGATTATCAGTAGTACCTGTTTTTCCTGCAAGTGGAAAAGTGAGCTTGTATTGCACACGGAGGCGTGCGCCTGTACCATGTTCTACCACGCCTTGCATTAGTTTTGCCATCTTAAAAGCGGTAATTTGGTCGATGGCTTCGTTGGTTTTGGGTACATATTCATAAATAGTACTGCCGTTGTTGTCGCAAATTCTTGTAATGAAAGTAGGTTCAATGTAAACGCCCTGATTAGGAAAACAATTGATGGCACCTACTTGTTCATAAAGCGACATTTCGCATGCACCCAAACAGATAGCAGGTACTGCCGGAATATCGGAAGTGATTCCCATATTTCGTACCAATTGTATAACGGATTGTGGACCAAATTGTTTCATTAAATATGCAGAAACATAATTGAGCGAAGCGGCAAGTGCTTCATTTAGTGGAAGCATCATACCGTTTTTGTAATCACTTGAGTTTTTCGGTGTCCAAGTATCGCCATTGGGCAACTGAAAGGTAACAGGCATATTGGGCACATTTGTACAAGGAGAGTATTCTCCCGATTGTAACGCCACCGTGTAAACGTATGGTTTAAAAGTTGAACCGACCTGACGTTTGGAAAGTTTTACGTGGTCGAACTGAAAATATTGATAATTAACACCGCCCACGTAAGCTTTTACTTGTCCGGTATGCACATCCATTGCCATCATGCCGCAGTGTAAAAATGATTTCATGTAGCGAACAGAATCCATAGGAGTCATCACCGTATCAATCATGCCTCTGTTCCAAGTTAATATTTTCATTTCCACTTTGGTAGCAAATACCTTTCTAATTTCTTCTTCGGTAGCGCCGGCATCTTTCATTAATGCATAACGTTCGGAACGTTTCATGCCGGCATCTAAAATACGTTGGGTTTCCTTCTCAGTTATATTGGAGAAAGGCGCATTTTTTTGTCCTTTAAGATGTTCAAAAAACAAGGGTTGCAAATAGTTGCATATATGTTCCTGCACAGCGTTTTCAGCATGTCTTTGCATACGGGAATCTATCGTAGTGTATATTTTTAACCCGTCTTTATAAACATCGTAATGCGAACCGTCTGCTTTAGGATTCTCTCTGCACCAATCTGCCAGCCATAATCTCAAATATTCTCTAAAATAGGTAGCATTACCGGTAGCATGGTGTTGCATGGCAAAATTAGACAAATCAATAGGTAAATTTTGAATAGAATCGCGTTCATTTTTAGCGAGATAGTTGTATTTATAAAGCTGATCCACCACAACATTTCTTCGTTGCAACGAAGCGACAGGGTTTCGTTTGGGACTGTATTTAGTAGGTGCTTTCAACATTCCTACCAATAAGGCGGATTCTTCAATGTTTAAATCCGCAGGGATTTTATTAAAATATGTAGCTGCCGCCGACTTGATTCCCATGGAGTTATTTCCAAAATCCACAGTATTCAGATACATGGCTAAAATTTCATTTTTTGAATATTCGCGTTCTAATTTTACAGCGACCACCCATTCTTTGAGTTTGGTGAAAATCGTTTTTAGTTTGCCGGCATCGGGGTCACGTGGAAAGAGGTTTTTTGCCAATTGCTGTGTAATGGTACTGCCGCCTCCTTTGCTTGAGCGGGTAAGTACTCCGGCAAGCACACGTCCCAGCGCACGCACATCAACTCCGGAATGCTTTTCAAAACGAACATCTTCAGTAGCTTTCAAGGCGCTAATGAGATGAGGGGAAAGTTCATCGTATTTACAGGGAGAACGATTTTCCAAATAGTATTTTCCCAGCAACTCGCCATCGAAAGAATACACCTCTGTAGCTAAGTTGGTTTGAGGATTTTCTAATTCGGAAAATGAAGGCATAAACCCTAACCAACCCATTGAAATAAGTGTAAATAAAACAATTACAATTAATAACCCAAAACTGAACAATATCCAAAATGGTTTTATCCATTTTGATTTAACGACTTCTCTTTTATCATTTTGTTTTTTTTTCTTTTTTAGAGATGATGAACCGTACATAATTTTGAATTCTAAGTGGGCAAAAAAACAATAAAAAATTGAATCTAAGAAAAAATAGCAACTTTTTTCAGGGCAAAATATAATATTTAAGAAGCAATAATAGTAAAAAATCTTATTTTTGTCCCCATCTAAAAATAAAAAAAATTATGCAAAAGCCTATCATTTCTCCCGAACAAGCAGTAGCAAAAATAAAAAGCGGAATGACCTTAATGATTGGTGGTTTTCTGTCTGCCGGTTCTCCGAATAAAATCTTAAAAACATTAGCAGAAAGTGATATCCACGATTTGACAATAATATGCAACGATACGGCATTTCCCGATAAAGGTATTGGTTTATTGGTTGCAGCAAAAAAAGTTAAAAAGGTTTTTACTTCGCATATCGGTACAAATCCTCTTACAATAGAACAATTTAACAACAAAGAAACTGAAGTAATTTTCGTGCCGCAAGGTACGTTGGCAGAGCAAGTTCGCTGCGGCGGTTCGGGTTTGGGGGGCGTGCTCACTCCCACCGGATTGGGCACTATGGTTGCCGATGGAAAACATATCATCACCCTCGACGGAAAAGAGTACCTTTTAGAAAAAGCATTGCGCGGAGATGTGGCGCTTATTGGAGCAAGTATCGGCGATACCGTTGGAAATCTGCATTACAAAGGAACCACACAAAATTTTAACCCTCTCATGGCTATGGCATGCGATACCGTGATTGCAGAGGTGGAACTGTTAGTTCCTGCCGGAGATATTCCGATGGAGAATGTACATACACAAGGAGTAGTTGTAGATTTTTTGGTGAACGCATGAGAATAATTTTGAATTTAATTATTAACCATTAACCATTTTATATTTTATGTCACAAAAACTAAACTTAAACCTATCAGATTCAATGTATCAGAATGCATTGAACATTATTCCGGGAGCTGTTGCAGGAATTAGAAGACCTTACAATTTCGTTCCGGGTGAATATCCTATCTATTTCGAACACGGAAAAGGCGGAAGAGTTACCGATGTTGACGGTAACGAATACATTGACTTTTTATGCGCTTATGGACCCATCATTATCGGATATCGTGAGGAAGAAATTGACAATGAGGTAATTGAACAAATGAGAAACAAAGGTTTCTGTTTTTCATTGACACAACCGATTCAAAACAGATTGGCACAAAAACTGATAGACTTAATACCTTCCGCTGAAATGGCAGCATTTGTTAAAACAGGTTCAGATGCTACATCTATTGCGATCAGAGTAGCGCGTGCTGCTACGGATAGAGTAAAAATTGTGCGTTGTGGATATCACGGTTGGCACGACTGGTGCGTGGAAGTTAAAGGTGGTGTTCCTCAAAAAGTTTGGGAAGATATTCATGAATTTCATTATAATGACCTTGACGAATTAGAAGATATTATGAAAGAACATGGAGATAATATTGCCGGAATTATTGTTACACCGGTAGGACACCCGCTTGCCGAAAAAGTACAGGAACCAAAACCCGGCTTCTTAGAAGGTGTAAGAAAAATTGCAGACAAGTACGGCTCAATTTTAATCTTTGACGAAATTAGAAGCGGGTTTCGTGTGGATATGGGTGGTGCTCAAAAGCTATATGGCGTTACACCGGATTTGGCTACTTTTGGAAAAGCAATGGCTAACGGTTATCCAATTGCTGCATTAGTGGGCAAGAAAGAAGTTATGAAAGTGCTGGCAGACAAAGTTTTCTTGTCTTCTACTTTCTTCCCCAACAGTTTAGAGCAAATTGCCTGTTTAAAAACGATTGAAATTCTTGAAAGAGACAATATTTTGGCAACTGTTCGTAAAAAAGGAGAATTTTTTAGCAATTTGGTTGAAGAAGTGGTAAAAAAATCCGGTTATGATGCAGAGTTTTCCGGTGGTCCCTTAATGCCATTCATTACATTTAATAAAGATAAAGACGGACTTTACAAAAAATTGCGCCCTGCTTTTTATACTGAATTAATTCGTCGTAAAGTTTTCTTGCAACCGTATCATCATGGGTATATATGTTATCGTCATACCGATGAAGATTTGAAATATGCGGCAAATATGATTGCCGAATCGTTTGAAGAATTAAAGAAATATTGCTAAATTACAAAATAAAAGAATTCACTTATATACATAAAAAAAATGAAAATTATTTACAAAGGCAAAACAAAAGATGTTTACGACAATGGCGACGGTAATATTTTATTACAATTTAAAGATGACGTCACCGGTACTGACGGTAAATTCGACCCGGGTGCAAATACGGTAGAGCTATCCATTGAGGGAGTTAGCAAGTCTTGCGTAAAACTGACCGAATTTTTTTACAAAAAAATAGAAGAAGCAGGCATCCCTACGCATTATATTTCTGCAGATGTTGAAAAAGCACAAATGCTTGTAAAACCTGCTATAATTTTTGGCAAAGGACTTGAAGTTATTTGCAGACTTAAAGCAGTGGGTAGTTTTTTTAGAAGATTTGGCGATTATTGTCAAAACGGACAAGATTTAGATTTCTTGGTAGAAACTACTTTAAAAGATGATGAGCGTGGTGACCCGCCCATTACAAAAGACCAACTTGATATGTTGGGCATTTTGACTGCCGATGAGTACGAAATACTAAAAGACTTAACCAAAAGAATTACACGCATTATTAAAGAGGAACTGGAAAAAAAAGGAGCAGAATTATACGACATGAAGGTTGAATTTGGCAGAATAAACGGCAAAATAACACTTATAGACGAAATATCCGGAGGTTGTATGCGTGTTTATAAAGATGGTATATTTGTTGAACCGTTGGAAATTCCTACTTTGTTATTCAACTAAGGAGTTTTCAATATAGTGGTTCATATTGCAATGATATGTCTAAAGATATTATTTCTCAAATAACCGGTTCCGAATACCAATACGGTTTTGTTTCTAATATTGATGTGGAGGTATTTCCTAAAGGATTAAATGAAGATATTGTTCGTTCGATTTCTAAGCGCAAAAATGAACCGGAGTGGTTGCTTGAGTTTCGTTTAAAAGCATTTGCAAAGTGGAAAACGATGGCAGAACCCAAATGGGCGCATCTTATCTATCAAAAACCAAATTACCAAGAAATTACATATTTAGCTATTCCAAAAAATAAAAATATAGATGCCGAAAAAGGGGAGATTGATGTTGCATTAATAGACACTTTTAATAAATTGGGAATTTCATTGGATGAACACCATTTGTCAGAGGTGGCAGTAGATGCGGTGATAGATTCGGTTTCCGTAAAAACAACATTCTCTGAAGAATTGGAAAAAAAAGGTATTATTTTTTGTTCTTTTGGAGAAGCCGTACATAAATGTCCGGAATTGATCAAGGAATATTTAGGGTCGGTAGTACCTGTTGGTGATAACTTTTTTGCCGCACTCAATTCGGCAGTTTTCAGTGAAGGCTCTTTTTGCTACATTCCTAAAGGTGTGCGTTGTCCTATGGAGCTTTCTACCTATTTCAGAATCAATACTGCCGGAACCGGACAGTTTGAACGTACCTTGCTCATTGCTGACGAAGATGCGTATGTTAGCTATATGGAAGGTTGTACAGCACCTCAACGTAATGAAAATCAATTACATGCAGCTGTAGTGGAAATCGTAGCGCTCAAAGATGCCGAAGTTAAATATTCCACTGTTCAAAATTGGTATCCGGGCGATAAAAACGGTAATGGCGGAATTTATAATTTTGTTACCAAACGGGGAATTTGTAAAGGTGCTAATTCTAAAATTTCATGGACACAAGTGGAAACAGGTTCGGCAGTTACATGGAAATATCCGAGTTGCGTGTTGCAAGGTGACAACTCTACAGGCGAGTTTTATTCGGTGGCGTTAACTAATAATTATCAACAGGCAGATACCGGAACCAAAATGATTCATTTGGGAAAAAACACGCGCAGTTTGATTGTTTCTAAAGGAATTTCTGCCGGAAAAAGCCAAAACAGCTACAGAGGCTTGGTGCGTGTGGCCAAAAATGCCGAAAATGCACGTAATTTTTCACAATGCGATTCATTGCTGATGGGCGATAAATGCGGCGCCCATACGTTCCCTCACATAGATTGTCACAACAAAAGTGCTGTACTGGAACACGAAGCTACTACTTCTAAAATTTCCGACGACCAACTGTTTTATTGTCAGCAGCGCGGCATTGATAAAGAGTCTGCCATTAGCTTAATCGTAAACGGTTATGCTAAAGACGTACTCAATAAACTCCCCATGGAATTTGCCGCCGAAGCGCAAAAATTACTAGCAATAAGTTTGGAAGGTAGTGTGGGATAGATGTTCTAATTGTAGATGTAAATGGCAAAAAATATGAAAACAAAAAAATCAATTACTAAGCCGGAGGCTCGCAAAAAAGAACTCTCTTTTTTTAAATTTATTCTTCAAAAAGAACAGTTGCTCGACGTAGCAATTATATTCACTTGTTGCTTGTTGGCATATATGGGTATTCGTTATTGTTATCCATATCCATTTACTTTTGTTGACTCAGGCGGGTATGTTGAGGCTGCCTCAAAAAATATATTCTATGTTTACCGTCCTTTTGGATATTCCTATTTTTTACAAATATTACATTCGATAACTACCAGCATTCATCTGATTTTTTTTGTCCAAACATTTTTATTGTTTTTAGCCACTTGTTTTCTTGCACTTACAGTAAAATATTTTTACATACCAACCCGAAAATGGTTATGGTATATTTCTTTACTGTTTTTAATATTTACTCCAACTTCTTTTATAATGGCAAATTGGATTTTAAGCGATTTGCTATTTTCAGTTCAAGTATATCTTATAGTTACATTATTTATTTTTATTATTAAGCGTAACAGTTGGATAGCTGCTATATTATTTGTTTTGGTTCTTTTTACCGCATTACATGTTCGCTATTCTGCAACAATATTTCCGTTTATTTTAATTCCTTTTTTCCTTATGAAAAAAGGAAAAGTTCGTTGGTTTGTTACTCTTGTATCCATACTTATTTTTTGTATTTTTTATTTTCAAATCATTACTGACCGACTAAAAAAATAAAGGGCGTAACCATTTTCAGCAACGCCCTAATTTTGTATTTTTGTTATGCAAACAATAAAAATACAAGATGGGCAAAGATAGCACAAAAAATTTAGTCGGTC
>Ga0209628_10001544_pt1 | contig 15031 bp, 13 predicted proteins | sample TergutCu122P4_FD_187285 | JGI IMG/M metagenome (GOLD analysis project Ga0209628, IMG submission 187285) | Cubitermes ugandensis P4 segment gut microbial communities from Kakamega Forest, Kenya - Cu122 P4 (SPAdes) (version 2) | ecosystem: Host-associated > Arthropoda: Insects > Digestive system...
CTAATTCGCGTTAGAAACCGAATTAATGATCCATAGTTAGAGAATTTTTCTTTCAAGTGTTTACATCCAACACGACACAGTCGTCATTCTGCGCGGAGCGAAGCGTAGTCGCAGAATCCAGACACCGTATGGATTGCAGCGACTTCGCGCAGAATGACACGAATAAAGGTTGGGACTGTAATAAACTAAATTGAAAATGCTTTAGACACAGATGCTTGATTATTACTGTTTTTAATGCAAAATGGAATGAACCGCCGGCAGCGCAAAAAACCGCGCGTGGGCGAGTTTCAGGAACTCGTGTTCGAGATGAGGGTTGGAAGTGCGGGAACTTCGGGCTAGAAACGGTAGTTGGAAGCCCTCGATTGACTTGTCACTCAAACAGCCGTTTCTGCTTGACGACATAGCCCGTGGGCTTTTTTTGTTTCTCCAGCGCGCCCTCATTGACAAGGCGTTCAAGCCATGCCTTCGCCTGCGCGGTCGATACCCCCAGCGCGGCGGCTATTTCGGCATCTTTCATGGGAGCGGTCAAAAGTTGCAGAACCAAATCACGCACCACGGCAAATAACCTCTGTGCCGGGGAAACTTCCGCGGATTGTCGAGCCAACTCAAGCAGCGCCTCAACCGGCGGTTGTGCATGGGCTGCCTGTACTGAGCGCCCATCGCCAACCCCGGCTTGCACTGTCGACGCATCGTCTGCACAGGCAATGTCCGCTGATTCAGGTGGCCGTGGCGCCAAGGCTGCCCCCTCGGCTGGCTCGCTGCCGTCAACGTCCAACGTGAACCCCATTTGTCCGGAAGTAACCAATGGCAGGGCCGATGCGCTGAATACGGCCTTGAATGCATCCGCATCGTTGGGATTCGGCCAGGCGAGCGCGCCTTTTTTTCGCAGCGCATCAAGACCGGCCGATGGTTGGCCTGTCGATCGGACATGGACGGGAACGCATTTCAATTTGTCCAGTTGCTCAATCGCCCCGGCCCATGTGCCGCCTTTGCCCACATCGGAGTTGACGACCAGCGCAACGTCGGCCAATGCGTAAATCAATTTGTTGCGCTGCATCGCATGCGCGGTATTGAACCCGGCACTGGGGTCATAGGGAGAAATCAGCGCGAGTTGCCCCGCCAGCAGCCCGTTGCGATACGCGCGCTCCATCGCCGCCTTTTCCAGGCTGTCCGCGAGAACCCCACAGGCTTGACCGCCAGCCTCCAAAGCGCCGCGCATGGCTGCTTGATCGGTTCCTTTGGCGCCACCAGAAACCAGCGCTTTGCCCGCAAGCGCGGCCAGCCGTCCGATCGACACGGCATAGTCGATCAAGGCATCACCCACATGACGCGATCCCGCCACGGCCAGCCCACCGCCTTCCAGCAAACCGGTAGCGCCGCATCCGTAGAGTATGGCCGGCGCGTCTTCTCGCAGGCGCACCTTCAAACGGCGGGGGTATTGAGTGTCAGCGCGGCTAATGACCCAAATCGCACGCGCCTGCCAGCGTTCCATGACTTGACCGAGCAAAAAACCACGTCCCAGCAGGCGCCGCAGCCGTGTTTCATCCATGACCGATTGGCAGTCACGCAGAAGTTTGCCGGCATCTGGAGAAAGGAGATCGGCGGGTTGCCGCTGGATTTCGCGCAAATGGCGGGCAAGGCGTTTGTATTCGCCGGGTGTCAGAAGATCGGGCGAGGACGGACCGCGTCCCGCGATCAACGGCGCCGTCAGCAGCAAGATGGCTTGCGTATTGGGTGAGATCGGCGGGCTCATTCGCCGTGCCCTGCCTGTGCAAGCGCCATGGGCCAAACCGGACCGCTGCCGCTCTTGCGCAGAAGCCAAGCCGATACCGTCAATGTCCAGCGCGAATCAACCCTGTCGTCAATCACAAGCACCGGCCCGCCAGGAATGGCCTGGCCATTGAGCGCAAGCGAACCATCGATGTTGCGCGCCTGTTGTGTACTGTTTGCCATCGTTTTTTGTTCAGGCCTGTCTTCCGTTTTAGCGATGACGGCATGAAACGGCAGGCCCAACGCGGCAGCCAAGCGCTTTGCAAAGTTCGGCACCAAATCGGGATACCGCAGCGATGGAACACAAGTCACCCACTCGGGCGCAGGCCGCGGAGCCCACTGGCGGATCATCTCCTGGCAAGCGGCAACCAGGTCATCGGAGAAATGTCGATCGCGATACTTGCCCCGGCGAACCAAGCCGCCCCAACCGGCATCGCCCCACACGCACAGTACCCTGCCCGGCTGAGCCTGATGCCCCACCGGAATCGCGCCCTTGACAGCGTAGCGCGGCATGCCGCCAACCGGCCACCTCTCGCGCGGCTCGATCGACAGGCGGGTTCTACGCAAAAAAGCGACCGTCTCCTTGACCAATTCCATGTTCACGGTTGTGGGCAGCGGCGGCAACGTTGGCGCGGTGACCAAACTCGGATCGCCATCCAGCGCGCTAACCAGAAAACCCATGTGCTGGCCGAACGGCAAGCCCACGTATTCCTGCATTTGTTGATGCTCGTTACGCCTCAGCGCGGTCAGCCGTTCGGCCCGTTCCCAGAACGCCTCGCTCAAGATTGCCGCCGTAAGCTGCCATTTGGTGCCTTGCTTGGCTATGGGAGCGTGCGCTTCCAGGGACAGCAGCGCAATGGTCTTTTCGATCCGGCCCTTGCTGAGATTCACCCGGCCCAGCAGTTCGGGGACAGACAGGCCATTCGGTTCTTCCTCCAGCGCGCCCAGAACATCGGCGACCTCCTGCCGGGTTGGGAAGGCGCTGCGGATGAACCAGTCCGTGATATCGGTTTCTTCTTGACCGCTGAGTAAAACGCCATAAGCGGCGTTTAAAGCCCGTCCGGCCCGTCCCACCTGCTGGTAGTAGGCTACAACCGAACCGGGCATCTGATAGTGAATCACAAAGGCCAGATCGGGCTTGTCATAGCCCATGCCCAATGCCGTGGTGGCAACCAGCGCCTTGACCCGATTGTTCAGCAGCGCATATTCCAACTCTTCGCGGCGCTCGCCCGTTTCACCCGTATAAGCCTCGACGCTGAAGCCACGGGTTTTCAACCAGTCCGCGACCTGACTGGCATCGCGTTTGGTCAGCGTGTAAATGATGCCGTGTCCTGGCAGCATAGCCAGTTGTTCGGCGAGCCAAGCCAAGCGTTCCGCCTGGCTGGGCAAACGAATGGTTTGCAGCGTCAGCGATGAACGGCTGAGATCGCCGCGTGAAATATGGATGCTTGGCCCGAGCACCGCGACAAGATCATCCATCACGCGGTTGTTGGCTGTCGCCGTGGTGGCAAGCAGCCGCAGGTTGGGCGGCAGCGTTTTAACGATGCGTTCCAGTAGCCGGTAATGCGGACGGAAATCATGGCCCCAGTCGGAGATGCAGTGCGCCTCATCAATCACCAGCAGGGAAATTTGTGCCGCGATACCCGCCAGCACCTGCGCGCGAAAATATTCGTTGGCCAAGCGTTCCGGTGAAATCAGGAGAATGTCAACTTCTCCCTTGGCCAGCAATGTTTCAACCGCCGCCCAGTCGTTCGTGTTGTCGGAATTGATCGTGGCGGCTCGAACCCCCATGCGTTCCGCCGCGACGATCTGGTTTCGCATCAACGCCAACAGCGGCGAAATCAGCAGCGCAGGCCCGGCACCGGCTTGACGCAACAGCTTGGTGGCAATGAAATAGACGAAACTTTTGCCCCATCCGGTCTTCTGCACGACCAGCAAGCGGCCTCTGGCCTCGACGATATGACGGATGGCTTGTTCTTGCCCATCACGAAACGATGCGTCCGCGCGCCCGGAACCGGCACGAAGAAGTTGCAAGGCACGCGCTGCGTCATAGTTCATTTGATTTGCTCCCCATGGCTTGCCGGATAACCTATAACCTGGCGCGAGTTTGGCATTTTCCACACCGTACAGGGCCAACGGCTCGGCCAGCCACAGGCGGTGTGGCGGCCCCTGGCGAACAATCCACCTTCAGCGCCGGCATGTATCCGGCCACCGCCGCGCGCACGCGCATACGGATGGCGTTGCCCTCCACGTAATCCATGCGGACGATTTCGGGGCGGGTCAGGCGCGGGGGCTGCACAAGACCCGGAAAACCACCTGCTAATGCGCTCCCGCCGCTGCCTCGCCGGCATCGTAGGCCCGTGGGATGCGCCCAATGGCTATCCAGACCAGCGCGATCAGGCTCAGGAATATCATCGCCGAGCCGAAAAAGATTTCCTGCGTGGAGATCATGTACGCCTGCTGGGTAACCAGATTGTTGATGGATGCCAGCGCCTGGTCGTGGCTCATGCCCAGTGTTTGCAAGCCGTTGATCGCCTGCACCGCCTGCGGGTTGCCCAGATGCACCGCCTCGGTCAGTTGCGCGTGGTGCATGGTGGCGCGGTTTTCCCACATGGTGGTGCTGAGCGAAGTGCCGAAAGCGCCAGCGGTAATCCGGGTGAAGTTGGACAGACCCGATGCCGCCGCGATGCGCGAAGGCGGCAGGCCCGACAGCGTGACGGTGAGCAGCGGGATGAAAAATGTCGCCGTGGCGATGCCCTGGATGATGGTGGGCAGCATCAGGGAGCCGAAGCTGGTATCGGTGGTGAAATGCGAGCGCAGTATGAAGACCAGCCAGAATACCCCAAACGAAAAGCTGGTGAACAGGCGTGGGTCGAAACGGCCCACCGTCATACCCACCAGCGGCGCGATCAGGATGGCGAAAATGCCCACCGGCGCCATGATCATGCCCGCGTCGGTGGCGGTATAGCCCATGAATTGCTGCAACCACAGCGGCAGGAGGACCACGTTACCGAAGAACAGTGCAAAGGCTATCGAGGTGGTAAGCGCGCCGGCCCAGAAAGTGCGGCGCCCAAACAGCGACAAATCGACCACCGGGTGCTTTTCGGTCAATTCCCACACCAAAAAGAACACAAAACCGACCGCCGCCACCACCGCCATGGTGACGATAAAGGGCGATGAAAACCAATCCAGTTCCTTGCCTTTGTCGAGCATCATTTGCAACGAGCCGACCCACACCACCAGCAGCGCCAAGCCGATCGCGTCGATGGGCACGCGCCGCGTTTCCGACTCGCGCTTGCGGTAGATGCTCCAGACCGCCGTGGCGGCGAGCAGGCCGACCGGCACGTTGATGAAAAAAATCCACGACCAGGATATGTTGTCGGTAATCCACCCGCCCAGCAGCGGCCCGGTGATGGGCGCGACCAGCGTGATGGTCGAAAAAATCGCCATCGCCATGCCGGCCTTGGCGCGCGGATAGCTGGCCAGCAGCATGGTTTGCGACAGCGGAATCATCGGCCCGGCGACAAAGCCCTGCAACGCCCGGCAGGCAATCAGCATGGTCATGTTGGGCGCCATGCCGCACAGCCAGGAACTGAGCACGAACAGCAGCACGCTGGTGACGAACAGCCGCACCTGTCCGACGCGCTGCGTGAGCCACCCGGTCAGCGGCACGGCGATGGCGTTGGCCACCGCGAAACTGGTGATCACCCAGGTGCCCTGCACCGGGCTGACGCCCAGATCGCCCGCGATGGCGGGCAGCGAGACGTTGGCGATCGACGTGTCGAGCACGTTCATAAAGGTCGCCAGCGCCAGCGAGAGCGTGCCCAGGACACGCGCGCTGCCGGTTAAAGGCGGATATTCCTTGACAGGCGCCGGGGCACTGCGGGTAGCCATACCGTGCTTACTTGGCCGATTGGCCCAGGTTTTGGTCGATGATCCGGCGCGCCAGCGCGTCGGCGCCCTGGTCGGCCTCGGCATAGACCTGGGTGGCGGCAATCGGGTCAATCGACGGCGCGCCGACCAGTTCGGCGCCGCTTTGATCCTTCACGTCCACTTCAACCTCCATCGACAAGCCCACGCGCAGCGGGTGTGTCTTGAGTTGCTCGGGATTGAGCCGGATGCGCACCGGCACGCGCTGCACCACCTTGATCCAGTTGCCGGTGGCGTTTTGCGCGGGCAGCAGGGCCGATGCCGCCCCGGTGGCCACGCCCAGGCCGACCACCTTGCCGTCATACACCACCTTGCCGCCATACACGTCGGCGGTCAGCCTGGCCGGCTGGCCGATCCGAATGTTGCGCAACTGGTTTTCCTTGAAATTGGCATCCACCCAAACTTGGTCGAGCGGCACCACCGACATCAGCGGCGCGCCCGGCGCCACGCGCTGGCCCAATTGCACGGTGCGCTTGCCGACATAGCCCGACACCGGCGCGGGCAATGTGGTGCGGTGCGCATCGAGCCACGCCTGCTTGAGCTTGGCAACCGCGGCCTTGACGTCCGGGTGTTCCTCGACCGTGGTGCCGTCGGTCAGCGCCTGGTTGCTGGCCAGTTGTTCGCGCGCGGCGCTGACGGCGGCTTGGGCCGCGGCCAGCGAACTGCGCGCGGCGGTCAACTGGTCGCGCGCATGCGCCAGTTCTTCGCCCGAGACGCCGCCGGTGCTGACCAGCTTTTGGCGGCGCTGTAAATCATCCTCGGCGGTTGACACCAGGGTTTTGGCCTTGTCCACGTCGGCCAGGCGCAGTTGAACTTGCGCGTTCAGCGCCGCATTGTTGGCGTAGAGCGCGCGCACCTGCCGCACCGTCTGCCCCAGCGCGGCCTCGGCATGTGCCAGCGTCACGCCGGTATCGGCGGTGTCGAACTTAATCAGCGGCTGCCCGGCCTGCACGCGATCGGTTTCGTCGGCGTAAATGGCGGTCACGGTGCCGCCCACCTGCGGGGTAATCTGGATCATGTTGCCCTGCACGTAGGCGTTATCGGTGCTTTGGTAATGACTGAGCACCAGCCACTCGTACACGATCCAGCTCAGACCGACGACCACCACCACGGCGGCGATCATCGACAGAGCGCGCTTGCGCTTCGGATTCATGCGGCGCGCGATGATTTCTTCGACCGTGACGGTGCTGCCGCCAGGCGCGCCGAGGTTGGGACTTGAATTGACGTTTGGACTGCCGCCGGCTTGGGGCTGTTGTGGTTGAGCCATGATAGGAGGTCGGGTATGAATTCGGAATGCGATCAGTTTTGGGCGGCGGCGCTGCCAGTGCCTTGATTTTGCGCGACGGTCTCGGGCGGCACCAAATCCGGCGAAGGCTGCCAGCCCCCGCCCATGGCCTGCGCCAAGCCGGCCTGCGCGGCCAGCGCCTGCGCCTGCAAATCAACCACCTGGCGGCGCTGCGTGAGTACCGCGCTTTCGGCAAACAGCACATTCAGATAAGTGCCCAGCCCGACGCGGTAGCGGTCTCGCGCGATGGCGTAAGCACCTTCGGCGGCAGTCAGCGCCTGCGCTTGCTGCTTGCGCTGCTTGGCCAGGCTTTTGACCGCCTGCGCCTGATCGACGGCGTCGCGCATCGCATTGATCACGGTCGCGTTGTAGTCCTCGATGGCGGCGTCCAGATCGGCGTTCTGGCCGCGCAAATTGGCGCGTAGCTTGCCTCCATCAAAAATCGGCAACCGGATCGCCGGGCCTACGCTCCATTCGATACTGCCGCTTTTGAACCAGTTGCTAAAACCCAGTGACTGCAAGCCGATGGCGCCCGCCAGATTAATGTTGGGGTAGAACTGCGATTTAGCGTCCTGCACGTTGCCCTGGGCGGCTTCCACCCGCCAGCGCGCGGCCACGATGTCGGCGCGGCGGCCCAGCCAATCGGCCGACAGCTCGGCGGGCAAGGCCGGCATTTTGAACGCCGCCAGATGCGGCGCGGCGATGCCCTCGGGCAGCCGCGGCTGACCCAGCAGCGCCGCCAGCGCGTTGCGCGCCGCGTCGGCCTGCTGCTCCAGCATGGTGATCTGGGCCCGCGTATCGGCGCGGCCGGTTTCGTTTTGCCGCACCTCCATCTGCGTATCCAGCCCGGCTTGCAGGCGGGCTCGCACCAGTTGCAGCATCTGCTGGCGCTGCGCCAGCGTGCGCTCGGCCACCGCCCGCTGATCCTCGATGCGCGCCCATTGCACATAGGCGCGCACCACATTGGCCGCCAACAAAACACGCGCCGCGTCGCGCTCGGCCTCGGCCGCGCGCGCCTGACCCACGGCGGCGCCGATGGTGCCGGAATGCTTGCCGAAGAAATTCAACTCCCATTTGCCGTTGAGTTGCAGCGTGCCGAAGTTGAACTGGCTGCCGCCATAAGGCGGCGGATAAATGTAGTTTTTCTGAAACTGCGTGCGCTGCGCGTTCAACTGGCCGTCCAACTGCGGCCAGTCCTCGGCGTTGGCAATACCGACCGCGCTTTGCGCCTTGACCACGCGCGCCGCCGCCGCGCGCAGGCTGGGATTATCGGCCAGCGCCTGCTCGACCAAGCGATCCAGTTGCGAATCGCCAAATGCCTTCCACCAATCGGCCGCGGGCAGCGGCGCGGGCGCGCCCTGCGCATCGGCATCAGCCTGCACGCCGATCAAGCCCAGCGTGTCGGCGTCAACCATCCGGGCATTGCCGGTTATGCCCTGCATATCGGCGCAAGCCGTCAGCAGCGTGGCGCAGACCGCCACCGCCGCGGCGCAAGTCCAGCGTACGGCAGGCCGCTGCGCCCGCCTGCCGCAAGCGCGCTTGAGTAATCGTTTCATGATGAATAATTTCCGTTTTTGGCACTCAACCGCTCGGCGGTATCGGCCAAACGCGTCAGCAAGTCCAGTAATTGCCCCCACTCCTGGCGGCTGAAACCGGCCAACGCGCAGTTGTAAACCTGGCTCAGCACGGGCGGCACGCGCGCGGCGGCGGCTTGGCCTTGGGGGGTCAGTTCGATCCGCACCACACGCCGGTCGTCAGCACAGGGCACGCGGCGGCACAGGCCATTTTTTTCGACCCGGTCGAGCAGCCGCGTCATCGCCCCGGCATCCACCTGACAGGCGCGCGCCAGCCCCACCACCGTATTCGCCCGCCCTTGGCGCACCTTGTGCAGCAGCACCCATTGCGGCGCCGTCGGGCCGCCCAGATCGGTGGCTTCGTTCACCAGTTGTGCCAACGCCAGTTCAGCGCGCCGCAACATCGGCAGCAACCCCTGCTGATCCTCCATGCCGTCTGCCCTGTAATACACCGGCGTGCGTGCAACCGTCCCCTCGGTTTGGGGTACACGGCGACTGCGCTGAGACGCGGCAGCGTTGGTCATGGTATTAGAAGCGGAAATGAATGGATCGCGAACACGCGAACAGCGACGGGCCCACTCCGTCACCAGATGGGTCAATTATACAACTTTATTTGCCTATGCAAATATTGCTTGGGCAATCGTGTGCGGGCTTGGCCTTATCCAACCCATGCCTGCCGCCTGTAGGGGCGACCGGCCGGTCGCCCCTACACCCTATTACTACTGGACAGCTTTTTACAGCCCGGCAGCCGCGCGCAACAACGCCGCCTTGTCGGTGCGCTCCCACGTGAATTCCGGCTCCTCGCGGCCAAAATGGCCGTAGGCGGCGGTCTTGGCGTAGATGGGCCGTTGCAGCTCAAGCATCTGAATGATGCCCTTGGGCCGCAGATCGAAATGCTCGCGCACCAGTTTGGCGATTTGCTCGTCGGGAATCGCGCCGGTGCCTTCGGTATAGACGGTAATGTTCATCGGCTGCGCCACCCCGATGGCGTAGGCAACCTGGATTTGGCACTGCCTGGCCAGGCCCGCGGCAACGATATTCTTGGCGACGTAGCGGCAGGCGTAAGCGGCGGAACGATCCACCTTGGTCGGGTCTTTGCCGCTAAAAGCGCCGCCGCCGTGCGGGCAGGCGCCGCCGTAGGTATCGACGATAATCTTGCGGCCGGTCAAACCGCAGTCGCCCTGCGGGCCGCCGATGACAAAGCGCCCGGTGGGGTTGATCAGATAGCGCGTATCTTGGAGCCACTCCTTGGGCAGCACCGGCTTGATGATTTCCTCGATCACCGCCTCGATAAAGCTGGCCTTCATCTTTTTCGGGCTTTCGCTCTGGTCGGGACTGTGCTGGGTGGACAGCACCACGGTGTCGATGCTGTGCGGGCGGCCATCGACGTAGCGCAGCGTGACCTGACTCTTGGCGTCCGGGCGCAAAAAAGGCAGGCGGCCATCCTTGCGCAATTGCGCTTGGCGCTCAACCAGGCGATGCGCGTAGTAGATCGGCGCCGGCATCAGCTCGGGCGTTTCATCGCACGCATAACCGAACATCAGGCCCTGGTCGCCGGCGCCGGTGTTCAGATGATCGTCGCTGGCCTGATCAACGCCCTGCGCGATGTCATTGCTCTGCTTATCATAGCAGACCATGACCGCGCAGCCTTTGTGGTCGATGCCATACTCGGTGTTGTCATAGCCGATGCGCCGCAGGGTGTCGCGCGCCACCTGGATGTAATCGACATTGGCGTTGGCCGAAATTTCGCCGGCCAGCACCACCAGGCCGGTGTTGCACAGCGTCTCGGCGGCCACGCGCGCGCGCGGGTCTTGCGCCAGCAGCGCATCGAGAATACTGTCGGAAATCTGATCGGCCACCTTGTCCGGGTGGCCCTCCGAGACGGATTCGGAGGTAAAGAGAAAATTGTTAGCCAGATCCATTTGATTAAACTCCACAGGTTGCACGGAATGGCTGCCTAAACCGCTGCCGCTGCCTGCGAGGTGATTGCTCTGGAGCACTGGCGAACGCTTTAGCAGACTTGTTTAACGTCGCCCCGCAAGTAGTTCAGTAACTCGGCGACCCTTGCATTGTAGCGCTTCCACTGCCCATTTCCGCACGGATTCTCTTGTTTAACTATCCATGATCGCCGCGCTCTTTCGCTTCGCGTCCGGTTGGCCCTTGTGGCTGCTGCACGCGCTGGGCAGCACCCTGGGGTGGCTGACGTGGCTGGCCTCGCCCACCTATCGGCGGCGCTTTATCGACAACGCCCGGCAAGCCGGTTATGCGTTTGCGCAGGTGCGCGGCGCCGCCGGGCAAGCGGGCCGCATGGCGCTGGAAGCGCCGCGCCTGTGGTTCGGAGCGCCCGTGCCGGTCCAGTGGCCCGCCGCCAACCCGATCGACGCGGCCTATGCCGCCGGGCGCGGCATCGTGTTCCTCACGCCGCACCTGGGCTGTTTTGAAATCACGGTGCAAACGGTTGCCCAGCGCTACGCGGCGCGCTTTGGGCCGATCACGATTTTGTACCGCCCGTCCCGCCAGCCGCTGCTGGAACAGGTTCTGGAACAAGCGCGCCAGCGGCAAGGCCAGGTTCAGGCGCTGGCGGCCACGCCGGCCAGCGTGCGGGCACTGCTCAAAGCCCTGCGCGCCGGCCAGGCCGTGGGACTGCTGCCCGACCAAGTACCGCCGCAGGGACAGGGGTTGTGGGCGCCGTTCTTCGACAAACCGGCCTACACCATGACGCTGGCGGCGCGCCTGGCGCAACAAACCGGTGCGGCGATCATCCTCGCGTGGGGCGAGCGCCTGCCGCGCGGCGCGGGTTACCGGCTGCACCTGTCCGACTTCCCCGAAACGCTGGCGAGCGATTTACCGGCCGCCGTCGCCCAGATCAACCACGCCATGGAAAACCTAATCCGCCAGTGCCCCAACCAATACCTGTGGGGTTACGGGCGCTACAAAACGCCGCGCTCATGACCCAAGCCCAGCCAGCCGCCACCCCGCTGTTCATGCGCGCGCTTGCGCACTTGCCGCTGCCGCTCATCCGGGCGCTGGGCTGGCTGCTCGGATATGTGCTGTACGCCGTCATCCGGCCGCGCCGGCGCATCGTGCAAATCAATCTGCGGCTGTGTTTTCCCGAGTTGACCGAACGCCAGCGCCGCGCCCTCGCCCGCCGCAGTTGTGTGTGCTTTACGCAAGCGGCCCTCGACCGGGCCTGGCTCTGGCACGCCCATCCCAACGTGGTACGGCGGCGGCTGCGCCTGAGCGGCGCCATCGAAGACCTGATGCGTCCCGGCGCGGTGGTCATCTTCGCGCCGCACTTCTACGGCATGGACGCCGGCGGCAGCGCCATCATGCAGCAGGTGCCGCGCGCCGGCAGCACCCTCTACGCCAAACAGCCCAGCGCCGCGCTGGACGCCTGGATGTTCGCGGGCCGCGCACGCTTTGGCGACGTCACCCCCATCGCCCGCGCCGCCGGCCCCAAACCCATCTTGCGCGCCATGCGCGAAGGCCGGATGCTGTACCTGCTGCCGGACATGGACCTGGGGCCGCGTGAATCGGTATTCGTACCGTTCTTCGGCGTCAACACCGCCACCGTGCCGTCGCTGGCGCGCTTTGCCAAACTGGGACACGCCCGCGTGGTACCGGTGGTCACGCGCATGACGCGCCGGGGCTACGAAGCACATGTCCATCCCGCATGGCACAACTACCCCAGTGACGACCCCGTAGCCGACACCGCGCGCATGAACCGCGAACTGGAAAGCTACATCCGCGCCATGCCCGAACAGTACTACTGGGTGCACAAGCGCTTCAAAACCCGCCCGCCGGGCGAGGCGGGGTTTTACGGCTGAAAGCCTACTTGCCCATCCTTTGAGGCCGCGTTATGAATAGATTTCGACCGGCCCAGGCGCCTTGTACCGTCCCTCTGCCGTGGCACGGCGCTTTCTGATCGGCTTGAACCCAATCACCAAGCGATGCCCCGTCACATCGGCGGCGCGCTGCAATGTGGATAGCGTGATGGATGTATTTTCAGGGTCAAGCAACCGGCGTACTTGTGAACGGCTGGTCTGAAGCTGTTCAGCCAGTTCCCCTTGTGTCATACCAGCGCTTCGCAGCAACGCCACCACCACTTTCTTGATGGCAATGGCTTGTACTTCGGCAGCGATGTCGTCTTCATGTAGAAATTCGTCAAAATCCTGGCCGACGAATCGAGTATCAACGGATTGTTTGGTATTATGCATCTTTCATCTCCGCAAAGGAGAGTCCGCTTCCCGCAGGCGTGAGGATTTTGCTCATGGTTTGATCCAACTCCAGCGCTTGTGCGCCAATTCAAAGTCAGCCAGCGGCGTCTTTTGTGTGGTCTTGATGAAACCATGCAGCAGGTACATCGTGTCGCCTTCTACCGCAAAGATCACGCGAGCAATACGATTGCTCAAGCGGGTGCGAACCTCCCACAGATCACCTCGCAGATGCCGCACCAGCGGCAAACCAATAGGCCATCCGAACTGCACGGCCTGAATATCACCCCCAATTTCAACCCGCTCGGACTTGGGCAGACTCAGCAGCCAATCCCGTACAGGTTGCGACGGCGGCACTGACTCAGGCTGGGCATAAAAGACCGCTTTGAGCTTGGACAGCATGGCGGTATTGTGAACCATTTTTGGTTCATTCGCAAGACTGTGAGATCAGCCATTGGGTAATGGCTCCTGCTGCTTGCGTTGCCACAACCACAGCGCCGCCTCGTCCACACCCTGACGCTTGAGGGCGGAAAACAGCATCGGCGTGCCGCCGGCGGTTTGCAGTCTGGCAATCGCCAGCGCCTTGGCCTGCTCCGATCGCGTCAGCTTGTCGGCCTTGGTCAGCAGCACCAGCAGCGCCAAACCGTGCTGGAGGCGCGGGCCGATCAGGTTGAGCAGGATGTCATCGAGCGGTGTTAAACCGTGGCGCGGATCAGCCAGCAGCACCACGGCGGCCAGATTGGGGCGTTCCACCAGATATTGCGCCATCACGCGCTGCCAGCGTTCCTTATCGGCCTGCGGTACCGCCGCATAGCCGTAGCCGGGCAGATCGGCCAGCACGGCGTCGGTAGCGCCCTGGCGGCCCAGCGCGAACAAATTGATGTGCTGCGTGCGGCCCGGCCGGCGCGAGGCAAACGCCAGTTGCCCCTGTTGCGTCAGCGTGTTGATGGCGGTTGATTTGCCGGCGTTGGAGCGCCCGACGAAAGCGATTTCCGGCACCTCCAGCAGCGGCAATTGATCCAACTGCGCGGCGGTAGTCAAAAACCGCGCGGTATGCAGCCAGCCCAGCGCGTCACGCGCAGCCGCCGCGTTCTGGTGCGTTGAATGAAAGGACTGGGCGGACATCGCTTGGCTTGGAGATAAGCAAAAACAGAACGAGCAAAAAACTCACGCGCATTGTAGAATTAACCGGTTTACGCACCGATTTCCAAGTCCGCCCACCCATGACCAAAACGTCCGCCATCCTGCTTGCCGCCGCGTTGTTTGCCGCCACCGCATCCGCCGCCGATGCGCCCAAGCCCGATCCCGCCAAGGGAGCCGAATTTTTCGGCGGGATTTGCGCGGCCTGCCACGGGCCGGACGCCGGCGGTGTCTCCGCCCTGCCCACCCAGCCCAAGCTGGCGCACCAGTTTCCCGAATACATCGCCAAGCAGCTCACCGAATTCAAATCCGGCGTGCGCGACAACGCCATCATGAAACCCATGGCGGACATGCTCAGCGAAGGCGACCTGGTCAACGTCGCGGCCTGGATCAGCACCCAAAAACCCAATCCCGGCGTGGCCCGCGACCCGGCGTCCATCCAACTGGGCGAGAAGATCTATCGCGGCGGCATCATGGATCGCCGCATCCCCGCCTGCACCGGCTGCCACAGCCCGACCGGCGCCGGCATTCCGGCACAGTATCCGCGCCTGGCCGGACAGTTCCCGGAATACGTAACGGCGCAGCTTACCGGCTTTCGTGACGGCACGCGCAAAAACAACGTCATCATGACCGAGGTAGCCGCCAAACTCAACGACCGCGAAATCAAGGCACTGGCCGATTACATCTCGGGCCTGCACTAAAAACCGCATCCACCGTCTCCCCCGTAGCGTCCTGGCTACGCGTGCCACCCACAGACACTCGCCCGTATAGCTCAGCCTGTAGCCTAGACAAGCATAGGTTGGTCTGAGCCGAAGGCGATGCTCAGCACCCGTAGCCCGGATAAGGCCGCAGGCCGCCATCCGGGGAACCATCTCCTTGACGCGCAGGCCACCGCTTAAAACCGCAGGCCGCCATCCGACATTCGTTTCCCTTGGCGCGCAGCGCCACCGTTCAACCCCTCCCCTTCAAGGGGAGGCTCGGGTGGGGATGGGGTTAACGCCATGCTCGTCCCCCTCGCACCACCCAGCCGGTTCTGCAAATATCGGACGTAGGAGCAGGTTTCAAACCCGCCCTGCGGGCATCCAAATAGCTATCAACTTCATAGCACCCGTAGGTTG
>Ga0209628_10001545_pt1 | contig 15028 bp, 6 predicted proteins | sample TergutCu122P4_FD_187285 | JGI IMG/M metagenome (GOLD analysis project Ga0209628, IMG submission 187285) | Cubitermes ugandensis P4 segment gut microbial communities from Kakamega Forest, Kenya - Cu122 P4 (SPAdes) (version 2) | ecosystem: Host-associated > Arthropoda: Insects > Digestive system >...
CCTAACGGCTATAGTCTCTGACTACGTCGAAGCTAAAAGCAAGTCTCTGACTTGCGCATATACAAAGCAGAGTGCGACTTAGTCGGAAATTACGCCGAACAGAATTACAAAAAATTAAAATAATTACAAACAAATAAACCCAAAAGTCCCCTTTAGGGGATTTAGGGGTAAATAAACCCGATGTTTCTACAATGAAATACAAATTAAATCACAGAATGCCTGTCATCTTGTTTTTATCCGTTGCGGTATTTGCAGGCATATTTTTGACATCCTGCCAGGACGATTACATATACGGCAGAGAAAAACCGCCCAAAGAGGTGGTGGGAGATAATATCTATGGCTATTTGAAAGAAGCTGGAGGGTTTACGTATTTTCTAAGACTTATTGACGACCTCAACTATGGAGAGGTACTCTCCCGAACAGGAAGCAAAACATTGTTTGCCGCAAAAGATGATGCTTTCGAGCGTTTTTTTCAAAGCAACAATATTTATAATGCGAAAAAATACGACGATTTGTCGCCGGCTCAGAAACGTTGTCTCATGAGAAGCTGCATGATAGATATGTCTTACACTTCCGAAATGTTATCTAATACGATTTATTCGGAAGGGATGGCATTGCGCCGTGTTACGGCGAGTTCTTTTCTCGATAGCATATCTTATATTAAGGACGAAGTTTTGTTTGCCAATCCCCATTGGAAACGCTTCTCCGGCAAGGGCTTGTACCTCGTGGATAATGAGGAGCCTGCTCCGCTTGTACATTTCACGCATCCCAACATGATTACTCGTGGAATTACCGGTGATGACTTTTCGATTATTTTCAACGGAACACAATATGTAAAAAACGATATTTATGTGAATGGCATACCGGTTATCCAAAGAGACGTTGTTTGTCAGAATGGATATATTCACATACTGAAAGAATTAATGCTTCCGGCTCCAAACATGGCTCAAATCATTCGCGATAATGGCCAAACCAATTTATTCAACAAATTAATGAATAAATTTTGCATGCCGGTACCCGGTACTGAAATAATCTTGGACCCAAAAACAAAACAAACATTATCAAGTAAAGTATATAATTATTACAATGGCTTATCGCCTGAACTTCCTTTAATTAAAGATTCCATATATGTAAAACGTTATTTTAACGAAAAGACTTATTCTTCGGATTATAACAAGAATTTACTGACCAATTATGGATTATTGTATTACGACCCGACTGATAACGGCTATAGTTATACCAACGGAGGTTTGGAACAGGATATGGGCGCCATGTTTGTGCCGACCGATCAGGCAATGAACGAATACTTAAATTCGTCGAAAGGCGGTTATCTGAAAGACGCCTACGGAACGTGGGACAATATCCCTACTCCCATATTGGCCTTATTTATTAAAAATCATCAGAAAAGATCCTTTATAGCTTCTTTGCCTCATATTTGGAATGAGATGAACGATGAAGCCAGCTTCCTGATGAATGTTTCCAAAAGTCAAATCGTTAAATCATATCAGGGTAATAATGGTGTCGTTTATGTTACCAATGCCGTATATCCTCCGGTTGATTATCAATGCGTGTACGGTTCAGTATTGACCAGCACCTTGACCAAAGTAATGAATTGGGGTATTCAGGACAAACGCATGAAATTCTACCTGTACCTCCGTTCTATGGAAAATATGTATAATTTAATTATTCCGACCGACGAGGCGCTCCAAAATTACAGAGACCCAATATCTTGGGCAAAAGGTGGGGCTGCACGGAGAATTTGGGCGTTCTATTATGAGCCGGAAAGAAACTTAGTTTTTGCAGATATTTACAAAGTAAACGGATCAGGAGAAAAAGGCGAGCTTGAGCAAACGCTTGGCCCCGGCGATATAAGTGCAAAGTTATTTGATGAAAAAGGTCAGATTCCCGATAGTAAATATGGCGGAAGCGAACAAGCTCGGATACATAACAGATTGCGCGACATCATTGACATGCACATCGTTGTAGGTCAAAAAGACGGAAAAATTATGTCGGGATATGTAGATGACGGAAAAACTCCTTACGAACGTACCAAAGTAGGCGCTACTCTGAAAATTATAGGACTAAACGATAATGTCCTCATGACAGGAGGAGGCGATATGGAGCAAAATATCGCGCCGGCAACGATTGTTAAAAATACTTCTTGCTTGGGAAGATACGATTCTGATAATGGCAGAACTTATTTTATCAACAAAGTTTTACACGATCCGGTTAAATCTGTTTATATGCTGATGGATGAACGTTCTCGGGGTAGCGATACCAAATGTAAAGCATTTTTTGATTTACTGAAAGGCGATGACAAGGTATTTTCATACTTCCAAAAGGAAAAGGATATAATACCGATTTTCGACCTCAAAAAATTACTGAAGACTTCTTCCGGATTGGGCATGGTAGTCAATTTTTTCAACAATTTCCGCTACACTGTTTTCGTTCCTACAGAAGAAGCCCTGCAACAAGCATTTGCACAAAACGACAGCCTGCGCACCTGGGATCAAATTGCAGCAGAAGAGGATTTTGCAACTAAAAAGAAATATACATTGTATCTGTTGAATTTCTTAAAAAATCACTTCATGGATAATTCAATATTTATCAATGGGAATGCTTTTTCAAATATGTTCTATGAAACAGCATCTCCGATGCGTGGCGGAAAATTCCATAAGCTGAAATTAAGCAGCAACGGCGCTAATTTGGTAGTGGAAAATGAAAAAGGAACTGTAAAGGCAAATGTGATTACAGACTCTAACGGTTTTTATAACCTGATGGGACGGGATTTTATTGTAGATGATGAAATTTATGAGAATGCCAAAAATATTATTTCGTCTTCCCGCTCCGTCATTCACATGATTGATAAAGCATTACAGTTTGAATAAAGAGAATAAAGAACAAAGAATAACACATATTTACGATATGGATAAATTAAAATATAAACTACTGATTTTGCTCGTATGCCTGCCGGCATTGATGCTCGGACAGGTATCCCAGTTGATAGTTACCGGTAATGTTTCGGATACATACGGCGGATTGATTGGCGCTCAAGTACTTGAGGTTGATAAGAGCAACAGAAATATTTCTGCTACTGTTACCGATATTAACGGAAATTTCTCATTGCAGATTAAAAATCCTTCCAATTTCATTAAGTTTGTTTACGTGGGCTATAAAAGTACTCAAATGCCCATTGGAGATAAACGGAAATTCAATGTAAAAATGGAAGATAATACTCAGTTGGAAGAGGTAGTGGTGAAAGCCAAAGTTGTACATTCCGATGGAACATTTGCTGTTCCTCAACGCGAAATCTCCGGAGCAGTCCAGAAACTTAACACCAAAGAATTTCAGGGATTGTCGGTATCTTCTATTGATGATGCCTTGCAGGGCAGGATTGCAGGATTGGATATCATGGGAAATTCAGGAAACTTGGGTTCCGGTTCCACGCTGCGTATCAGAGGAACTTCTTCTATTAACGCCAAAGCAGAACCTTTGATTGTTCTGAATGATGTTCCGTTTGAAAACAACCTGTCGAATTTCGATTTTGCATCGGCAACAGAAGAACAGTTTGCTAATTTATTGTGCATTAATCCCGATGATATAGAAGAAATTACCGTATTAAAAGACGGAGCTTCCGCTGCTATTTGGGGAGCCAAAGCTGCTAACGGGGTTATCATGATTAAAACGAAAAAAGGAGCCAAAGGAGCGACTAAGGTTCAATATAGCTACCGCTTTTCGGGTAAACAGCAACCCAAAGGGCTTAATATGCTAAATGGAGATGAGTACACCATGATGATGAAGCAAGCATATTTTAATTCCGGATATATTGCCGGAGCCAATAAGCCGGAATTTAATTACGACCCGACTTTCTCCGAATATCATCAGTTCAATGATAATACGGATTGGGTGGCAGCCATTACTCAGTATGGCTTTACCAACGACCACAACCTGAATATTTCCGGTGGAGGTGAAAAAGCTACTTTCCGCGTTTCTTTCGGCTATTACAATGAAACAGGAACTGTAATTAAACAAGAATTGAAACGATATTCTACCCGTATGAATCTGGAGTATCAGGTTTCCGACCGCATCAGATTTATTTCTGAGTTGGCAATTACCAACACGAATAATCACAAGAATTACGCTTACGACAACAATAACATTTATAATACGGATAATTTACTGGCTTTGGCCTACCGTAAAATGCCTAATGTTTCCATCTACGAAAAAGATGCGTATGGAAACAATCTCAGTTCGTATTATGTGATATCCCAAAATTCGAGTTTAGACTTATCACAGAGAACTTTGTTGAATCCCGTGGCATTAGCCAATTTGGCAAAAAACGATGATAATCAAATCAAAATTATGCCAACTCTTCGTTTGAGGTACGATATCTTGAACCCCGACAAAGGCATACTTCGTTACAATGGCTATGTAACATTTAATTTTGACAACCAAGATGTTGCAAGATTTTTACCTAAGGAGCAAGTTACCGATTTTCCTTCGGGAGATGAGAGAACCAATCAAGCCTATGCCTGGGAATCGGAAGCGTTGTCTATTTATTCCGACCAGAATATACTTTGGGCGCCCAAACTTGGAGAAAAACATAATTTGTCGTTATATGCCTCCTGGCAGTTGAATACTGTTGATAAACAGAGCCAAGCTTTCTTACATTATGGATTGCCCGGCTCCGGAATTACCGATCCTACTGTCGCAAGTTTCGATTACGAGTCGAAAACCGGAATCGAGCAACAGAGATCTGTTGGATTATTGGGAAAACTACACTATTCTTTGTTAGGCCGTTACATTTTGGATATGTCTATCCGGCGCGATGGAGACTCCCGTTTCGGCGCTGACTATCGTTGGGGAAATTTCCCTGCCGTTTCCGGAAAATGGATTTTATCGGATGAAACTTTCATGAAACCAATGGAAAAATGGCTGAGTGAATTGGGTGTAAGGGCAGGCTACGGAATTACAGGTAATACTCCTGATAAAAATTACTTGCATTTCTGTCGCTACGATTCTTATGGGTCGGGATACATTAACCTTCCTGCCATCAAGCAAGCATCCGTACAGTTGTCTAATCTCAAATGGGAGCAATCTGCTTCGACCAATCTCGGTCTCGACTTGAGTTTGTTTGATTACAAATGTTCCATGGACTTCAATGTATACCGTAAAAGAACAAAAGATTTGTTGTTGAAAGATTACCATATTCCGAAGCATTCAGGTTTCGAGAAGGTAGCTTTTATCAATGCCGGAACTTTAGACAACACCGGTTGGGAGTTCAATTTTTCGACCAACAAGCTAATCAAAATAAATCAATGGACATTCGATGTGAATGGCAACCTGTCTAATTTTGTCAACAAGATTGCATCTATGGACCCTTCTTTCCTGAGAGAATATAACAAGGAATTTAACTACGATTGGCCTAATTATCAATATTTGTCTCGCATACAGGAAGGAGATGCTTTGGGGTCTATTTATGGATTCCGCTACAAGGGAGTGTATCAGTATGACAAATACGAACCCGGACAAACGGGAACAAGTCCTTATGTAAGAGACGCACAAGGGAATATCATTTTGGATAACAACGGCAATGCAATTCCCATATACTTTGCTTATGGAATCTTACAGGGAGATACCAGATTCCGTGGAGGAGATGCTATCTATGAAGATATCAATAATGATGGTACAATTGATGAGTTGGATATTGTTTATCTAGGTAACAGTAACCCCAAAGTCAACGGAGGTTTTGGTACTACCATCCGTTATAAAAGATTCTCCGTAAATGCTTTCTTTACTTTCCGTTACGGAAATAAAATTCTGAATGAAGCCAGAATGAGAGCAGAGGATATGCGTACCGACAACAATCAATCAATTGCAGTTACTTGGCGTTGGAAGAAAGATGGCGACCTGACTGAGATTCCCCGTGCTTTATATGGTAGAGGATACAATAGTTTGGGAAGCGACAGATATGTGGAAGACGGCTCTTTCCTTCGTTTCAAATACCTGACATTCAATTACGATTTCGACCAAAAATTTGTAAAACGAATGATGATGAACCAAATGAGCTTGTATCTGACGCTCAATAATATTATAACGTTTACGAAATACACGGGAGTAGACCCTGAAATCCCTCAAAATATGAATCCTGTGTATGGGATAATAGGTGTATGTAACGACAATAGTAAAACCCCTCGGGCGCAGTATTTCACACTTGGAGTAACGCTTGGTTTTTAATTTGATAAAGAGAAATAAAAATGAAAAAGAGTTTATATATATCTGTAGTAGCCATCCTGAATTGTATGATGGTTGGCTTGGTGTCTTGTGATGATTTTTTTGACCTCCGTCCGCAATCGGAAACAGTCCTCGAAGCCTTTTGGGGAAGTGAGTCGGATGTCGCAAGCGCTGTTGGCGCTTGTTACAGAGGAATGAATCAATCGGAGTTCCTGAAACGAATGATTGTTTGGGGAGAAGTACGTTCTGATAATGTGGTTGCAGGAGGTAATATTATGTTCCCGGATGGTGATGCTTATGCCTTGATTCGCATTTTGTATTTATCATTAACGGCCGACAATGCTTATACCGATTGGGGCGTAGTTTATAATGTAATTAATAACTGCAACAATGTCATTCATTTTGCTCCACTCGTAGGGGAAAAAGACCCTAATTTTACGCAATCACAATTAAACTCCTATATGGCTGAAGCGGTGGGAATCCGTGCGCTCTGTTATTTTACATTGTTGCGCACTTTCAGAAATATACCTTTGATTTTAGAACCTACGATTAGCGATTCAAAATCTTTTGAAGTTGAACAGGCGCTCCCCGATTCGGTAATTAATTTCCTGATAAAAGATTTGAAAGGAGTTGAAAACAAAGCCAAAAAGGATTTTAAAAGTTTTGGCGCGGAGGAAGATAAAGGTCGTATTACCCAAAAAGCAATATGGGCTTTATTGGCAGACATTTATCTTTGGAAAAACGATTATGAAAATTGTATCAACTATTGCGACAAGATATTAAATGATCAGGACTATCGTGCAGATTTGGGATTAGAGCCTTCCGCTTCCTTTCACAAAACTGTGTTTGTAGATGGTAATTCAAGGGAAGGTATTTTTGAGTTGCAGTTTAATGCTGTAAATATAATAAATACTGCTGTTTACAAACTTTATAGTCGTGATAATTTCTTTGGTCTGCCTGTAAGCTTTTTGCTTTCATCGTATGATTTTCTTGAAAAAGAGAAGGGTACTTTATTTGCCGCTACCGACAATCGTTCTAAATATTTTGCATTTTTGAAAGCGCAGGAAAGCGGCTGTTTCCCGATACTGAAATATGTGTATCTGCCTAACACACCTAACCCTACCCAGTTTGCACGCAATCATGAATCTACTGCATACATTGGCAACGGTAGTCGCAACTGGATTTTTTACAGGCTTCCCGATATTTATTTGATGAAAGCGGAAGCTTTAGTAGAAAAGGATGATGAAAACTGGGGAGAAGCGTACGATTGGGTTAAGCTAAGTTACAACAGAGCCAATCCCGATGGAGAACTTCCTATCGTTAATTCGAGAGAAGAAATGAGGGAGTTGGTTTTTAATGAACGTCAAAGGGAATTTTTATTCGAGGGTAAGCGGTATTTCGATTTGCTTCGGAGAATCGAAAGAGAAAAATCGCCAACATTCGTAGTTAATAAATTCATGATGAAGAAATATGCACAATTAGATTGGGCAACGGTTAGAACTAAATTGTTTGATATGGACGCATTATATATGCCTATCAATAAAACAGAACTGAAATTGAATCCCATATTAAAGCAAAATCCTTTTTATGTTGATTCTCAAGATATTGTTAAAAAATAAAAAAGACTATCGTTATGAAGACTATACAACTGCTTAAAAATTTGCAAACTTTCCGGTTTGCCTCGGGCAAAGCCCTCGCAATGACGATCGCCGCTGCGTTATGTCTTGTTTCCTGTGATGACGATCTTGGCAGAGAAACATATTCAACTTTCGCTGGTGATACCGTAGCCTCTTATTGTCATAAGAACGACCGGTTATCCATATTTTATCGCATGGTAAAAGATTCGGACAACGAATCCTTACTGTCTCTGTACGGACATTATACCTGTTTTGTTCCGACAGATTCGGCATTCAATGACTATTTCGATAAATGTCAAATCAGCTATAATGACTTGACAAAAGATGATAAAAACAGCATCGTGTTCAATCATATCATCAAACATAACTCTACTGAATACTTGTCCGATTTTTTCCAGAGAGGCGCTTTGCCCGCTTCCACTATGAGCGACCGGTTTTTGACTATTTCCTTTGGAGTGGATTCATTGTCGGTACCGGGCGTATATAAACAGGTTATTCTTGTAAATAAAAGTTCCCGTATCCTGTTCAAAGATAACGAGGTGCATAATGGGGTGGTGCATATCATAGACAGAGTTATCGAACCTTCCCAAAATACCTTGCTGGCTGTGATGAAAGGAGAGGAAGGATTTGGGTTGTTTGCAAAAGCAATGGAGCTGACACATTTGGAAGATTCTGTTTTGGGTGTGTATGACATGAATTATCATCCCCCTTATCCGCCGGGGCAGGAATTTGTACCAATGCCATCATCTCCGGGTTATGTCAGAGTGAAACCTGTGCGCGTCAGACGCTTTGGATATACCATTTTTGCGGAACCCGACAAGGTATTCAAAGCGGCCGGCATTCAAACAATAGAACAGTTAGTTACTTATGCTTCAAAATATTATGGTGCGGAAGATATGCACGATTATACCAGCAGAAAAAATCCTCTGAATAAATTCGTTTCTTACCATCTGCTTGACAGGCAAATGTCGTCCAGTGATTTTATTTATCAGGGTAAAAATACTGCGCTGTATGCAATGAATCAACGACATGAGTATTATGAAACCATGTTGCATCTGCGCCTGATGGAGATAAAAGCCGGAAATCAAATCAACACATTGAAAGACGGCACATTCGTTGGTGTAGATGAAACCAATTGTAATATTGATGGAATGAATGGTTATATTCATGCCTTGACAGACATATTGGTTTACGATGAAGAAAAAATGATAAATGATGTCTTGAACAAGAGACTCAGGATTGATGCTTATGCCATCCCGCCGCAACTGACCAATAATAATATTCGTTGGAGAGTCGTAGGGGCAGGGCATACATGGACGTTTTCCGATGACTTTTGCGGCGCTCACTTCAAGGTGCAGCCCGGCACTGAGATTGTTTTAGAAGCAAGCGAAAGTTGGGATTGCTATCAAGCCGACCATTTCAAAATCAATGGATGGTATGATTTTACACTGCGCTTGCCTCCGGTTCCTCCCGGAAATTGGGAAATACGTTTCGGCTATCAAGCCGTACCTCACAGAGGTATTGCACAACTTTTCATAGACGGAGCAATCCAAGGTATTCCTGCTGATTTGAGAAAAGATGGGGCAAGTCCGGATGTGGGTTGGGTAAAAGATTCCGAAACTCACGACGGTGGTATTGAAAATGATAAAATGATGCGAAACCGCGGATATATGAAAGGTGGAAAGGCGATTGTCAATTACGGCTGGGGTAGCCAGTCTTTACGTGATTTAATAAAAGATTTACGGGTAATAGTCGGACAATTTACGTTTCAGGAATACGATTATCACTACTTCCGCGCTAAAAACGTGGAAGACCCATCCAAGGAGTTTCAATTGGATTATCTCGAATATTGTCCCGTCAGCTATATTGACCGTGAAACAGTTGACTAACAAAAGCGCCAAATTATTAATTGTTAATTATAATTACAAAGCAGTATGATTAAATACAGTAAATATACAATAATGGTTTTGTTGATAGCAGCGTTGTCTTATTCTTGCAAGGACGACCGCGACAACCATTACAACCGCTCCGGAGATTTACCGGAAGAAAATTTATATGAGTTGATAAAAGCAAATTCGGATTTGTCAACATTCGCCCGATTAATAGAAATCAGCGGTTATAAAGAAGTCTTGACCACAACTCAGACATACACCGTTTGGGCGCCCGAAAACAGCGCATTGCAAGACATAGACTTGAATACGATTAGCGAAGTGCAGGCGCGACTGATTGTCGGCAACCATATAGCACGCTCCAATCATTCAACAGCAACCCTTGATGATAAACCTGTTAAAATGTACAACAGGAAAGTTCATACATACTCAGCAGGCGGAACGCTTTTCGGCGAGGTGCAAATAAACCGGCATGATATTCTTGCGAAAAACGGATTATTGCACACCCTGAAAAGTCAGATTCCGTTTTATTACAATTTGTATGAGTATATTAAAGCCATGCCCGGCGTTTCAAAATTAAGAGATTTTATCAGCCAGTTTGATGAGGAAGTATTTGACAGGGAAGCAAGTTATTCTTACGTTGACCCGATAACAAACCAATTGGTGTACGATTCGGTAATGGTTTTCCGCAATCGCCTGCTTGATTCTCCTCTCTTAGGATTGGGACATATCCATTCGGAAGATTCCGTATATACGATGCTGATGCCTTCTGATGAAGCTTGGGATGCAGCATACGAGCGCATATCCCCTTCTTTCAAGGTTCATCCCGCCAATGATTCAATTACTAAATTACAAACATCTTTGGCTATTGTAAGCGATTTGATTTACAGGAAATCAATCAAAGAACCGGCATCCTTGGATTCGTTGTTTTCCACTTCTTCAAGTGTCATTCACAATCCGGCAGAATTGTTTGGCGGGCTTACTCCCGAAAAAGCCTCAAACGGTTTGATTTTCCTAACCGATAATCTTAAATACGACAACAGAGATACGTGGAATAAAACCATTGAGGTTGAGTGTGAAAACCCTGATATACGTCAAATAAATACACAAACAACTACTGTAATAGAAAGGGATGTTGCAGCCGGTACTCTCCCCTACACTGTGAGCGGTCTGCGCTATCTTGAAGTATCTTACGCAAATCCGAACTCCAATCCTCGGGTAAACTTCAGTATAGAGGATATGCCCGCAGGTAAATATGATATTTATGCAGAATTTATACCTGAAAGTATAGTAAATTTCCCTAAGGACAGTACCAAGATACAATTTATTTTGGATTATGTTACTGCTCGGGGACTGGCTGATACTAAAATTGTTAAGGGATTCTTCACATCAGGAACAAAAAAAGTAAGAATAAAGGCTTTCAGCGCTTTTGATTTGCCTATTTCTGATTATTACGACAGGATTTGGAAGATTGATAATTTGTTAACTAACAGGAAAGTAGCGAAAACTACCCTGTCAGTACAAACAGACGTTTCTCAGACCGAATTTAATACGAATATTTACAGACGTAAATTCCGCATTGATAGGATTATCTTTGAACCGATAGCTAAATAATAAAGGAGGTTATTCTGATGGAAAAAACATTTTTTAATAAACACAATAGATACTGCTCGTTTATTCTGAGAGCAGGAAGTTTGCTCGTTTTATCAATAATCCTTATGAGCACAGGAGCGTTTGCCCAAAAAGACGGTATTTACACTGTCATCGAAGGGCGAGTTGTTGATGCATTTGCCAAACAGGGATTTGCGGGCGCAAAAATCGAAGTTGTAAACCTGAAAATATCAGCTATGACCGGAGATGATGGAACATTTGAAATCAAAGTTCCACGTATGGATGTAACCCTGTCGGTGAATGCTCCCGGATATCAAAATCAGGAAGTCCCTCTGAAAGGCCGTAGCAAGGTAGAAATACAATTGTTGAAAGAATCGGTTATCCCTTCATTCTACGATGAATCGAAATTCACAGCAACCGGAACTTATCAAACTTCAATTGCTAATTTCACCTCTAACGTTCCTGTTATCAACGAAAATATAGTTTCGGGCATGAGCGGACAACTCAGGGGTGTTGTGCATTCAGGAACACAGGGTAGCGGTTCTGCCTTGTTCGTAAGAGGATTTAACTCTTTAAATTCATCTTCCCAGCCGCTTTACGTTGTTGATGGAGTTGTGTGGCGGCAACAAGAAGGCATCGAATCCATACATTCAGGATTCTTCGTTAATCCATTGGCTTTGATAGACCCGAATGACGTGGAAACAATAACGGTACTGAAAGGAGGAACCTCTATTTACGGCTCAAAAGGAGCTAATGGCGTAGTGATTATTAACACAAAAAGGGCTCGTTCGCAGGCCACCGAAATTTCGGCCAACATTTCTATGGGCTACCGCAGTCCTTTTAGCACAATGCCTGTGATGGATGCAGATGCCTATCGTTTATATGCTTCAGATATAATCAAAGGTGCATATAGTGCAGCAGATATTGATAAATTACATTTTTTAGACGACAACCCTAAAAAGCCTTATTATCAAGACGTCCACAACAATACAAACTGGCTTGATGAAATCAACAGAGGCGCTTCGATGCAAAGTTATGGAATTGATGTGAAAGGAGGAGACGATATCGCATTATACGCATTTTCTTTGGGATATAACAAAACCGATTGTAATATCAAAGAGACAAGTTTTGACCGTATGAACGTGCGTTTTAATTCGGATATCAATCTCTCTAAACGGCTCAAACTCGCTTTTGATTTTGCACTCACACGGTCGAACAATTATTTAAGGGATGATGGAATTGACAGCATATCATCTCCTTACTATTTGGCAATGATTAAATCTCCGCTTTACAGTCCCTACTACTATAACATTGATAGAAAAACCCTTAGCAACAAGGTATCTGATGTTGATGAATTGAATGTGGGAAATCCGCTTGCCATCATCAACAAAGGGCTCGGACAATCTACACAGTATGGACTGAACACAAGCATTCTTCCTTCCTATATGTTGGTAGACGACAAGCTCAAACTGAGTTTTCTCTTCGCTCACGGATGGAAAAAATTAGATGAAAATGCCTTTGTTCCCGATTTCGGAATAGTAACATATCCATTAATTAATGAGCAGGGAGATGTTTATGCTTATGCGCAAAATTTTGTCAGAAATCGTATGGATAGACATTATTCTTCTATCATTCTCGACGGACGGATAGACTGGAATGCTTGGAAAGATGAATTAAATTTCTTGAAAGTATATGGCGGATGGCGGTATTATACCGATTCTTACAGTTCGCGCTATGTCATGGGATATAATACCGGTTCTGATAATGTCTCGCAAATTGCAAATACACCTAAATATTTGCGTAATTTTTCAGGGCGTGATGACAATTGGCAATCAATATCCTGGTATCTCAATGGAGATTATTCCTTGTGTAACAGATATTTGATTAGTCTTGTAGGCGCATTGGATGCTTCCTCCCGTTTTGGAAAAAAAGCAGGCTCCCTGCATTTAGGAGGCGTTGCTTGGGCGCCATTCGGTTCAGCTACATTGGGTTGGGTCGCTTCATCTGAAAAGTTTATGAAAAATGTTGATTTTATCAATTTCCTCAAACTAAGCGCAGGTTACAGTACTTCAGGAAGTGATAATTTGCCGAATTATGCAGCCCGTACCTATTTCAAATCCGCAAAATATACGAGTTCCTATATGGGACTTGCATTGAGCAATATTGGAAATGAGCATCTGAAATGGCAAACGACATCAACAGGACAAGTAGGTTTGGATTTGAGTATGCTTAACAACCGTTGGTCAATCAGCGCTGAAATGTACACTTCCGAAACGCGCGACCTGCTTACCCGCAAACCATTAAATGAAATTTCAGGACTTGAATACTACTGGAATAACGACGGAAAACTTGAAAACAAAGGCTACGAAGTTTCTACGAACATCCGTTTCCTTAATCTTCGAGATTTGAAAATGGACATTGGCGCTACTATCGGGCATTATAAAAACAGAATTACTTCGTTAAATTCAGGTACTTTCGTTACGGAAATTTGCGGTGCAGAAATTCTGAGCGAAATTAACCGTCCGGCAGGCGTGTTTTACGGATACAAAACAAAAGGCGTATTTGCTACAAAAGAAGATGCCGCAGCAGCAAACTTGTGCATTGTGGATAACACCGGAAAGAAAACTCTTTTTGATGCCGGAGACATTTATTTTGAAGATTTAAACTATGATGGCATAATTAATGAGAAAGACAAACAAATTATCGGAGACCCGAATCCCGATTTTTATGGAAACTTCAATTTGAATGTAACATATAAAGGATTCAGCTTGGGCGCTTTATTCACATATTCTTATGGAAATGATGTGTACAACGCTTTACGTGCCAATTTAGAATCGGGCAGCCAAATTTATAATCAATCTACAACGATGCAAAACCGTTGGGTTGCTAACGGACAACAAACTTCCGTTCCGCGTGCAACTTACGGAGACCCGATGGGCAACGCCCGTTTCTCCGACCGTTGGATTGAAGATGGCTCTTTCCTGAAATTCAAAACGCTCTCATTGTCGTATGATGTACCGTTTAATCTGACATTCCTTCAGGGAATAACTGTTTGGGGCGCCGTAAATAACATTTATACTTTCACCAAATATCTGGGAGCAGACCCTGAATGTGCTTATGGAAATACGGTGTTGTATCAAGGTATTGATGCCGGTTTGGTTCCTCAAACACGGTCATATAATCTGGGAGTAAAAATTAAGTTATAATCGTCAAATTTTCATAATATGAAACTTAACATAAAAACATTATTTATTTCTTTCCTTGGGCTTACAATCCTTTCGTTTGGAGCATGCGAGGATATGCTGGACACCGATTCAAGTCAGGTGGCATTTGAAGACAACAACCAGATAAGAAACCCCGCTGATGCTTTTTACACCATCGGTGGAATCCTTCGCGAACTTCGCGAACTCGGCGACCGGTATGTAATTATGGGCGAATTACGAGGTGATTTAATGACGGCATCTCAGTATGCTTCCGTTTCGTTACAAGAAATCTGTGATTTTGAAATAACAAGCGACAATATATACAGGGACCAGAGGGATTATTACAAGGTAATCAACAGTTGTAACTACGCTATTCAGAAAATGGATACTACTATCTTTTCACGCGGCGAAAAAATCATGTTGCCGGCTTATGCCGAAATCAAAGCCATACGGG
>Ga0209628_10001546_pt1 | contig 15024 bp, 11 predicted proteins | sample TergutCu122P4_FD_187285 | JGI IMG/M metagenome (GOLD analysis project Ga0209628, IMG submission 187285) | Cubitermes ugandensis P4 segment gut microbial communities from Kakamega Forest, Kenya - Cu122 P4 (SPAdes) (version 2) | ecosystem: Host-associated > Arthropoda: Insects > Digestive system...
CAGCTTGCTGCGCAGCTTGTCCATGCCCAGCGCCGAGGCCATGACGCCGGAGCCGGTATAGGGAATGCCAAAGAGTTCGAGCGCCCCCTGGATCGTGCCGTCCTCGCCGTGCCGGCCATGCAGCGCGATGAAGGCGCGGTCGAAAGCCTTGAGGTCGCAGAGCGCCTGTTTGGCCGGATCGAAGGGACGCGCGTCGATGCCCTGGCCGCGCAGCGCGGCCAGCACCCGCGCGCCGCTTTGCAGCGAAACCTGGCGCTCGGCGGAACTGCCGCCGAACAGCACCGCGACCTTGCCGAAATGCGTCATGCTGCTACCTCTCCCAGTTTTCCCGGCACAGCGCCGATGGAGCCGGCCCCCATGCACAGCACGACATCGCCGTCGCGGGCGGCTGCCATGATGGTTTGCGGCATGGCCGCGATATCCTCGACGAACACCGGCTCGACCTTGCCGGCGACGCGCAGGGCGCGCGCCAGCGAGCGGCCGTCGGCGGCGACGATGGGCGCTTCGCCGGCGGCATAGACTTCGGCCAGGCACAGCGCATCCACCGTGCTCAGGACCTTGACGAAATCCTCGAAACAGTCGCGGGTGCGCGTGTAGCGGTGCGGCTGGAAGGCCAGCAGCAGGCGCCGCCCCGGAAACGCGCCACGGGCGGCGGCGAGCGTCGCCGCCATTTCCACCGGATGATGGCCGTAATCGTCGACCAGCGTGAAGCTGCCGCCGTCGGCCAGGGCCACCTCGCCGCAACGCTGGAAGCGCCGGCCGACGCCCTTGAATTCGGCCAGCGCCTTGACGATGGCGGCATCCTCGACCTGCACCTCTGTCGCCACGGCGATGGCCGCCAGCGCGTTCAGCACATTGTGCCGGCCCGGCGTGTTCAGGGTGATGGCCAGCCGGCTGACGCCGCCATTGACGCGCACGCAGTCGAAGCGCATCCGCGGGCCGTCGGTGACGATGTTTTCGGCATAGAAATTGCAGTCCGGGGAGAGGCCGTAGGTGACGATCTGCTTGCTGATCTGCGGCATGATGGCGCGCACGTTGGGATCGTCGGCGCAGAGCACGGCGACGCCGTAGAAGGGCAGGCGGTTGAGAAAATCGACGAAGGCCCCCTTCAGGCGCTCGAAATCGTGGCCGTAGGTTTCCATGTGGTCGGCGTCGATGTTGGTGACCACCGACACCACCGGCGACAGGAACAGGAAGGAGGCATCCGACTCATCGGCCTCGGCCACCAGGAAATCGCCGCTGCCCAGCCGGGCGTTGGCCCCGGCGGCGTTCAGCCGGCCGCCGATGACGAAGGTCGGATCGACGCCGCCTTCGGCCAGGATGCTGGTCACCAGGCTGGTGGTGGTGGTCTTGCCGTGCGTGCCGGCGATGGCGATGCCGTGTTTCAGGCGCATCAGCTCGGCCAGCATCTGGGCGCGCGGCACCACCGGAATCTTCCGCTCGCGGGCGGCGAGCACCTCCGGGTTGTCGTCCCTGACCGCCGTCGACACCACCACGGCGTCGGCCCCGTCGACATGGGCGGCGGCGTGGCCGATGCTGACCCTGACCCCCTCGCTTTCGAGGCGGCGCGTCGTCGCGCTGGCGGCGAGATCGGAACCGCTGACGGTGTAATCGAGATGCGCCAGCACCTCGGCGATGCCGCTCATGCCCGAACCGCCGACGCCGACGAAATGGATGTGTTTGACCTTGTGCCTCATGAGCTTTCTCTGTGTTCGTTCATTTCGCCGCCCCGGCGCAGATCGCCGCCACCTCGGCGGCGGCCTCCGGCAGCGCCAGGCTGCGCGCCTTGCCGGCCATTTCCAGCAACTGGCTGCGGCTGTAATTGCGGATCAGGGCGATGTTGTCCGCGTTCAATTCCTTCTGCGGCAGCAGGAAAGCGCCGCCGACATTGACCAGCAGCCGGGCGTTGCCGGTCTGGTGATCGTCCACCGCATGCGGGAAGGGCACCAGGATGCTGGCGACGCCCGCCGCCGCCAGTTCGGCGATGGTCAGCGCGCCGGCCCGGCAGATCACCAGATCGGCCCAGCCGTAGGCCCCGGCCATGTCCTCGATGAAGGGCACGCAATGCGCCTCGACGCCGGCCGCCGCGTAACGCGAGCGCAGGTCGTCGATCAGCTTCTCGCCCGCCTGATGCACGATCTGCGGCTGTTCGTCGGCCGGCAGGCGCGCCATCGCCTCCGGCAGCGCCTCGTTGAGCGCCCTGGCCCCCAGGCTGCCGCCGATGACCAGGAGGCGCAGCGCCCCGTCGCGCCCGGCGAAGCGTTCGGCGGGCGGCGGCAGCGCGGCGATCTCGTCGCGCACCGGATTGCCCAGGCACAGCCCCTTCGGCAGAACATTCGGAAAGCCGGTGACGACGCGGTCGGCGACGACGGCCAGCGCGCGGTTGGCAAGCCCCGCCACGGAATTCTGCTCGTGCAGCACCAGCGGCACGCCGGAGAGCGCCGCCATCATGCCGCCCGGAAACGAAATGTAGCCGCCCATGCCGAGAACCACGTCCGGCTTCACCTGGCGCAGCGCCTTCAGCGCCTGCCAGAAGCCGCGCAGCAGGGCGACGGGCAGCAACAGCTTGGTCAGCAGCCCCTTGCCGCGCAGCGCCGAAAACTCGATCCACACCGTCTCGAAGCCGTGCGGCGGCACCAGCCGCGCCTCCATGCCGTTGCGGTTGCCCAGCCAGACCACCCGCCAGCCGGCATGGCGCATCTTCTGCGCCACCGTCAGCGCGGGAAAAATATGCCCGCCCGTGCCGCCGGCCATGATGAGGATGGTCTTGCTCATGGCTTGCCCCCCCGCATCAACTGTCGATTTTGGCTACGGCCGGACTGCGCCCTTAACGTGCTGCGCACGTTAGCCTTCGCCGAAACAGGCAACGCAAACGTGGTCACGATTTTCCACCTCGCATGAGTTGCCTGTTTTCCCAATCCACCCGCAGCAGGATCGCCAGCGCCAGGCAGTTGGCGAGGATGCCGGAGCCGCCGAAGCTCATCAGCGGCAGGGTCAGGCCTTTGGTCGGCAACAGGCCCATGTTGACGCCCATGTTGATGAAGGACTGGACGCCGATCCACAGGCCGATGCCCATCGCCACCAGCGCCGCATAGAGGCGGTCGAGCTGGACGCAGCGCCGGCCGATGGCGAAGGCGCGCTGCACCAGCACGGCGAACAGCGCGACCACGGCCAGCACGCCGGCGAAGCCGAGTTCCTCGGCGATCACTGCGAGCAGGAAGTCGGTATAGGCTTCCGGCAGGTAGAACAGCTTTTCGATGCTGGCGCCCAGGCCGACGCCGAACAGTTCGCCGCGCCCGAAGGCGATCAGCGAATGCGACAACTGATAGCCCCGGCCAAAGGCGTCGGCCCAGGGGTCCATGAAGCCGAAGATGCGGTCGCGCCGGTAGGGCGAGACGATGATCATCACCGCGAAGGAAATCAGCAGGCCGACGCTCAGCAGCGCGAACAGCCGCGCCTTCAGGCCGCCGAGAAAAAGGATGCCCATGGCGATGACGATGATGACGACGAAGGCGCCGAAATCCGGCTCCTTCAACAGCAGCATGCCGACGACGGCCATCGCGCCGAACATCGGCAGGAAGGCCTGCTTCAGATCGTGCATGACGTTGATTTTGCGCACGGTGTAGTCGGCGGCGTAGAGCGCGGCAAAGAGCTTCATCAATTCGGAGGGCTGGAGATTGGCGAAGCCCAGCGACAGCCAGCGGCGCGCGCCATTGACATCGCGCCCGAGGCCGGGAATCAGCACGACGACGAGCAGCACGACGCCGATCAGGAACAGCCAGGGCGCGACCTTCTGCCACAGCGAGAGCGGCACCTGGAAGGCCAGCGCGGCGGCGATCAGGCCGATGCACAGGAAAATGCCGTGGCGCACCATGAAATAGGCCGGCTGGTTGTTGCTGAAACGCCCGCCCTCGGCGATGGCGATCGACGCCGAATAGACCATCACCAGGCCGGTGAACAACAGCAGCAGCGCGCTCCACAACAGCGCGTAGTCGATTTCTGGCAGCGGGCGGCGCGGCGCGTCGAGGGCCGAGATCAGCACGGCAGCCTCCTGACCGCGGCGATGAAGGCGTCGGCGCGGTGCGCGTAATTGCGGTACATGTCGAAACTGGCGCAGGCCGGCGACAGCAGCACGCAGTCGCCGGCCTGCGCCTGGCCGGCCAGCCAGGCCACGGCCTCGTTCATGTCGGCGGCGCGGCAAACGGGCAGGCCGCAGCCGGCGATGGCCGCCTCGATCAGCGGCGCGTCGCGCCCGATCAGCGCCACGGCGCGGCCATGTCCGGCCAGCGCGGCGCGGAGCGGCGAAAAATCCTGCCCCTTGCCGTCGCCGCCGAGCACGATGGCCACCGGCCTGCCCATGCCCTTGATGGCGGCCAGCGTGGCGCCGATATTGGTGCCCTTGGAATCGTCGACGTAGAGCACGCCGTTCAGTTCGGCGACCGTCTCGATGCGGTGCGGCAGGCCGGCGAAACTCGCCAGCGCATCCAGCGCCCGTTCCGGCCCGACGCCGACGGCCTCGCACAGCGCCAGCGCGGCCAGCGCGTTGGCCGCGTTGTGCAGCCCGGACAGGCGCAGGCGCTCGAAGGGCAGCAGCGCCCGCCCGCCCCGGTACAGCCAGCCGTCGATGAAACCGTAGTCGGCCTCGCGCGGCGCGGCGTTCATGCCGAAGGTGACGATCTTGCGGCCGCAGCGGCCATTGCTCATCGACCAGTCGTCGTCACGATTGAGCACCATGACGCCCCGCCCCTGGAAAATGCGCCCCTTGGCCTCGGCGTAGGCGGCCAGGCTGCCGCCGTAGCGGTCGAGATGATCCTCGGAAACATTGAGCAGCGCCGCCGCGTCGGCTTCCAGGCGATGCGTCGTCTCCAGTTGAAAGCTCGACAATTCCAGCACCCACGCCGCCGGCAGCGCGCCGGCGTCCTGCGCCGCCATCAGCGCATCGAGCGCCGACGGCGAGATGTTGCCGCAGGCGATGGCCGGCACGCCCGCGCCGTTGAGCAGATGGGCGGTCAGCGCCGTGGTCGTGGTCTTGCCGTTGCTGCCGGTGATGGCGACGATTTTCGCCGCCGGAGTCAGCGCCCGCTTCGCGGCGGCGAACAGTTCGATCTCGGACACCACCGGCACCGTCAGCGCGGCGATTTCCGGCGCGCCACGGGGCATGCCCGGCGACAGCGCCACCAGATCGGCGCCGGCGAAGGTCGCGGCGGAAAACGGCCCGCTCAGCAATTCGGCCTGCGGCGCCGCGCGGCGCAGCGCCGCGACATTGGGCGGCGCCTCGCGCGAATCGGCGACGCGCACGACGGCCCCCTGGCGCGTCAGCCACTTGCCCATCGCCAGCCCGGATTCCCCCAGCCCGACGACGACGACCCGTTTGCCTTTGAGTTCCATCTCAGCGCAGTTTCAGAGTGGACAGCCCGACCAGCACGAGCATGATGGTGATGATCCAGAAGCGGACGACGACCTGCGTCTCCTTCCAGCCGGTCTGTTCAAAGTGGTGGTGCAGCGGGGCCATGCGCAGGATGCGCCGGCCCTCGCCGAATTTCTTCTTGGTGTATTTGAACCAGGCGACTTGCAGCATCACCGACAGGGTTTCGACGACGAAGACGCCGCCCATGATGAGCAGCACGATTTCCTGGCGCAGGATCACGGCCACGGTGCCGAGCGCCGCGCCGAGCGCCAGCGCGCCGACATCGCCCATGAACACTTCCGCCGGATAGGCGTTGAACCACAGAAAGCCGAGTCCGGCCCCGGCCATCGCGCCGAGCAGTATGCACAGTTCGCCCGCCCCCGGCACATGCGGGATGAGCAGGTATTTGGCATAGACGGCGTGGCCGGTGACGTAGGAAAACACCACGAAGGCGGCGGCGATCATCACCGTCGGCATGATCGCCAGGCCGTCGAGGCCGTCGGTCAGATTCACCGCGTTGCTGGTGCCGACGATGACGAAATAGGTCAGCACGATGAAGCCGACGATGCCGAGCGGGTAGGTGATGGACTTGAAGAAAGGCACGATCAATTCGGTTTGCGCCGGCGCATTGGCCGAAAAGGCGAGAAAGAGGGCGGCGCCGACGCCGAGCGCCGATTGCCAGAAAAATTTCCAGCGGGCGGCCAGCCCGTTCGGGTCGCGGTGCACCACCTTTTTCCAGTCGTCGTACCAGCCGACGATGCCGAAGCCGAGCGTGACCACCAGCACCGTCCACACGTATTTGTTGCCCAGATCGCCCCACAGCAGCGTGGTGACGCCGATAGCGATGAGGATCAGCACGCCGCCCATGGTCGGCGTGCCGGATTTGACCAGATGCGTCTGCGGGCCGTCCGTGCGCACCGCCTGGCCGATCTTCTTGGCCGCCAGCCAGCGGATCACGCCGGGGCCGGCGGCGAAGGAAATGAGCAGCGCCGTCATCGCCGCCAGCACCGTGCGCAGCGTGATGTAATTGAACACGTTGAAAAACCGGGTGTCCTGGGCCAGCCACTGGGCGAGGGCGAGCAGCATCAGCCTTCCTCCCCGCCGTTGGCGGCCAGCGCGTCGGCTACCCGCTCCATGCGCATGAAGCGCGAGCCTTTGACGAGCACCGTGGCGTCCGGCCCCAATTCCTTGTCCACGGCCCCGACCAGCTTGTTGATGTGGCAGAAATGCCGCGCCCCGTCGCCGAAATTGCGCACCGCCTGCTGGCTGGCCTCGCCCAGCGCGAACAGCCGGTCGATGCCCTGGCTCTTGGCGTAGCCGCCGATTTCGTCGTGCAACTGGCCGCTGGCCGCGCCGATCTCGCCCATGTCGCCGAGCACGAAAATCTTGCGGCCGATGGTGGCGGCCAGCACGTCGATGCCGGCGCGCACCGAATCCGGGTTGGCGTTGTAGGTGTCGTCGAGCAGCTCGGCGCCGTGGCGGCCGGGGCGGCGTTGCAGGCGGCCCTTGACGCCGGCGAAGGCTTCCAGCCCGGCGGCCACGGCGGCGAGCGGCAGGCCCGCCGCCAGACAGGCGGCGGCGGCGGCCACCGCGTTGCGGGCATTGTGCCGGCCGGGCACGCGCAGGCGCACGGCGCATTCGCCTTCCGGCGCCTTCAGGGTCAGCCGGGTTTCCAGGCCATGCTGATGGACATGGCCGCGCACCCCGGCCGGGCGGTCGATGGCGAAATCGCGCACGGCGTGCGGCGCGGCCATGGCGCGCCAGAGCACGGCGTAGGGGTCGTCGGCATTGATGACGGCGACGCCGCCGGGCTGCAGGCCGGTGAAAATGCCGCCCTTTTCGCGGGCGACGCCGTCGAGGCTGCCGACGCCCGCCAGATGGGCGCGCTGGGCGTTGGTCACGAGCGCCACGCCGGGCGCGCAGAGCGGCGCGAGATAGGCGATTTCGCCGGGGCGGTTCATGCCCAGTTCGATCACCGCGGCGCGATGCCCGGCGTTCAGGCCGAGCAGGGTCAGCGGCAGGCCGATGTCGTTGTTGAAATTGCCCTGTGTCGCCAGTACCGCCGCATCACCAGACTCAGCAGCGAAATGCGCCTTGAGGATGGCGGCGATCATTTCCTTGGTCGTCGTCTTGCCGTTGGAGCCGGTCACGGCGATCAAGGGCAGCATGAACGCCGCCCGCCAGGCGCCGGCCAGCGCGCCCAGGGCGAGCCGGGTATCGGCGACGAGCACCGCCGGGGCGCCGGGCGGCAGCTTGGCTTCATCGCTGACCAGCGCGGCGGCGGCCCCGGCGGCCAGCGCCTGGCCGAGAAAGTCGTGGGCGTCGAAGCGTTCGCCCTTGAGCGCGACGAACAACTGGCCCGGCCGGATGGCGCGGGTATCGGTGCTGACGCCGGCCAGCGCGCTATCGGCGCCGGTCAGGCGGCCGCCCGTGGCTGCCGCGACCTGGGAAAGCAGCCAGTTCATGCGCCAGTCTCCTGATGGTTGGAATTGTTGGAATGGTCGCTGGCGGGGGCGCGGCGCAAGGCCAGCGCGCGCCGCGCCTCCTCGACATCGGAAAAGGGATGGCGGACGCCGGCGATTTCCTGATACGCCTCATGCCCCTTGCCGGCGAGCAGGATCACATCGCCCGGCCCGGCTTCGCGCACGGCCTTCTGGATGGCCGCCGCGCGGTCGATTTCGGCTTCGCCGCGAACAAGGCCGGCCATGATCTCGGCGACGATGGCCGCCGGGTCTTCGCTGCGCGGGTTGTCGCTGGTGACCAGCACGCGGTCGGCGCGGCGCTCGGCGATGGCCGCCATCTGCGGGCGCTTGCCGCGATCGCGGTCGCCGCCGCAGCCGAAGACCACGGCCAGACGCCCGCCGCGCGCATCCGCCACGGGGCGCAGCGCGGCCAGCGCATTGTCCAGCGCATCCGGGCTGTGGGCGAAATCGACGACGACGAGCGGCTCGCCGTGGCCGCCGACGCGCTCCATGCGCCCCGGCGGCGGCGTCAGTTCGCAGAGGCGGCGGACGATATCGGCCGCCGGCTGGCCGGCGTCGTGCAGCACGGCGGCCACGGCGAGCAGGTTGGCGATGTTGTAGCGCCCGACCAGCCCGGTATCGACGGTGCCGCGCCCGTTCGGCAGCACCAGCAGGAAGCGTTGGCCGAAGGGCGTTTCTTCGAGATTTTCGGCGCGGATCTGGGCGATGAAATCGCGGCGCTGGCCGCCGATGCCGTAGCCGAGCACGCGCAGGGCGGTGGTTTCGCGCATCAGGCGCGGCCCGAAGGGATCGTCGAGATTGATGACGGCGGCGCGCAGGCGCGGCCAGCGGAACAATTTTTCCTTGGCGGCGGCGTAGGCTTCCATGCTGCCGTGATAATCGAGATGATCGCGGGTGAGATTGGTGAATACCGCGACATCGACGCGCAGGCCGTTCAGCCGCCCTTCCTCGATGCCGATGGAACTGGCTTCCAGCGCGCAGGCGGCGGCATGGCGGGCGCGGAATTCGGCCAGGCAGCGCATCAGCGTCGTCGCCTCCGGGGTGGTCAGGCCGGTCGGCGTCATGTCATCCGGGAAGCCCGCGCCGAGCGTGCCGATGACGGCGCAGGGCCTGGCGTAGGCGCGGGCGATGCACTGGCTGATGGTGGTCTTGCCATTGGTGCCGGTGACGGCGATCAGCGACAGGCCCTCGCTCGGATGGCCGTGGATGGCGTGGGCGAGCGGCCCGGCCAGCGGGCGCAGCGCCGCGACCGGCAGATTCGGGGCCTGCCACGCCGCATCCCAGACGAAATCGCCGCCCGGCTGCCACAGCACCGCCGCCGCGCCGCGCGCCAGCGCGTCGGGAATATGGCGGCGGCCATCGGCATGATCGCCGGGATAGGCGATGAACAGATCGCCGGGCCGCACCTGGCGGCTGTCGTCGGTCGCGCCGCTCAGTGGACTACCCACGGCGACGCCCAGGCGTTCGAGCAGATCGCGCGGCGTCGTCACAGCCTCTCCTTGCCGTCGGCCACGGCGGCCACCTGCTGCGGCGCGTCGGGCGGAATGCCGAGGGCGCGCAGGGCGCCCGCGGCGATGCGGGAAAAGGCGGGGCCGGCCACGTCGCCGCCGTAATAACCGTTGCTCGACGGCTCGTCGATCATCACCGCGATGACCAGGCGCGGATCGCTGATCGGCGCGATGCCGACGAAGGAGGCGACATATTTCCTGGCATAGACGCCGCCCTCGATCTTGTAGGCGGTGCCGGTCTTGCCGCCGACCCGGTAGCCGGCGACGCGCGCCGCCGGCGCGGTGCCGCCCGGCTGCACGGCCGTTTCCAGCACCAGGCGCATCTCGCGCACGGTCTGCGGCGAAAAGACGCGCGCGCCATGCACCGGCGTCTCGTCGTCGACGCGCAGCAGCGACAGCGGCAGCAATTCGCCGTCGCTGGCGAACACGGTGTAGGCGCGGGCCAGCTGGATCAGGCTGACGGCGATGCCGTGGCCGTAGGACATGGTCGCCTGCTCAATGGGCCGCCAGCTGTTCCACGGGCGCAGGCGGCCATTGACCTCGCCGGGAAAGCCGAGATTGGGCGCCTGGCCGAAGCCGAGGCGGTCGAACAATTCCCACATCTCCCTGGGCGGAAAACCGAGGGCGATCTTGGCCGTGCCGACATTCGAGGATTTCTGGATGATCTGGGCCACCGTCAGCACGCCGTGCGGATGCGCGTCGGAAATGGTCGCGCCGTTCAGGGTCAGGCGTCCCGGACTGGTGTCGATCGCCGTATTGACGGTGACCTTGCCCTGTTCCAGCGCCAGCGCGGCGATGAAGGGCTTCATCACCGACCCCGGCTCGAAGGTGTCGGTGATGGCGCGGTTGCGCAACTGCGCGCCGGACAGGTTGCCGCGATTGTTCGGGTTGTAGGCCGGCCAGTTGGCCAGCGCCAGAATCTCGCCGGTGCGCGCGTCGAGCACCACCGCGCCGCCGGCCCTGGCCTTGTGATAATCGATGACCGCCTGCAACTGGCTGTAGGCCAGGTACTGGATCTTGGAATCCAGCGCCAGGCGCAATTCCTTGCCGTCGCGCGGCGGGCGCGTCGCGCCGACATCCTCGACGATGCCGCCGCGCCGGTCGCGGATCACCGTGCGATTGCCGGGACGCCCCACCAGGCTTTGCTGGAAGGCCAGTTCGACGCCTTCCAGCCCCTCGTCGTCCACGCCGGTGAAGCCGACGACGTGCGCCGTCATGTCGCCGGCCGGGTAGAAGCGGCGATATTCCTGTTCCTGATGAATGCCGGGCAATTTCAGCGCGGCGATGCGCTCGCCCGTCTGCGGCGGCACCTGGCGGCGCAGATAGACGAAGGTCTTGTCGCTGGCGATCTTGCCGTCCAGTTCGCGCGCGCTCAGATCCAGAAGGCCCGCCAGATGGCGCTTCTGCTCCATCGTCATGGTTCGCGCGTCGCCCGGAATGGCCCAGATCGACTTCATCGGCGTCGATACCGCCAGCAGGTCGCCGTGGCGATCCATGATCTTGCCGCGCGAGGCCGACACCTCGATATCGCGGCGATAGCGCGAATCGCCCTTTTCCTGCAGAAAATCGTTGTTGATGACCTGCAAATAGAAGGCGCGGGCCACCAGGAGCAGCAGCAGCGCCATCAGCAACAGGCCGACCATGCGCGAGCGCCAGCCCTGCAAGGCCAGTTCCAGCACCGGGCTTTCGGTATAGCGGTGGCCGCGCTGCGGCCTGCGGCGCACAGCCATCAACGCCTCCCCGCCGCGCCGGGCGCCGCCGGATAGCCCGCCGGCCCCGGCTGCACCATGCGCAGCCGCTCGCGGGCGATTTTTTCGATGCGCGGATGCGCCGCCCAGGTCGACATTTCCAGTTGCAACTGGCCGTATTCGACATCGAGCTGACGCGAGCGCTCCTGTTCCTGCTCCAGTTCCTGGAACAGCTTGCGCGCCCGGTGCTGCGAAGTCACCAGCGCCAGCGCGCAGACCACGAGAACGAGCAGCAGGGTCATGTTGAAACGCAGCATCAGAGTTTCTCGGCGACGCGCATCACCGCGCTGCGCGCGCGCGGATTGGCCGCCACCTCGGCGGCGTCGGGACGCAGCGCCCGGCCGATCCGGCGCAGCCGCGGCGGCGGCAACTGGTCGGCGCGCAGCGGCAGCCCCTTGGGCAGCGTATCGGGCGCCGCCTCGGCGCGCATGAATTGCTTGACGATGCGATCCTCCAGCGAATGAAAGGAAATCACCACGAGCCGCCCGCCCGGCTTCAGCAGGGCGAGCGCCTGTGGCAGGGCTAGCGCCAACTGGCGGAGTTCCTGATTGATATGAATCCGTAGAGCTTGAAAGCTGCGCGTCGCCGCGTCCTGCCCTGGTTCACGGGTGCGCACGGCCGCGCGAACGAGGGCCGCGAACTGAGCCGTGCCGACAATGGGTTGTTCGCTTCTAAGAGCCACAACCTTCTTTGCAATCTGGAAAGCAAACCGTTCTTCGCCATAATTTTTGATAACCTCCGTGATTTCCCCTACTTCGGCCCGCGCCAGCCACTCGGCCGCCGTCTCGCCCCGCGTCGTATCCATCCGCATGTCGAGCGGCGCATCGTGGCGAAAGCTGAAGCCCCGCCCCCCGTCGTCGATTTGCGGCGATGACACCCCCACGTCGAACAAAATGCCGTCGACCTCCGTCATGCCCGCCTCGCCCGCCGCCTCGGCCAGATCGCCGAAAGCCCGGTGCAGCAGCCGGAAACGCGCATCGCCGATGGCCGCGCCGGCGGCCACGGCCTGCGGATCGCGGTCCAGCGCCAGCAGCCGCCCGCCGCCGCCGAGGGCAGTGAGGGCGGCGAGAATGCGCCGGCTGTGCCCGCCGCGGCCAAAGGTGGCGTCGATATAGACGCCGTCAGCCTTGATTGCCAGGGATTCCACCGCCTTGTCGAGCAGCACCGTGACATGGGCGCCGCCTGCGCTCACAGCACCAGATCTCCAAAACCCGGCGGCAGATCGCCGGTCAGCGCCTCGGCGGCCAGCTCGTTCTGGCGCTTCCAGCCGGCCTCGCTCCAGATCTCGAAATGAGCGCCCATGCCGACCAGATAAACCGTCTTTTCCAGTTGCGCGTAATCGCGCAACTCGGCGGCGACCAGCAGACGCCCGGCGGAATCCAGCGCCTCGCTGCGCGCATTGCCGACCAGCACGCGCTTGATCGAGGCCGCGCGCGGGTCGAGGCTGGAGGCCCTGAGCACCTGATCGCGGATCGGCTGCCAGGCCGGCGCCGGATAGAGCAGCAGGCAGCGATGCGGATGCGCGGTCAGCACCAGTTCTCCCCCGGCGGCGGCGAGCAGGGATTCGCGGTGCCTTGCCGGTATGGCAAGCCGCCCCTTCGCATCCAGGCAGAGCGCGGTCGCTCCCTCGAACATCTACAAAACCCCCGTTTACCCACTTTTCAACACATTTTCCCACTCTAGGGCAACAAATCGGCAGCGTCAAGACAAAAAATGAAAAATTTTTCTTACGCAACAATGACTTAGCGGCGATTTTTCGGGCGGTGCGCGAGGAAAAATTCCCTTAAAAATCAATAGATGAAAACTGACTCTTAAAGTGACTTATAAGCATTTGGCGCAAGCCGCGGGGATGGCCTCGACGGCCATCCACATCGGGTAATGGGAAATTTTTCGCCGGGGGCCGGTCAACGCGGTTGCTGGAACCGGAAGCGCCCTAGGTCGTCGTGAATGCCTGCGTCCGGTTGCGGCCGCCGGCCTTGGCTTCGTACAGCGCCCGGTCGGCGCAGCGCATCAGGTCGTCGGCGGTTTTGCCGTGTTCCGGGTAGGCGGCGACGCCGAGCGAGATGGTGAAGGTGATCGGGAAATTGCCATGCACGATGGACAGCGCCTCGACCGAGCGCCGCCAGCCTTCGGCCCGCTCGATGGCCGCGGCCAGCGGCATGTTGGGCAGCATGATGAGCAGTTCCTCGCCGCCGTAGCGGCAGGCCGTGTCCTCGGTACGGATGTCGGCCAAGAGCGTCGCCGCCAGAATGCACAGCACCTCGTCGCCGGCCTGGTGCCCGTAGGTGTCGTTGACCCGCTTGAAGTGGTCGATGTCGAGCATCACCAGGGCGAGCGGGATGCCTTCGCGCCGCGCCCGCGACACTTCGCGTTCGAGCATTTCGTCGAGATAGCGGCGGTTGTACAGCCCGGTCAGCGCGTCGCGCACCGCTTGCTCTTGCAGCGCCGATTGCAGGCGGCCGATTTCGTCCAGGCGCAGTTGCAATTGCCGGTTGCTTTCGCGCAGCGCCTGTTCGGCCTCTTTGTGTTCGCTGATGTTGCGCGAGATGCCGAGGATGGTGCGCGGCACGCCGCCCCGGTCGAGCAGGTAGCTGGCGACGACTTCGGTCGAGACGCTGCGGCCGTCGCGGCAGGTCTGTTCCAGTTCGCAGGTCATGACCTGGGCCGACAGGTCGCCGGTGGCGATGCGTTTCAGATGCTGCTCGATGTCGGCGAGCATGCGGCTGGCCGAATCGGGCGTCAGCCATTGCTCCAGGCTCTGGGCGACGGCTTCCTGCGGCGTGTAGCCGCGCAGCCCGAAGACCGAGGGGCTGACGTAGGAAAGGCGGCGCGCGGCGATGTCCAGCATCCAGATGACATCGTGGCTGTTGTCGGCCAGCATGCGGTAGCGCGCCTCGCTCTCGCCCAGGCGCATGCTGATGGCGATTTCCTCGCGCTCGGCGCGCAGCAGGCGGATCAGCATCATGCTCAGCATCGGCACCATCAGCACGGCGAACAGCGCGACCACGGCCACCATCATCCGCCAGTTGGTCAGGTAGTCATCGGCGGCAAGCCCGACGGCGACGAAGAAGGGGTAGCCGTCGACGCGCTGGAAGGCGTATTGCCGCTCGATGCCGTCGAGCTGGCTGCGGTAGCGGATGGCGCCGGCCTGCTCGCCGCTGTCGATCCACTGCTGCACGACGGGCAGCGGCCGATCCTGGCGCACGCCGCCCGGCGCCAGCTGGCGGCCGAACACCAGATGCCCGTTGTCGAGGCGGCGCAGCATGACGACGCTGTGCGGCCCCAGTTTCGCGCCGTCGAATATCCGCTGCAGGTGGCCGAGATCGAGCGCCGCCATGACGACGCCACGGAAATTGCCGTTCGGGCCGCGCACCGGCACGGCGACGATCAGCGTCGGCAGCGCGTTGTCGCGCCCGATCAGAATTTGGGAAAAGAACAGCGGCAGCGATGGATCGTCGCGCAGGGCGCGGAAATAGTCCCGATCGCTCACATCCACCGGCGGCTGGCCGGACTGCGAGTAGTAGAGCAGCATGCCGCTTGCGTTGATGGCGCGGTAGCCCATGATTTCGGGAAAATGCGCCGCGTGCTGCGCCAGCAGGCGTTCGACCGCCGCCTGATGGCGCGGCGCCTCGGCGCCGGGCTTCAAGGCCTCCAGCGGCAGGCTGGCCGCCAGAATTTCCAGATCGGCCTGCAAGCGGCGCAGGGTGCTGCTCATGCGCGCCTCGGTCACCTCGACGAGGATGGCGGCTTCGCTCACCGCCTCCTGTTCCGCCTGCCGGTAGACCATGCCCAGCACGAAGGCCAGCACGAGAACCGTGCCGAGCAGCGCGGCGATGAAAATGGCGGGCAGCCGGCGCCCCAGATGACGGCGCGGCGTG
>Ga0209628_10001547_pt1 | contig 15020 bp, 11 predicted proteins | sample TergutCu122P4_FD_187285 | JGI IMG/M metagenome (GOLD analysis project Ga0209628, IMG submission 187285) | Cubitermes ugandensis P4 segment gut microbial communities from Kakamega Forest, Kenya - Cu122 P4 (SPAdes) (version 2) | ecosystem: Host-associated > Arthropoda: Insects > Digestive system...
GTTAAGCACCATAGTAAATTGTGACGTGCTAAAATTGGTATCAATTATTTTCAGTAAAATGTTATTCTTATTTATAATTAGTTCACTATTTCTGCCGCACCCTGTAGCAGAATACAGCATAATTAAAAATGCCTTGCCACTTCTAACACATCACAACACAGTATAACCTAATTTAAAATCTAAATCAGTTCCCAAAAAATTGGGATATTAATAATACACATTTGTTTTATGTGGAAATGAGAAGGGTTGATGGAAGAGATGGAGATTTTCAAATCAAACTTAATAATTTTACAATTACACAGAAATACTCCTTCATTCCTTATCTCTCTCATCTTCAGCTGCACAGACAAATCAGTAATGTCATAACATGTTTCTGATGGTGTCACAGCTAATAACAGGTTATACAAGTTAATAACACAACACAACCATTTCAGGGTACAGTTGTCAAAGTTTTGCATAAAAGTACCCTGGAATACTGATATAAACAGAGCAATACCACACAGTGGCAACAGACAAACAGAAAAGGAGGAAGCCCTGTAGACTTTGTAGTTTATTTCTCTGTCACATATTCTGTTTGTAAGCAGCTGGCACAGTACATCTCTTTTTCATGTTTCTGTCCAGAATGGCACATAAACTTTTCTTCCATTGAAGTACTGTGCAATATATACAAAACCCACATAAAAACTAATGTAAAATTGTATACATTTATCGTGATAATGTTAATTCACCACACAATGTCAACAAAAGCTGTGCAACACACAGTGCACACTGTGAATTTCACAGTGCCCATTTCCTTTTGTTTCTTTGAAACTTAGAAGCTCAGAGAACCCAAGGCACATATAACCCTACAGCATGGAAATTCTGGCAACCTTTAAGAAACAGACAATACACCAATAATCCATGAAACATTCATTCATACAAGAGACATGAAAATTGTGTCTGAAGAGAGAGCTGAGCATAAGTATTACTAGATTCTCCAACAATTTATGCAAACCTCCCTGCACTCTAAATTACAAATCAATATCCCCATACTGAATAATTGAAGTTCACGATTTATCTGCACAATGTTGCTTGTTTCAGGACAGTCTGCACAGTTGGTACTAGTAATGGTGCATTATTCTGTCATTAAGTCATAATGAAACCAATGATGCTTGAAGAAACTGCTGCAGCTGCAGGATTTGTATCAGTCAAATGGCCTATCCAGATCATTCATTTCATCAGCAGGAGGTTTACATTTTATTTGGTTAATTAGATAAATATGCAATCAGCTGAATGGATAAAATTAAATCGTGACAGATACAAACACATGCATGGGTGTGTACAGTTGTACTGTATGTGATCACCAGCATGTGCAATGTCTTAATAATGATAGCTCATTGCACCTGAAGTCATAATAAAATACTTGAATTTGATACAGATAATGACAGCATATGAACATTTTATATGTTCATTATTATACCCAGATGGGACCTCATAAAATATATTGAACCATGTCAGAAAAGCTGGTCTTATTATAGACTGTCACTAGAGGGAACTTGTTTATGATAAAAATCTACAAAGACACTGAAGTCTGTTTCAATAATACACATTCCCAGTGAGAAGGGTGAAGTCTACAGAATGAATTAAACATCTGGCAGTGTTTTAAGGCCCTTGTAAGCAAGTAAATTAATACCACAAACTTATACAGCCTATTTTCATCATCCCTTTAAAGATGCAAAGTTATGTCAATAAATCTGGTGAACTCATCATCATACTAACCAAGGCTACTATGTCCATCATCCCATTAAACAACTAACATTATGGCTGATTTAATCTTTATAAATGTACTAATGTTGATGATTACAGGCAAAATAAGCCAAAGCCCCAAACTCGCACACTCCAACAAACAAAGTCTTTCCTCACTTGGTTTTACATATCTTGAAAGTATTTTCTAGTAATTACACCTTCAATATCAGTCACATCATATTTAGTGTGACAAAAACCAGAAGTGACACTTGGAATGTCTTTTACTCACCATTACATTGTTGATGGCTCTCTTCATCTGACTACTCTGGTCCTGGGTACCAAGACTTGTGACTTGATCTTCTTCTCTGTCTGCATGACATACTGAACTATTCGGGGGATCTGTACTAACTTTATTTTGAGATCATCTGGAAGCACATCCTTTTCACCATACTTCAAAATTTGTCCTTCTGGCCTCTGAAATTTAACTGCCCCACTAGCAGAATTTATGGTGACAACAGAGCCATCTTCATGATGAACCTGCATCTCTCCTGAGGGAAGCTACGACAAAATAGTGAACAAAATGCACAAACTATAGTGACTGATATATATATATATATATATATATATATATATATACACACACACACACATACATAAACATACTAGGTGCAATATCATCCTGGATTGATTTTGTGTGCCTGAACAGTGCAGCTGGCCTGTGTATTAACAATGTATGAGTGAAATGCACCCAGGTTTACATATTCTGCATTTTTTCTAGTGTAAGGTGTAAATGCATGAAAGCACAGTCCCATAATTTTAAATGACTCCAATCACTAGTCAATTCCTGCTAGGTCACCTAGGCTATATACTGATCCCACTCACTGGCTTGTGATTCTCCCGTGACTTGTCTGCTGCAGGTGCTACGCAGATTTCTGTAAGAGTCATCATTCAGTACAGCTACTACAATGAACATCACTATAAATTCATTTAATTGATGCACACATTCAAAGCAGGAAAACGATTTACCAACATATGGAAAGGTTTCAAGCAACAGGTTCAGTTATCTTTAGTCATGTTCTGTTCTCTTTTGAATACACATGATGATTGGGCTATGCAGGTCTTGGTTTGGCTCTGCACGCCCTGGTTCAGGGCACTCAGGTTTGATGCAGTCTGGTTCCATTCTTCATATGTCAATTTTAGTCAACCTTATATACTTAAGCACCAAATTTGAGGAGAAAATCTCATCTTGCATTTAAGTAAGTGTGGTATAATTTTATACAGCAGGCTAAGGTTAGGAAAATGATGACTGCACAAAAATGTGGGATAGATTATGAGAGAGAAAAAAGTGCAATATTGATTCCTTTCTGTGAAATTAAAAAAAAAATATGGACAACTAAACACAAGCTTACATTATTTCACTCTTATCATTAACCAAACACTTGTGGCTCAGAGTATGATATTTATTTTCTTCACAATTTATTATTTAAAAGAATGGGCAAATAAATTATATGGAGGAACATATTACATGGGGAAGTATGGCAAATGAGTAGGGTTTCCCATATGTATGTTTATACCAATCAACCCACTGAAAAACAGGAACCCCTTGCCCAGCACAGTTTTTCCAGGCACAGTTTGGACTACTGGAGTTGAAATAAATTCAATATATGGGAAAAATTTAAATACACATAGATAAATGCTGTCTAAGAAGCTGGAAGCATCAGCCACCTAAGAAACCTTGACAAATGTATGTATTTTAAGTGATCATGGTGCCACAAGCATCCATGGTCAGGTAAAATTCTTTCACATAAGAAGTTCATGCAATACAGTTTGCTCAACATGCTGTGACCACTTCCCTTAACCACAAGGTGGACAGGATCACCATATGTGACTTGCAGTTTGCATGGCAGCATTGATAATACTGTGACCTTCTGGGTTGTGGCACTATAATATGGTCTGACAGGTTGGTACCACTGTGGAGAAACATACTGCCTCCTTGTTCAGGGTTCACTTGAAGATGAAGACAGTATGTTCTGAAACCATAGTACCAACCTGTAACACAACAAAATGAAAATATGGAAAAAGTACAGCCATGGTTAAACCACGACTTCAATACTGTAAGTAAAGAAAACTTTAATAAATGTTTAAAAAATTAAGATGTCTCCCTCTTTGAAATCCTTCCATCTATAGAACTAAAAGAATTAGGATATATGAATAGGGTAAGTGTCCCCCACTACCCGAAAATTATCAGACACAACCCCAAAGTTTCAATGTTCGATCACTTATAATACAAACAAAACACATGATTCATAAAATATTTGGGTATACACTTATGTTCTACCTCTGTACCAAACTTAATACACTCTGCTACAAGCCTTTATTCTTTCTTTCACACAGGAACTTAAGTGTAGTATATGGTGGTGTGGGTTGGGAATTGCTTATGGAGTTACTGTGATATGACAAAGAGTTTTGAACTCTTTCACAGGAAGATGACGCAGCCTGGATGTCTGAATGTCCACACAACTTACTTGTACTGCCGTGCCTATTCCTGGCACAACAACTCTCCTTTCTCTTGGTGATGGAAGGACAGATGCAGTTGGGGAAGTACCTCTACTGGCAGGACTTATGTTCTGTCCAGGCTGCACTGAGCTTCCGCAATGCTTGGTCGGAATTGTGCTCATTAATGACACATCAAATGAGCACATCTGAAATGAGAAACAGTACACAATTTTCCTTGTTTACAATGTTGAAACAGATTTATATATGGCAGTCTTTTTGTGTGTGTGTGTGTGTGTGTTGTGTGAATTATGATGAAGAACAAACTTTACTCTATCACACAGAAATAAGGAAAAACACAAAACATCAGTTCCAAAGGAAAATTAAAATATATTATTAAAAAAAAATACACAAAATGTAACTGATGAAGAAGCCTTACCTCTGGCATATGTGACACATGTTTTTCAGGTTTAATGTTGACTACATTTTCTTTCCCTCCAAAAACAGATGGTCGCTTTCCCACAATTATAGGAAAGCAGTTTGCTCCTTTGGCAGCAGTCTCTTTAGATATTCGTGTCAAACTTTCTTCCAACAGCAAGCAATGATGGTAACACTGTAATTTAAAATAAAGTGTTACTACACAAGGTGAATTCTTACAGCACACTAAGTTGGCCAAAAAAGTGGTGTGAGGGAACCAAATGATTCAGGAGCTGGTGAATGAATTCAAAGATATCCACTGCAGAGGTAGGCATGGTTACCTATTTTCACTGCACTGTGAAGAATGCAGTCTTCTCAGATGTGATGCTATGTGGTCTGTGACATTAGGCACCAAAATTTCAGTGGAATGACCCCCAAACAATAATACCTATCTACCAAACTGGATTCCATCACATCCCACTTCACAGCAATCTTCAGAGTCACTGCCATGACAATCTCAAATCTCACATTTCCAATTCTGATCATGTACATTATTTAAATTAATTTTAAAAGCACATGATAAAATAAGTAGAAAAATGGGCAGACTCAAAACACAAACAGTGGGAAAATATCAAACACCCGAATATTCACTTATGTTGTGTGCCTGTCATTTATACGGGATGAAATGCAGGAGCACGTAATGGTTGCTGAATGCCCACAGTGGCATTAATATATGCTTCAAAGTTTTATCTTAATCAAAATTAAAAATAATTAATTAACATTAAAAAAAATAAAACAAGACTTATTTTCAGCAGTCTACCCAGACTGAAGACTTTTTTTTGTTCTTGCACAGGTTGATCAGTCGATCTATGCACTTTGGAGATGTATGCAGGAATTCATACAGGTCAGATGCACATTTGTTACTTTTGGCCAGTTTCAATCAAAGTAGCTTCATAACTTTCCAAACAGTTCTCCCACATAAAATTTCCTAAAAAACAATCCAGTGGTTCTGATATGTGTGCTGGTGAACAGACGAACAGAGCAGATTTAATAGGTGCGTTGCAGGCACATGAACATACCTACAAGGAATAACATGGAACATTTTATGATGAAATAAATAAACACAATGCAACAAAGTAAGCTGTCAGCGGTTAAAAAAACAGAGATTTAGGGGTACTTGGGCACTGACAAAAACAGTGGAACAATTATGTATACGCTGAAGAAACCTAATTTGAAAGAAATTAACTTCCTACCCACAGTAGAACAGGATCTTCATTTTCTGAGATTCAGTTTCAAGATGTTTTAACCAGGCCTTGTGAGATTCAAAACATCACTTCATAATTAAGTTACACTTAAGCAATATTGGTAATATAGGAGGTGGAAGAAAATATTAGTCTGGGTTAAGTGAAACAGTTTAATTTTACTTCACATTAACAGGATCCTGCATAAAAACTCAATGTCAAATCAGAGCCTGCTTACTGAACAGATCTGTTCCATCTGTCAACAAACGCAGTTTTGGATTTGGGAGAAGAATATGGACTGGATTTTGTTTCAGAATAAATCAAAGGGTACAGGCAAAGTTTTCCCTACGCATGCCATGACAGCCTATGGGATGGTGAAGGAACCTTGGCTCTACATGTAGGTGGGCAGTCAACTGCATTCCCTAGAGGCTTTACTCCCAGGAAAGAGCCTCTCGTACCTCCTGAACAGGAAGATGGGTGGAAACCAGAGCTGATCTGGATGCCAAGGAGAAGACAGAAATACCTTGCCCCTGCTGAGAATCAAATAAAGATTTTATCCAGCCTGTGTCCCAGTTAAACAGTGTACATTAACATAAGAATGCACAGAATGGAAAACTTGAAATTAACATATATTGCTTACTTCTAGATTCATCTTCCTCAATAATTTTAATAGTTTCTGTTTTGGATGCAGCAGCAGTGACCAACTTTTCTATGCCATTAACAGATACAGCAACACCTGTTTACATCAACATTTTCCTGAATAAGACATTAGAATAAATCAGTATGAAAATTTTCCCAAATGATTAATATTTACCACTTAAAAGGGTTTCCCACTTCAGACACATGAAAAGTTCACGACAATTTTCACTCTTTTAATACATTTTTCATATCCAGTTCCCAGGTTTCCATTCAATCAGTTTGTTTCCAACATATGGTGAAGGTAATTTTCACATGTGTGTCTTTCATATGGCATGACACATGTGGCTTGTTTGTGACGCACCTTGTGTGTCTCACTGGTCAGTCAGGCAACTGTCTGTGAAGCATGTTACTTACTGTTTCAGATCTATTACAGTTACAAGGCTTATAAAAGACCACCAAGCTAATGTATGCCTCTGTTCCTCTATTTTTATGTAGGCTATCAACTAGAAAGGCAATTTAATACAACTTAAAATCACAGACATGTATAAGCAATCGCAACATGGGTTTAATGAACTGCACTGTGACTTGTTTAACTGTTTTACTTACATTTCAGCAACATGAGGCATCTGTGAGCAAAATTTGAATACATTTTGTGCTCACTTCACATAAAGCAAAACTAATACCTAAGTATGGCAGCTACATTGTAATGTGAGAAAACACCCAATCAAATACAAACAATAACATTATAACCATACGAGAATAAGATACCAAATACTTCAACATTTTGCGAAACCTGACCTGGAGGGACAGAGCTGTCAGGAAGATAAATGGCTATTTAATTACAAATGGAATGCTTTTACCTGTTGAAAATGAACCCACAAGAGCCTTGTGGATGCAGGCAGTAAATGCTCATCCTGTTCATTCTCCAGCACTGTACTGTGTCCACTGCTATCAATAATCTTAATACACTCACCGCTGACTTTAGTAATTTTTCCACCTGTATACAATTAAATAAAATTAATCAGCAAATATAATACTTTTCAAACAAGATTTCGGTCGAATAATATTAAACTAACTCCAAGGAACAGAGTCATTCCTTAGGATGCTGACGCAGAGAGTGTTTTGTATATGACACTGTGTGTGTGTGAGAGACAACTGACATGGTGAATTTACTTCTTACTCTGTAAGCAAGCTTTAAGCTTGCTTACAGAGTAAGTAACATTCTGTGACCATGTCAGTTACAGGTATTCTTACATTGCAATTGCATAATATGGAAAATTACCATAAGCACCATACGATGAGATACTATCTGTGATTTTAAGTTCTCACAGCAGTGACTATGAAGACTTCGATCTACAAATCCTTTTGTGATACAATATACAAAAAAGGATAAAGGAAACAATCAGTCACAACTCAATGTTGACATTACTTAATGCTGACTGTACTTCATGTTTCAGCCTTATGTGGCCACCATCAGGTACTTGTGTGTTACAAAAATATTGAGAAAATCATATATATAATGATCATAATAAAGAAAAAAAAAATTCTGACAATGTGTAGTCAGGTAGAAGTGTACCACAATTTATTCATCCATCTTGAAGATGGAGGCAGAAGAATCCTCTCAAACAAACCCTACCAGACTATGACATCACAACTGTGAAGGCAGTGGTCTTGCACTTACAAAAGCACTACAACAGCAGGAGTGGACATACAAAATTATGTAAGTTTGCAAGTCTCTTATGAGGAACAACAAGACAGACCAAATAAAGGGCATAAGGTTAACACTTTAAATCTCGTAATACTAGTCTGAAACATAGACATATGCCAAAAAGACAGGTATATGAACAACTATATACAAAGGAGTTAAAAAAAAAAGAGGTAACAAGCACTCTGTTACCATATACTTTATTCTGATTTTGATATATACATGGGGTACGGGCAGCAGATGGTACACATCAGACCTCACAGTCGCCATTCACACTGAAGCATGTAACACTGTGGCACCAAGGCTTGCACCCTGGCATAGAAGCCACTGGTGCCAAGTGTTTGCAGCCAGGAATTGACAGCCTGTTTCACCTTGGCATATTCTGCAAATCATCTGCCAATGGGCACAAGGCTGGAACTCAAGGGAAGGTGGTCCATACCCTCCCAGCCTTTTATGCTGCAACCAGTTGGAAGCCAGTTGACAGCATGGGGTCCAGCAATTTCCATCTCTATGAAACCCCTAAGTAGCACCTGGCTGGCAAGCAACTTGCTGTAGATGCCAACACGATATAAGCTTGCAGCTCCTACCTACAGTACCTGAAAATTTATTCTGCACGGGGATACAAACCTTGGTGCCATGGTGAGAAAAATGTTTAAATGTCAATCGTAAGTACATGGAGGTCTGAAGTATACCACCTGCTACCCATGTGTCATGAATATACAGAGGACAGAATAGAGTTCTTAGAGTGTTCAGTAATTCAGAATTGCAGTGAAACCCACTAAAGACATCCCATCTTACAAAATTTTCCCACCTACAAAGACAGCATAATTTAGTACCCAAATATTCCCATATGATTAACACATATGTTGTCTTTAAATATGCTTCCCACCTGTCAGGCATAAAATTTTCATGATACAAAAGATTTTTCAACCATTTAATACACTCCTGCACCAAAATCCCATCTGTTAAATTTGTCACCAACAGCTCTCTGTTCTGGTCCTACATCATCACACTCTGTGTGGTTCTTTACAGCTCTTTGTTGTGGCCTACGTAACACTCACTCTGGCTATTTACATCTCTCCATTCCAGTTCTACTACATACTGACTGGCTCTTTACAGCCCTCTATCACACTCAGTCTGGCCCTTTATATCTCTCCATTCCAGTACTACATCAGACCCAGTCTGCCATTTTACACTTCTCTGTTGCAGTTCTACATCACGCTCAGTGTAGCTCATTACGTCTCTCCATTCCAGTCATATTTCAGACTCAGTATTACTTTTTACATCTTTCCAATGCAGTCCTACTCCATGATTAGTTGGAATAGATTTGGAGAATTGTTCTTGCAATAAAACTGTGCCACCAATTTAAAAGAAACTGGACCTGATGGGACCACATGCAATAAGAGACTTGGACTGCAAAGATTTTAGATTATACTCTTCAAGAATGGAATACCATGATTTTGCTACCTCCATCTTCAGGGTAGAAGAACATGACGTACGCAGCAGGTTCCCCTGACCAACTGGTATGTACTTACCAACCTGCATTATCTAACAACCCAGAGGACTGTAATATTAATGTTTTGTAAAAGTTTGATCCAAGTGTCAAGTAAAATAGTGGTCCTATTGAACCAAAATATACCACAATGAAATAGAAACAACAAGTAAACCGAAATACCGAATTGCATGTGAATTCATGAAGACAAATGGTAGACTGATATTCATCCCTTTTAAGCATTTCATACAAAGAACACAGAGTCTACTTACACAGAAAATAAAGTTCACTGTACAACTGCTTACCTTCATAAAAACACACTTCAAAATCTGGATCAGGATCATTCTCCATAAGCAAACATTTTGCTTTTTCACTGTAGAAGGTGACTTTAGGAGTCTTAGCTCTCAGCAAATTAACAAACCTGAAAAGGTAAATGGTAACAGTAAAAGCCATGATGAATCAATAAGAAGAATTTGAATTCACGACCACATTCCATTGTGAATAAACATAATGGAGACAATACACTGAAAACTGAAACACTTTAACAAATGTGACATTCCAAACCTGATTTCATCTTGGACAGAGCAATCTAAAATACTGCTACAAAAATAAAAAATACTTCAGAATGTTACTTAATAAATTAGAAGCATTTTCAGTCTTTAAGAATTACATTTTAACATACACTACATGTTGGCTGTCAAACAACGATACATAAAAATGCTTTATTTTAGAGCTAATGGAATTATTCAGTGGAGTGGAGATGAATTTAGCCTTCAGTCAAAACGAAAATTAGCAAAGGGGCAACTTGATGTAGTCTGAAGCAGCCTGATGAGCTAGTCAGATTTAATTGCATTTGTAGGTAGGTTTCACCCTTTCATAGGCTATAAAGGCCCTTGGGGAGAGTAGAGATATAGCTCTACTCTATTTTTGACCTTGGCACTAGGTGGTGAGGTGCCAGCGTCATACCCCGGCCTAATTGCGCTGGTACAAAGACTAATATTAACACATTGAGGATGGGGGCATTTAAATTGTTTAAATGCATGTTCCCGGGGTCTAAACAACTTAAATCACCTTTTATACTGTGTTTCTTTAAAAATTTATAACAAATTCACTAACTATTTTTGTGAACTGAAATTTTCAGGAAATACTCATCAAAGACCCTAGTAGTGCTTGAGGGTGTGATACCTCTGGAAACATTCCCCCTTGTGGAGTGGCACTAAGCAGAATTTGCAGATGTACCGAGTTTCAATTCTTTTTTATTGAAAAAAAATTTTCATTTCTGCTACAGTGACATCTGACCATTTCAACCCCTTAGAACCAGTAACATACTTTTACTGGTTTTGTAAGTAATATCAATTCGTTTCCTCACACAACATATCAAAGAATGTGTCTCCAAGAAAGAGTCCTGTTACTTGTGATACTTTCGTCGGGTCAGAGGGAATTTGTTTCACCCCTGGGTTTCCAGTAAATGGCCCTAAATTTGGTGTTTTATGTGTTTTTACCCACATGGAAACCGCTGAATCTAGTGTTTCATCGTCATCGTCACTTTCGTTTGCACTTTGTTCACTGTCACTGTAACTCGGTAAAGGTTGCACAATTTTGTTTTGCCTATTTCCAATTATAGAAGAGTCACTGTCACTATCAGCGTCGTCAGGAACATCAGATAATGTGTCCGCCATCAGTTCCACTGAAATATCATCTGCTGTAAGATACTTTTCCTCGTAAGAACTACCTCTTTCCGTCATGGCTGTAGAGTGACTGAACGCTGACTAAATGCAGAGCAGAGCAACAGAGGCAAATAAAGTGCTGTTTGTTCTCTATATTTATCACAGACCATTAACTCAGAGTGAGGTCACGTTTCTATAAACATCTGTCAGCAGGACCATTCATATATATGCTCCATGTATTGCGTAATTAAGTGCATAGTGCGTGGTAACCAAGCGCGTGTTAAAAACGCAGATTTGCGTCATCCGTCTTGCACAGTTGTAATGTAAAGACACAAATCTATGTCACCTGTCCGCAATGTGTTAACATGGACCAACAATCCACAGAAAGTTCCTGAGGAAATTCTAAGCACGCCAAAACATGGACCAACAATCCACAGAAAGTTCCTGAGGAAATTCTAAGCATGCCAAAGGAAAACCAATACCAAAAGTAATGGGCAACCAAATTTACTGTAAATAAATTGTAATTATTCAGTTATTTTAACCTTCAGTATAAATAGGAACTGTAGAATGAAACTTGTGTGTAACAGGCAGATGCTATGTGATATACTGCAACCAACTACTGTGTATCCGGTAATTAATGAAATAAACTTTTCAAGGATTATGACAATGGGAAACCAGAAGGTTAGCTGTCATAAATATGGAATAAGAACTATTACAACCAAATCCAATTTCATGCCAATATTAAAACCAACAATCCAAAAACAAATAATAATGTAATCCATCATACACTTAGAAACAAGCTGCACCTTGACCTGAAATAAATCAAAATAAAGAAACCATTTGTATTTAAGTTACTGTGCCAAGACAAAGATTAAATCTGTCCAAACCCACATTCATGAGAATATTAAATTACATTCTTCTATCTGGTGAATACAACTGTGTCAAATTATAAATGTCATCAAACTGCACTTTAAATTATGCAAGTAATATTGACATTATAAGTGTCACAAAATTATATTGTGTTAATCCATATCATTCTGCATGTAGGATTGGCCTGTATCACAAAATACAACACTCACATCCCATTTGAAGGCAATCTCATGTTGACTGGGTGAGACAAATTAATACTATATAATCTGAATGATTAAAGTTAAAAGCTGTCGACAGCCAGTTCAGTTTGACATGTCATATATTGCAAACTTCAAGCACATTTCTTGCTAATAAGTATACAAGAGCATACACAATGCCACGCCCCAGCCACTTCAGCCATGGGAAGAAGATCTGGTATCCATCATACAGGAGGCTGGTCAGGCCCGTGGGCCAGTCTGGACAAGTGTCTCGCCCCTGCTGGGATTCTATCACTGTTCAGCCTGCAGCGAATCACTGCACTGACTATGCTATCCCAGCCCTCAAATGAAGGCAGGTAGACAGATATCTTGCACAAACAACTGTAATTAAGAGGATGTGGAAAAAAGCCACACATATATCTTCCCTGAAGAAGAAAATTCAACATCCTCACTTCCTTCTCTGAATCTTTTAAACCATTTGAGGATACACATATGAGGAACAGCTTCACATACATAAAAAATTTCAAGCATCTGAAGTCTTTCTGTAGTTGTTTTCCTGAGTCGGAAATAAAACCTGCTCTTTGCTCACTGTTCCGTGATGAGAAAGAAAGTCACAATTTACATGCAGGGTCCCTAAGGATGAACTGATTGAGATGGCACTGTGTTGTCACTGATACCTCACAGACATTATTATGAACTAACAGAAACTAGCTTTTGTGTCAAACAATACTTGTGCAATAGGACCAGTCCTGGAACTTTATTGTTTGATGTCATACTACAGACCACAGCCATGGATGAGCGGTCAGCATTTCTGCTTAATATTTGGAAGGTTCTGGGTTCAGAGCTCAACATGGAGACTGGATAACAATACTAACTTTAATTTGCAGTCTCCCTCAGTCCGCAAAAGCAAATACTGTAACTGTAACTTAAATGTGGTAATAACAGCCTCCTTCTATGTTGCATTCAATTCATGGTTCCCCAGTCACCTTATAAACGTATGCCATACAAATTACCATTTGACACTACTGTTGAAAAAACCAAGCATAAACAAAGTGAAGGACTAGGAAGGTTCAACGTTGGGGTTTCTGAAATCTACGAGTAACATACATATTTGTACCTTGAAGCATAGAGATACTTCTTCCAGTGTTTGGCTGGCAAGGACTCAAAGCTGTAAATTGCATCTGCACCCTCTTCAGGAAGTGGAGGAGGTGAATCTTCCACAGAACAACCGTGACCACCATTGGGGCGATACAACACAACCTATGTATGAACAAAATACCACCACTTAAACAGCCAGTTGGAAAAGACATTCATTACATGACCTTGAAATAACACAGCAGAAGTAAACATATATAATGCTTCTGTTTTTCTGTATTTTCTGGCATCATCACTGCTGTACTGATTTACTGCACATTTCATGGCAACAGACCATTTCCTTCCACTGTCCTCCATGACAATGTAACTTACATTTAAATTAATATTCTGTTTGGTAAGATCTGACAAAATACTTCATGGATACTAATACCAATCTCGTTGAAATTATCTGACACTGTTAAAACAGAACATTCACAATACAGTAGAAACCCATTTAAGATTGGCATGGGGAAAAGCTTTTTATAGCTTAAACTGAGAAAAATCTAAAATGGTGGTTGTGTCCAAATTACACAGAAGATTACTACTGTGATTGCAAAAACACTGATTTCACTCTAACTTTAAATCCTATGATGTTTTCTTTCAATCCAATTCATATTTATACTTTTATATTCCAGAATACAAAAATGAAAAATAAACTAAAATTAGCGTTTCACTCCATAATAAAATCTATGAGTCCATTTCTCAGTCAGTAGACCTTAAAAAATAAGTATGCTAGACAATGCAGTGTAGACCTTTGTAGCTGTGTGGTGTATGACGATCAAGATTCATTATCACGCAATAACAACACCAAGTTGGATAGATGCTTATATGTAAATGTCTTCTGCTATGGGATCTTTGACCACTCACATGCATGCAAATTTCAGAATTGACAGCAAATTGCTGCAACAGTTCACAAATGACTCTGACACTGCTTCACTTCCATGGCATTATTAAGAAACAAACACATAGTTGTGAGCACAAATCCTAAAATGAGGCTCCAATGTGATGTGTGGACCAAATGTTCATGTCTTATACGCAGAAACATTCAAACTGAGAAAAATTATACATTCTCTGTGTGGGACTACCTTAAATAAGAATCTACTAGTTTTTAAAAATGCTAAATTTAGTCAATGACATCAATTTCTGTGTTCAGGTGAAGAGAATATGAAAAGATTTTTGTGCTACTGGGACCCAACACTATTGCCTCTAGTGTTCAGGGTATGACAGTAGTTCTGCCTGTAGACCCAACAGCATAGGAATCTCTTCATATCCTGTTCACCCCGAAAAATGAAACATGGTTTTACTTCACAAACTAAAATAATGGCTAAAAAGGTAAAGGAGTCCTGTAACAGGCCCGGTGTGACCCAGAGGGTTCCAGGAGGTTTAGGCTCCCAGATTTTCATGACATTTGGCACATGAAGATGGTAGGGTCGTCAGCCT
>Ga0209628_10001548_pt1 | contig 15016 bp, 14 predicted proteins | sample TergutCu122P4_FD_187285 | JGI IMG/M metagenome (GOLD analysis project Ga0209628, IMG submission 187285) | Cubitermes ugandensis P4 segment gut microbial communities from Kakamega Forest, Kenya - Cu122 P4 (SPAdes) (version 2) | ecosystem: Host-associated > Arthropoda: Insects > Digestive system...
ATCTGGCCGAAATACTCCAACCAATGTCTGCCAATCCGGCCAGATCCAGACTAGTCAGGTACTGGCGCTCACCGTACATAATGGAAGGAGTGAAAGCAGCCGTCTGCAATATTCCCGTACCCGGCAAGGTACTCTGGGTACCTTCAAGCCAATGCCCGCCATCCGATTCAACAGGTACGGGGCTGCCATAGACGCCGACAACATTCGCACCGTAGAAAAAGTCGCCTGAAATATGAGACTCCCAGGATTCGAGAATGCCGACGCCCAGGACGTGGCCCAATTCATGTAGCGCCACGGAAAAAAGATCGACGTCTGTGAAACTTTCATCAGTGCCGGAATACCAGTTCCAAGCATTACTGAAAGTAACCACGCCCTCCCAATCATCCTGGAAACTGATAGCGCCCGGAATCCAATATGGCCCTCCCCAAGCCAGGAAATCCGTATCGGATGACGAATCGAGGGCAACGACAAGATTCACATCGTTTGTGATGTACCCTTCATAGACAGATGCCGCCCAGCCTATTGCACCGAGCCGCTCCGAGGTGAAAAACGAATCGCTGGCGTCATATTCAAAAGTTATATTCAACGCCAGTGCAGGCGATGTGGCCAGAGCGCACGCCAAAACAGGAAGCATTTTCTTCATTTGCATGGACTACCCTCCCAAATTAAGTGAAGCAAATGTGGTTACATATGAAAGAGAATATATTGTTTAGTTCCGGCATCATTGTCAATAGTAAATATTGATATTCATTTGCCGGTTTTAAATCTGTCCGGTTACTCGGGACGCACATCGCCAGGAGCCCGCGCCGCAACCCTGGGCGTGTTCGTGCGCACATCGCCGCACTGGGCGCGATGGCGCAAGGCGTGGTCGATCAGCACTAGAGCCAGCATGGCCTCGGCCACGGGAACGGCGCGAATGCCCACGCAGGGATCATGACGCCCCTCCGTGCTCACCATCACCGACTCACCGGCGATATTGATCGAGCGCTTTTCGCGGCGGATGCTGGACGCCGGTTTCACCGCCATGCTCACCACGACATCCTGCCCCGACGACACGCCGCCGAGCACGCCGCCCGCGTTGTTCGACAAAAAGCCCTCGGGCGTGATCTCATCACCGTGCTCGGAACCGCGCTGGGCGACCGAGGCGAAACCCGCGCCAATCTCGACTCCCTTGACTGCGTTGATGCCCATCATCGCATAAGCGATGTCGGCGTCCAGCCGGTCGAACACCGGCTCCCCCCATCCCACCGGCACGCCGCTGGCCACGACATTGATGCGCGCGCCGATCGAATCTCCCGCGCGACGCAGATCGTCCATGTATGCTTCGAGTTCGGGTTGAAGGGAGGCGTTGGGCGCAAAGAAAGGACTACCCGCAATGACATCCCAGGACTCGAAGGGAATAGGAATCTCGCCAAGCTGGGCCAGATAGCCGCGAATCACGATGCCAAATTTCTCCTTCAGCCATTTGCGCGCAATGGCGCCCGCCGCCACCCGTACCGCCGTCTCGCGCGCCGAAGCCCGCCCGCCGCCGCGATAATCGCGCACGCCGTACTTCTGCCAGTAGGTGTAGTCGGCATGACCCGGACGGAACAGGTCGGCGATGTCTTTGTAATCCTTCGAGCGTTGATCCTGATTGCGGATCAACATGGCAATAGGCGCGCCCGTCGTCAGCCCCTCGAAAACCCCGGAGAGGATTTCCACCTCGTCCGGCTCGCGGCGCTGGGTGACATGGCGCGAGGTTCCAGGCTTGCGGCGGTCGAGGTCGGCCTGAATGTCCGCTTGCCCGAGCGAAAGCCCGGGAGGGCAACCATCGACCACACAGCCAATGGCCGGACCATGAGATTCACCAAAGGAGGTGACACAGAACAGAGTGCCGAAAGTATTGCCGGACATGAGAACGCCTGCCGCGAAAGTAAGGGATAATAATTTTAGCATCTGTAACATCACGCGCCGGGCAACCGAAACCCCAAGATAGAACATGCGAGTAATCCTGCCAATTCTGCTCTGCGCCCTTTGCGCGGGAATCATTTTGGTCACCGACGCCAACAGGGACGGATTCCTGGCGGCGAATGCGGCAGCCCAGTGGCTGCCCCCTTTCCTCTGGGCCGGGATCACCAATCTGGGCAACACGCTCGGCGCCTTTTGTCTGGTCGCCCCCACGATCGCCTGGCGGCCGCGCTGGACAGCGGCGGCGTTGCTGACGACGCCGTTCGCCAGCATCTATACCCACGTAATCAAAAGATGGGCCGACCTGCCTCGGCCAGCGGCAGTCCTTGCGCCCGAAACATTCCAGATCATCGACTCGCCACTATTCGGGAAATCCTTTCCTTCCGGGCATACCGTGACCGCTTTCGTGGCCGCCGGTATCGTGGTGTTCTGTTCCCGGCGGCCGCTGGCCTGGCTCGCCGTGCCCGCTGCGATGCTGGTCGCGTTTTCGAGAATCTCGGTCGGGGCGCACTGGCCGCTCGATCTGCTTGCCGGAGCGGCAGGCGGCTGGGCAACGGCGGCGCTTGGCTGCGCACTCTCGGCACGATGGCGATTTTGGGAAAATGTTCGCGGCCAGCGTATCCTTGCGGGAATAGCGCTTCTTTGCGCAATTGCATTCGTTTTTGAAGACACGAAATACCCGCGGGGACTCTGGATGCAGTATCTGTTATGTGTCATCGGCCTTCTCGGGGCGCTTTATGCCCTGTGGCGTCCGGCTGCGTCGAGAACACAAGTTCCGACATGACCACCTCGAAACACACGAAGATCATCAAGCGCGCCCTTGCCGTCGCATTCACGCTGGCGTTCGCATTCTGGCTGCTGAACCAGCAGCAATGGGCCGAGTTGCCCGCAATGCTGGAGCGACTCCCCGGCAGCGCGCTCGGGCTGGCGGTAGCGGGGTTTTTTCTGAGTTATCTGCTGCGCACGGCGCGGGTCTTTGATGAATTTCGCCATGAATCCCATGTCCGTTTCGGCGCTTGCCTGCGCGTCGTGCTCCTGCATAACGCAGCGGTGAACATCGTGCCGTTTCGCGGCGGCGAGGCGGCTTTTCCCGTTCTGCTCGGCAAACTCTTCGGAACGCCGCTCACGCGCGCGCTGGCTTCCCTCTTCTGGTTTCGTCTGCAAGACGCGCTGGTCGTGCTCGTCGTCGCGGTCGCGGTCTGGCCGGGGCTGCCGTTCACGTTGCGCCTTATGGGCGTGACTGCGCTCATTGCTTTTGCCTGGGCGCTGCCGCGATGGGCGCGCCGTCCACATCGTTCGTCCAGAGAAGGCAGACTCGCCCGCTTGCGCAATGCCTTCGCCGAATCAGTCCGGCATGCCCGCTTCGGCTGGCTATGGACGATCGCAAACTGGTCGGTCAAACTCGCCGCGCAGGCATGGCTGCTGGCCGCGCTGCTCGAAACGACCATGAACACGGGCGTGGCAGGGGCGCTAGGCGCAGAACTTGCTGCCATCCTCCCGGTGCAGGGCGTGGCGGGATTCGGCACTTACGAGGCCGGAGCAGCGGCGGCGCTGCTGCCCAACGGCATCAAACTTGCCGACGGCCTGCGCGCGGCGCTGGCGCTGCATCTTTTCGTCATTGCCTGTTCCGTGAGTGCCGGTATCATTGCTGCATTGCTTCCTGGCGTCCGCCCGACGGCAGAGCCATCCGAAGCCGAATCCGAGCCTGAATCCGAATCCGCAAAAGCCCAGAACCCATGAATCCATCTCCTCTCCCCCCCGCCGAACCACAAATTCCGGCCTCCCTGCCGCGCCATACCCTGTCTGTCGTCGTGCCGATGTACAACGAGGCCGAAAACGTCGAACCACTCGTGGAACGCATCCACCTCGCGCTCGGCCCCTACCCGTGGCCGTGGGAACTGGTGCTGGTCGATGACGGCAGCTTTGACGCCACGCCATCGGAACTGGAACGTTGCGCGGCCAGCAAAGGCGCGCATGTGCGCATCATCCGGCTCAGTCGCAACTTCAAACAGACGGCGGCCATGCAGGCCGGGATCGACGCCGCGCGCGGCAGCGTGATCGTCACGATGGACGGCGATCTGCAAAACGACCCGATCGACATTCCGCGCATGGTCGGGCGACTGCTCGATGAAGAGCTCGACCTCGTTGCCGGTTGGCGCAAGGATCGCCAGGACAACTGGCTGCGCAAGATTCCGTCGCGCATTGCCAATCGCCTCATCGCCCGGATGACCGGCGTCCAACTGCGCGATTACGGTTGCAGCCTCAAGGTCTTTCGCGCCAGCGCCATCAAGCGCGTGCGGCTCTATGGCGAAATGCACCGCTTCATCCCTGCGTGGCTGGCGACGGTGACGACTCCCCGGCGCATTGCGCAGGAAGTCGTCACACACCACCCCCGCATATTCGGACAGTCCAAGTACGGCATCTCCCGCACTTCCCGCGTCGTGCTCGACCTCATCTTCGTCTATTTCTTCATGCGCTTCCGCACTCGGCCGGGGCACTTCTTCGGCACCATCGGCATCATGCTCGGGGCGTTGGGCGGTCTCATCCTTGCGTATCTTGCCGGAATCAAGATATTTCTCGGGGAAAGCATCGGCACGCGGCCGCTGCTTTTCGCCGGTTTTTTCCTCTTCATTGCAGGCGTGCAGATGGTAACTTCCGGCGTGCTGGCCGAATTGCTGGCGCGTGTCTATTACGAACTCGGCGGCACGCACGCCTATCTGGCGGATGAAACACAGCCGCCCGGCGAAAATGATTGCTGGCATTTGCCCGCTTCCTGCAACGAGGGCGGGAATTCGTGACATGACGCGGAAACTGAACGCCTACACGGCAATCATCCTTGCCTTGCCGCTGGCCGCTTTCCTGTTGCGTCTGGGCGGCGCGCCGCTGTTCGATGTCGATGAAGGCGCGTTTTCCGAAGCCACGCGCGAAATGTTCGAGCGCGGGGATTTTCTGTCGACCTGGTTGAACGGCAGCCCTCGTTTCGACAAACCCATCCTGATCTACTGGCTGCAAGCGCTGAGTTACTGGTGTTTTGGCGGCATTTTTGGCGTCGAATGGGCGTTTCGCCTACCTTCGGCGCTTGCCGCAATGACTTGGTGCTACGCCGCCTGGCACTTCGCCCGCCCACGCTTCGGCCCGAACACGGCGCTGGCGGCGCTGGCCGTGGCGGCCACCGCGATCGGACCGCAGGTCATCGGCCGCGCTGCCACGGCGGATGCCCTGCTCAACCTCCTGCTGGCGCTCGCCCTGTTCGATGCCTGGCGCACGCTCGAATCCGGCCATATCAAACGCGCCCCGCTGCTGCGCTGCTATGCATGGATCGGCCTCGGCGCGCTCACCAAAGGGCCGATCGCCCTGCTCGTGCCGGGCGTCGTCACCCTGCTCTACTGTCTCAGCCGCAAGGACTGGCGCATCTGGCTGCGCGCGCTGTCCGACCCGCTTGGCTGGCTGATCTTCGCCCTGATCACCGTTCCCTGGTACGCCACGATACTTGCCATACACGGACAGGATTTCATCGACGGTTTCATCTTCAAACACAACGTCCGGCGCTTCACCGGCACGCTCGAAGGTCACGCCGGGAGCGTTTTTTACTACATCATCATCGTACCTATCCTGCTGCTGCCCTGGACAGGTCCTCTTTTCGTCAGCCTGCGCAAGATCAGGGCCGACTCCACCGCTCGCGACGGTCAACATGCCGGCAGCGGCCTGCGTCGTTACCTGTGGATCTGGGCGGGGTTCGTCGTCATCTTCTTCTCGCTTTCCGGCACCAAGCTGCCGCATTACGCGCTCTACGGCGCAACGCCCCTGTTCCTGCTCATCGCCGCGCATCGCGACGAATTGAAGAACCCCCTCGCGCATTTCGCTCCGCCTACCGTGTTGCTTACCCTGATCATCGGGCTGCCGATGCTGTGCTCGCTTCTTGCCGCGAGCAACGCGGGCAATGCCTACTACCGCGCCCTGCTCGCCGAGGCCACCTTGCGGGCAGACGCAGACTATTACGCCATTTGCGGCGGCGCGCTGCTCATCTGGATGCTCGTCCTTTTCGTGTCCAGGGAAAGAAGCATGCTGTGGGATCGGCTGCTTCTCGCCGCATGCCTGCAAACGGCGGCGCTCACGCTTGCGGTCGCGCCCTGGCTTGGCGCAATGCTGCAAGGGCCGGTGAAAGAAGCCGTCCTTTTCGCGCAAAGCCGCCCGGAACCCGTCGTGCTCTGGGAATTGCGCACCCCCAGCGTCAGCGTCTATCGCGATGCCGTCACGCCCCTGCGCGCGCCGGAGGCAGGAGAAATCGCCATTACCCGCCTCGATCGCCTGCCGGAACAAGGCTTCGAGATGTTGTTCCAGCGGGCCGGAATCGGGGTCGTGCGCAGAATGACCGAAACTGACCCACAATAAATAGCGCCCCGCTCAGCGCGACTCGGGCGCTTCACGGGGCGAAGAGGGGAACCATGCCACTTATGCATTAGCAAATACCATGCCATTATTTATCTTATTGAAATAACACGAATTTTTTTGAAAACTTTTTTTCAGTGTAAAGTACATCGACACTTTCTTTGCCGGAAGGAAAAATGAAAATTGCAAGCTGGAACGTCAACTCCCTAAAAGTCCGACTGCATCAACTCCTGGACTGGCTGGACGCAAACCGCCCGGACGCGCTCTGCCTGCAGGAACTGAAGATGGAAGACAAGGCGTTTCCAGAGGCGGAAATCCAGGCGGCGGGTTATCACGCGGTCTTTTCCGGACAAAAGACCTATAACGGAGTCGCCATTCTCGCCACATCGAAGCCGGAGGATGTCACATGCGGCATCCCTGGCTTCATTGATGAGCAAAAACGGCTCATCAGTGCAACCGTCGCCGGCGTGCGTATCGTGTGCGGCTACTTTCCAAACGGTCAGGCGCTGGATTCCGACAAGTTCGTCTACAAACTGGCCTGGCTCGACGCGCTGACCCGCTGGCTCAGGGAGGAGGCATTGCCCGCTTATCCGGATCTGGCGCTCGCAGGCGATTTCAACATCGCACCCGAGGCAGCGGACGTGCATCCCGAATGGAGAGGGGAAATTCTCGTTTCTCCACCTGAGCGCGCCGCGTTCCAGGCGCTCATCGAGTGCGGCCTGACCGACGCTTTCCGGCTGTTTGAACAACCGGAACAGACCTATTCATGGTGGGATTACCGGATGGGCGCCTTCCGGCGCAATTTCGGCCTGCGCATCGACCATATTCTGGTCTCCCGGACATTGCGGGATGCCTGCCGCGCCTGCGCGGTAGATAAAATGCCGCGTAAACTGGAACGCCCTTCGGATCACGCGCCGGTGGTGCTTGAACTCATCCGGCCAATCACAATCAAAAAACAAGCCTGAGTCGTTTCGCGGGAATCATTCCATATGAGCCGCCATGCTAGACTTCGGTCATTTTTATAAAAACCCCTCTTCATGAACCTGATTGAACGTATCTCCCGTCAATTCGAGGACAGCGCCCATGCCAAACTCGCTGCCATAGAGTGGCTGGCCACGCCGGTAGCGGAGGCCGTGGAGGCCATGACGAGTTGTTTGCTCGGCAATGGAAAGATACTGGCCTGCGGCAATGGCGGATCAGCTGCCGATGCACAGCATTTCGCCGCCGAACTGGTCAACCGCTTCGAGATGGAACGCCCGCCGCTGGCCGCCGTAGCGCTGACCACCGATAGTTCGATACTGACTTCGATCGGCAACGATTACGATTTCGTTCAAATCTTTTCCAAGCAGATCCAGGCCCTGGGCCAGCCGGGCGACCTGCTGCTGGCCATTTCGACCAGCGGCAATTCACCCAATGTCCTCGCCGCCATCACCGCCGCGCACGAACGTGAAATGCGCGTGATCGCCCTCACGGGAAAGGGCGGCGGCAAGATTACGGATCTCCTGACCAAAAATGATATTCATGTATGCGCGCCGACCGAACGCACCGCGCGCATACAGGAAATTCACCTGCTCGTCCTGCATTGCCTGTGTGACGGCATTGATTGTTTACTACTCGGAGTGGAAAACTGATGAAACTGTATGCAACCTCCCTGCTTTCCGCCCGTCGGGCGTTACTCGCCGGCGCGTTTGCCATCGCGGGCGTTACCCTGTTGCAAGGCTGTTTTCCTGCCGTAGCCGTCGGCGTCGGGGCCACTGCGCTGGTAGCGGCCGACCGCCGTACCGCAGGCACGTATGTTGACGATAAGCCCATCGAGTGGAAGGTTTCCAATCTCATACGCAAGAACTTCGGCACGCTCAATCATGTCAACGTGACCTCCTACAACCGCAATGTGCTGCTCACCGGCGAAGTGCAGGACGACGGCGTGCGCGCCGAGGTAGAGCGTCTGGCAGGCACGGTCGGCGGCGTGCGCGCCGTCGTCAATGAATTGGTCGTGGGGCCTCCCTCGCCACGCTCATCCCGCGCCAACGACAGCGCCATCACCGCCAACGTAAAAGCGCGGTTCCTCAACAACGGGGTTTTCTCGCCGAATCACGTCAAGATCGTCACCGAAGCGGGAGTCGTTTTCCTGCTCGGGATCGTGACCCAGGCCGAGAGTGAACGCGCCTCGGAAATCGCCAGCGAAAGCAAGGGCGTCAAGAAGGTCGTGAGAGTATTCGAGTTCATCGACGAGAACGAAGCCCAGGCGCTCGACGCCCGCAAAAACGAAGACAGCAACTTTCCGCCCGAAGCGCCCTGATTCCCCTGCCGCCGAAAGTCAGGCGGCAGCGAGCGCGTTCAGCAATTTCTGGTGAATGCCGCCGAAGCCGCCGTTGCTCATCACGACCACATGGTCGCCGAGCCGGGCCTCGGCGACCACGGCGGCAACCAGCGCGACAAGGTCTTCATGGCAGGACTGGTGCGCGCCCAAGGGGGCAAGCGCCGCTGGCGCGTCCCATCCGAGGTTGCCGCAATAGCAAAACACCTGGTCGGCCAGCCGGAGGCTTTGCGGGAGCAGATCTTTCATCGTCCCCATCTTCATGGTGTTCGACCGTGGTTCCAGCACCGCGATGATTCTCGCCGCAGGGCCGACCTTGCGGCGCAGGCCGTCGAGCGTGGTAGCAATGGCGGTAGGATGATGCGCAAAATCATCGTAGATGGTCACGCCTCCTGCTTCGCCATACACTTCCATGCGCCGCTTGACGTTCTTGAATTCGGCGATCGCCGCAAGACCATCGGCGAGCGACACGCCGACGTGGCGCGCAGCCAGTAGCGCGGCACAGGCGTTGGCGCGATTGTGCGCGCCGGTGAGTTCCCATGACACGCGGCCAATTTCATCACCGTTCTCGTCGCGGATGGCAAGGCTGCCGTCAGCATCGTCGCCATCCACGCTGAAGCCGTCTTTTCCGCCATTGAACCAATCCACGGGAGTCCAGCAACCGCGCGCGAGCACACGTTTCAGGCTCTCTTCGCGCGCGTTTGCAATGATGCGGCCCGTGGCGGGCAATGTGCGCACCAAGTGGTGAAATTGGGTCTCGATCGCTGCAAGATCGGAGAAAATGTCTGCATGATCGAATTCCAGATTGTTCAGAATCAAGGTGCGCGGACGGTAGTGAATGAACTTGGATCGCTTGTCGCAGAACGCGGTGTCGTATTCGTCGGCCTCGATCACGAACAGGGGCGTTTTGCCGGGGCGGGCGGAGACTCCGAAATCCATCGGCACGCCGCCAATCAGGAAGCCGGGATTGAGCCCCGCCTTTTCGAGGATGAAAGCGAGCATCGAAGCCGTCGTGGTCTTGCCGTGCGTGCCTGCCACGCCCAGCACCCAACGCCCCCGCAAGACGTGCTCGGACAGCCATTGCGGGCCGGACACATAGGGCAATCCCTGGTCGAGAATCGCTTCCAGCAGGGGATTGCCACGGGAAATGGCGTTGCCGATGACAAAAATGTCCGGTTTGAGGCCAATCTGGGCAACATCAAACCCTTCGGTGAGCGCGATGCCCGCCGCTTCGAGTTGATCGCTCATCGGCGGGTACACATTGGCATCGCAACCCGTCACCTTGTGCCCGGAAGCGACTGCCAGTTGTGCAACGCCACCCATGAAAGTGCCGCAGATGCCGAGGATGTGAATGTGCATGGAACACCAAAATGAAGACAATAGTAAAAAGCGTAAAAAACGCACCCGTGTAGAATGCGCGGGATTTTAACCGAAGGCGCTCGCTTCTCTCATGGCGGAATATGGTTTCCCTCCACGCGGCACGCAACGGCGGCGAGAAATTGCCGCGCTGGCGGCGCGCATGATGGCCGAAGACGGCATCGACGATTTTGGTTTCGCCAAGCGTAAGGCAGCCCGCCAGCTTGGCGCAAGCGAGGGGGCGAGCGAATCCTTGCCGACCAATGCCGAAATCGAAACGGAACTGCGACGATGGCAAACACTCTATCAGGGCGAGGAACTCTGTGAGCGGCTGGTCGGCATGCGCCGTGCGGCGGCAGGGCTGATGCGCCTGCTGAACGGATTCAGGCCCTATCTGACCGGAGGCGCGCTCGATGGCACGGCCGGACGTTACGCGGAAATCGAGATCGACCTGTTCCCGGAAAGCGCCAAGGATGTCGAAATCTTTCTTCTCGATGCCGGGTTTCCCTTTGAGCATCGTGAAGTGCGCAGGCCCGACGCGCCGGAAGCGACGCTGACCCTGGAATGGGAGGAGATACCGGTGCGATTGTCCATCTACCCTGCCCCGGCAGAACGCAACCGCCGCCAGCCCCGTGCGCGTCTGGCGCAGGTCGAAGCTCTGATCGCGGCATCTGTATCCCGCGAAGACAACACTGGACAAATTGCACCGATTTGTTCCAAACTTCTTCCATGACGCAACAAAAAACCCGCAAAACCACCCCGCCTCCCGCACAACGCCGCATCCTGGCGCTACATGGACCGAACCTCAATCTGCTCGGCACGCGGGAGCCGGAAGTGTATGGTTGCACGACGTTAGCCGACATTCACGTCGCAATGGAGTCCCGCGCCCGTGCGAACGGCGTACAACTGGAGTCCTTCCAGAGCAATCACGAAGGCCAGTTGATCGACCGCGTTCAGGCAGCGGCAGCCGAAGGCATTGACTTCATCATCATCAATCCTGCGGCCTATACCCACACCAGCGTCGCCCTGCGCGATGCCCTGGCCGCTGTGCGGATTCCGTTCGTGGAAGTGCATTTATCGAACATCCATGCCCGTGAGTCCTTCCGTCATCACTCGTATTTTTCAGATTCCGCCGTGGGCGTGATCTGTGGCCTGGGCGTCCAGGGCTATCTGGCCGCCGTGGACTTCGCCATTGATCAACTGCGCGAACGGGCCGGCTGAAGTCGGGTCGCGCAACCCCACCTGCCCCTCATACTTCCAACTGGATCCCTCACAGGGAGAGCATCATGGATTTACGAAAACTCAAAAAACTCATCGACCTCACACAAGAATCGGGCATTTCCGAACTCGAAGTCACCGAGGGCGAAGAAAAAGTACGCATCGTCAAATATCCGTATCCGGCAGGCGTGTCCTCCGCCATGCCCGCGCCCGTCTACCTTTCTGCGCCGCCGCCCGCTGTCAGCGCACCCGTCGCCTCTGCTGTCGAAGCCGAGGATGCCCCTTCTCCTGAACTGCCTTCCGGCCACGTTCTGAAGTCTCCGATGGTTGGCATGTTCTACCGCGCCACCGCGCCGGGCGCCGACCCGTTGACCGAGGTCGGACAAAGCGTCAAGGTCGGGGATCGCCTGTGCATCATCGAGGCGATGAAACTGATGAACGAAATCGAAGCCGATGCAGCCGGAACCATCAAAGCCATATTGGTCGAAAACGGCCAGCCAGTCGAATTCGGACAACCCCTGTTCGTGATCGGTTGAAACGGCATGTTTGAAAAAATTCTCATCGCCAATCGGGGCGAAATCGCGCTACGGGTTCTGCGCGCCTGCCGCGAACTGGGCATCAAGACCGTCGCCGTGCACTCCGAAGCCGACATCGAGGCCAAGTACGTCAAGCTCGCCGACGAGTCGGTCTGCATCGGCCCCGCGCCTTCTTCGCTCAGTTACCTGAATATCCCCGCCATCATCTCCGCGGCGGAAGTCACCGATGCCGAAGCCATCCACCCCGGTTACGGTTTTCTCTCCGAAAACGCCGACTTTGCCGAGCGGGTGGAACAGTCCGGTTTCGTGTTCATCGGGCCACGGCCGGAAACGATCCGGATCATGGGCGACAAGGTTTCCGCCAAGGCCGCGATGAAAGCGGCGGGCGTGCCCTGCGTGCCCGGTTCGGAGGGCGTGCTGCCGGAAGAACCCCGGGAAATCGTCAAGATCGCCCGCGCCATCGGTTACCCGGTGATCGTCAAGGCTGCGGGTGGAGGCGGAGGGCGCGGCATGCGGGCCGTGCATACCGAAGCGGCGCTCCTGAACGCCGTGGCGACGACCCGCGCCGAAGCGCAGGCCGCTTTCGGCAATCCTGCGCTGTATATGGAGAAATTTCTCGAAAACCCGCGCCACATCGAAATCCAGGTCATGGCTGACCAGCACGGGCATGCGATCCATCTCGGCGAACGCGACTGTTCGATGCAGCGTCGCCACCAGAAAGTGATCGAAGAAGCCCCGGCCCCGGGAATCGACCGCAAGCAGATTGCCTCGATCGGCGAGCGTTGCGCCAAGGCATGCCGCAAGATCGGCTATCGCGGCGCAGGCACTTTCGAGTTTCTGTATGAGAACGGCGAGTTTTACTTCATTGAAATGAACACGCGGGTACAGGTCGAACACCCGGTCACCGAACTCGTGACGGGTATCGACATCGTTCAGACCCAGATCAGGGTGGCGGCGGGCGAAAGACTGCGTTTTGGCCAACGGGATATCGTCTCGCGCGGGCATGCCATCGAATGCCGGATCAACGCCGAAGACCCGTTCAAATTTACCCCTTCACCAGGACAGATCACGCACTGGCACACCCCGGGCGGTCCCGGCGTGCGGGTGGATTCGCACGTCTACGCCGGCTACAGGGTGCCTTCTCATTACGACTCGATGATCGGCAAACTCATCGTCCATGGCGATACGCGCGAACAGGCCATCCGCCGCATGCGCATCGCGCTCTCGGAAATGGATGTGACCGGAATCAAGACCAACATCCCGCTGCATCAGGAGTTGATGCTCGACACCCGTTTCATCAGGGGCGGCATCGGCATCCATTACCTTGAAGAACGTCTCGACGACTTGGCCGACATCAAAAACAGCAAGCAGTCCAGATAAGGACGGCTCAAAATGGCTACGCCCGCCTGGCTTTCCGTATCCGTCGACACAGAGGCTGACCGTGCCGAAACGTTTTCGGAAGCGCTGATGGAAGCGGGCGCGCTCTCGGTTTCCATCGAGGATGCCGATGCCGGAACGGCTTTTGAGACGCCGCAATTCGGCGAACCCGGTCAGACGGCAGCCAGACTGTGGACGCACTGTCGGGTCGTCGCGCTGTTCGATGCCTCTGCCCGCCCCGCCCTGACCGCGCATATCCTTGAGGCCGCCGCGACAGCGGGAATGACTGTCGCGCCCTCCTTCACCGTCGAAGAAGTCGCCGAACAGGACTGGGTACGCTCCGTGCAAACCCAGTTCGATCCCATCCGTATCGCGGATCGCCTCTGGATCGTGCCTTCCTGGCACACAGCGCCCGAACCGGATGCGATCAATATCGAACTCGACCCCGGTATGGCTTTTGGAACCGGCTCGCACCCCACGACCCGGCTCTGCCTGGAATGGCTGTGCAAGACCGTCCGGCCCGGCGCATCCGTGCTCGATTTCGGTTGCGGTTCGGGCATTCTCGCCATTGCGAGCGCCCGGCTCGGCGCGGCCCGGGCGCTCGCAATCGACATCGACGAGCGCGCAGTGGAAGCGGCGCGGGAGAACGCGGCGCGCAACCGCGTATCCGATATTGTACAAACGCAACATTCAGGCGTGCCGATCGAGGCGATGTTCGATCTCGTCGTCGCCAACATCCTCACCAATCCGCTCTGTGTGCTGGCGCCCGCCATTGCGGCCCGGATCGCTCCCGGCGGGCGGGTGGCGCTCTCCGGGGTGCTCGAACAGCAGGTCGCCCAGGTCATTGATGCCTGGTCGGCCTGGATTCCCCTTGAAATCGGCGACGTGCGGGAAGAATGGGTTCGCCTGGAGGGTTGCCGCCCATCACTATAGAAAATTACCGACAAAAACGTTTATAAACATAAGAAAACATACGAAAACCGTGCGCAGTACGGGCGATGATTTATCATTGTTTGTTTGTAAGTAAGGTCATAGTTCGTTTCCGATGCTGACTCGTTGCCCGGGTTGTCAAACCGTCTTCCGCCTCACGTCGGAACAATTGCTCGCTCGCCAGGGCCGGGTGCGGTGCGGCAGTTGTCTGCACCCCTTCAACGCGCTCGACCACCTGGCCGAGTCCGACCCCAAGGCCGGACAGCAACCCGACCGCCAGCGTCAGCCGACCAAAACTCCGGCAAAACCTCCCGCTACGCCCAAACCCGCCACATCCGCGCACAGCGCCACGACCATCGTCCCCGGCACGAGACCAACTGCGCCTTTCGTCCAACCGGCTCCCGTTCCTGAAACTTCGCCGAAAACAAAACAGGTTCTTGCGCCGGTCATCAAAAAAACTTCTCAACGTTCACTGAGCGAACTCGATTTTTCGTCTTCGATCGACACACAATCCAGAGTGCCCAAACCGGCACAGCAGTGGACTGCTTCGCAGAATTTCCCGCCGCTGGATCAGAGTTTTACCGATACATCCATACTGCTCGCGCCTACTCAGGCTCCGTTCTCCGCCCTGGCCGAATCCGAGCTGCCGCCCCTGGCGTCTCCTGCGCCCTCGGCGAAAGCGGCTTCGCTCACCCCAGCGCCATTGCCTGCGCCTGCGCCGAAAGCGGCTCCGCCCGCCCCAACGCCATCTCCTGCACCTTCGCCGAAAGCGGCCCCGCCCGCCCCGGCACCATTGCCTGCGCCTGCGCCGAAAGCGGCTCCACCCGCCCCAGCGCCATTGCCTGCGCCTGTGCCGAAAGCGGCTCCGCCCGCCCCAGCGCCATTACCTGCGCCTGTGCCGAAAGCGGCTCCGCCCGCCCCAGCGCCATTACCTGCGCCTGTGCCG